>PVBE011490661.1_pt1 | contig 17753 bp, 15 predicted proteins | sample 1631181 | NCBI WGS metagenome assembly PVBE01 (sample SAMN08397723, study PRJNA350692) | Marine metagenome, whole genome shotgun sequencing project. | isolation source: water | place: Pacific Ocean | collected 2012-04 | reverse complement strand
CAAGGGGCAACCACACTCTCGTGAGAGTGTTATAAGAGCCTCAGGCATTCGGCGCGTCTGCCTCTCGAATACTGCAAGGTCCTCTCTAGTTACCTAGGCGTACGGCTAGACTGCCTACTCGTAGGGCCGTTGCAGTCGTAGACGTAAAGCTGGTAGTAGTCCACTCTAAGAGGCCCAGCCGTTGCGTCTAGCCGTGTCTGACGTCTAGACGTAACGTCTCGCGCGCGAGGGCAGGTAGTCTGCCAGGCATGGGCGGGCGCGGCCTCTGTTCGCGCCGTGGAGGACGTTCGCCGAAGCGGCCGGCGCAGAGGTCCTCGCCCGGTCTCTGTCTTCGTCGCGCGAGGGAGTCCTCCGACACGCCCGGCGGCTGGCGTCCGCCCCTCTCGACCCTCGCCCCTCCCCGGTAGTCAGACACGTTCCCCGAGCCCCTCTCCAACACGCCCGGCACGTGGTTACGGAAGAAAGTGGTTGACACGTTCCATCGTGCTTGCTATACTCAGCACCGTGTTGGCAGTACCCAACTCCAAGGATGCGTTCCGAATGACCGTGACCGAATGCCGGAAGCTGTTGTGTCTCGCCGAGAAGGGTGTTACCAGACGTTCGACGCGACCGTTGCAGAATGCCGTGCTGTTAGAGCGTGACGCGGAGGACCGTTGGAGGTTCACTGCCTCGGATCTTGAGTTCGTGGACGTGTCTACCTGGGAAGACGGCTTCGACGGAGGACGTGTTGTCTACGCTATCGCCCCTACGCCGAAGGTTCTCAAGGGCGCCCTCAAGGGCAAGCTGGGGAAGGCGGACGTTCGACTGTGCCCCGTCACGAAGACCGAGGTTGACCTCCACGTGGAGGGCACGACGAAGACGGTGTCCCGGCTCAAGGGCCTGTCGGCCGAGGAGTTCGAGACCATTCCCGCGAGCGAAGGGCCTCACTCCTGCGACCTCTCCGAGCGTGACCGGGCGACCATGCAGCACGTGGCGAAGGCGTCTTCGACCGACGAGACCCGCCCGACGCTCACGGGCGTCTTGTTCCGGTTCGGGGAGGACATGAATCACCCGGAGGTCTCCGCGACTGACACGCACCGTCTCGCGAAGTCCACACTCGACGCGGAGGCTGAGGGAGGCCACCCGGGCGCCGACTACATCACCCGCCGTCGAGCGCTGGACGTGCTGGCGAAGGCCTCGAAGGGAGAGGGCGCGGTACGGGCGTCCTTCTCGGAGGGGACGGTGGAGTTCCGGGGGACGAACTGGCGGCTGAGGACGCGGAGAGTCGACGGTCAGTTCCCGAACTACCTCGCCGTTATCCCGGACGCCCGAGGGTGCATCACAGGCTTCGTCGCCGATAGCGAGACCCTCCGGGCGTCGGTCGAGGGCCTCCTCTCGGTCGCGTCGGAAGACGCCGACCGCGTGGTGTTCGCGCTGGGAGGCAAGGGACTTCAGGTGAGCGCGAAGGCCGAGGCAGTCGGCGAGGCTCACGCCGAGCTAGAGACGGAGGTGCGAGGACCGGGCGACACGTGGCCCCTCGCGCTGAACGGGCGTTACCTCCTCGACGCCCTCCCAGACGCAGGACCGGTGACGGTCTCATGGGGACCGTTCCCCGCGCCGGCGCGGATCGAAGGCGAGGGGGAAACAGTCGGCGTGGTGATGCCGATGGAACTGGGCGGCTTCGAGGACGAGGACGACGAAGCGGCGCCGGTAGCGGCGGACGAACCGGAGGTGCTCGAACAGGGCGAACCAGAGGTCGAGCCAGTAGAAGCGCCGACCGAAGCGCCGAAGCCGGTCTGTGCGGTCTGTGAGGACACGGGCGAGCTGTATACCTTGGCAGGTGCCGCCCGCCCGTGCCCCGAGTGCCGAAGCACGGTCGAGACTTCTCCCGAGCCGGTGGAGGTTCCTGCCGAGGCGCCCGAGGTCGTGGCGCCCGCCGAGGAACCGGAAGCCGAGCCCGTGGAGGCGCCGACCGAACTCCCCGCGCCGAGGACGCCCGAGCCGGTCCTCTCCCTCGTGGACAAGGCGACGCGCAAGGACGATATTCGCCGGTCGCTGGACGAGTTCTGCCAATCCATCGCGGCGGGCGTCGGTGACGAGACCTTCGACCAGTTCCTCGCGTATGCCGCCCGGTTCCACTCCTACTCCTGGCGGAACACGCTGTTGATTATGCTGCAGAAGCCCGAGGCCACCTTCGTGGCAGGTTTCCGGCGATGGATCGACCTCGGCCGGAAGGTGAAGAAGGGCGTGAAGGCCGTTTGGATCCTCGCCCCTCGTCGCTACACGAAGACGGTCGAGGCCGAAGACGGCGGCGAGGAAGAGGTCGAGAGGCTCACCTTCCGCCCCGTGCCGGTTTACGCGGACGTCGACACCGAAGGCGACGTGCCGGTCCAGAACTTCCGCCCGGACCTCGCCGAGGCGGCGGAGCTTCTCCCCGTGCTGCAGAAGGTGGCGCGGGCTTGGGGAGTGCCGTTCCTGCGCCAGCCGTGCGAGGGGAACGGCTGGAGTGACGGCGCCCGCGTCAACGTCGACCCGGAACTCCCGGACGGCGTGGCGGCACAGACCCTCCTGCACGAACTCGCGCACCACGCCCTCAAGCATCGCGAGCTTGCCGAGAAGCACGGTCGAGACCGAATGCTCTTCGAGGGCGAGGCGGAAGCGGTCAAGGTGGTCGTCCTCCGTCACCTGGGGATAGACACGCGCTCGAACGGAGCGGCATACCTCCGGGCGCACGGCGCCGACGCGGACCTCGTGAAGCGCTCGGCCACTCGGATAGTCCAGACCGCGAAGGAGGTTATCGAGGCGCTCGAAGCCGCGATCGCCGAGCCAGAGACACAACCTGTCGCCGCCGGCTAGTCCAGCCGGCACACTCACCGGCCCTCCGCCAACCGCCTTTGCGGGCCTTGGCGGAGGGCGTCGCTCTGCTGCACGCGTGAAACCGACAGGAGGTGTCGAGCATGTATCGCGCGCTTTGGCGTGGCGGGAAGGCACGGGAGACTGCCGACCCTTCGCAGGCCGCGGAGTGGCTGGAGTCCGGAGCCGTGCTTGGGAGGCAGGAAGGCGACTACCGCGTCGTCGCCCGTAGTCGCGGGCGTCGAGGCTATCATATCAGGCTGTACCGCAAGAAGGGCAGGCCGATCGAGTTTCCGGCGAGGGCGACGGCGGAGGCGGCCGTCGCGGCGATGGTCCTGGGTGATGATGGTGCGGGAGACTGCGGCGAGTAGGGAACGGCGCGAACACGTGGTAAGGACGGGAGAGCGGCGCCTTAACAGGCCAAGTACGACTGGGGTGCCCGCGCCAGATTACGGGAGAGTGGTCCTACCGGCTTCTACCCCGTCGCCGGCCTTGAGTGGGAGTTGGCAATGCTGTATACTCTAGAGAGCAGGAGGTGCTCAACATGGTTCCGGCATCGGAGAAAGCCAGCATCTGCACAGTCGGTTGGGCGGCTCACGAACTCGGGATATCCACGGAGTACGTGCGAGCATTGCTCAGACAAGAGAAGCTCGAAGCCGTTCCGTGCGAGGGACATCTCAACATCGTCTCGATCGCCAGCGTGGCGAAGCTGAAGAAGGAGCGGGCGGCGAAGGCCAAGGCGAAGTGACCCGGGCGGGAGCGCCGCGCAGTCCTTCGATCGCTTCCACCCGATGGGACGGGAGAACGGCGCCGAGTTGTCGGGCACGGAAGCCTGGCAGGGCCAAATGGCTCCTCAGACGCGCCGCAAGTGCCGATGCAGGGGGGATGGCCCCACCCCGAGCCGGAACGTCGGGCTCAGCGCGAGTTCGGGGTCTCTGGTAGGGCGCGAAACGCGCTCCAGCTCCTTCGCGCGCGAGGCGAGACGTGTGGCGGTTTACGAAGTCAGCTAAGGAGCCCCGCCGTTCGCGACGGGGCTCCCGTGGTGACTGGCCACGTCGGACATCCCTAGCGCTTCGTGATCGTAACGGTGCCGCTCGATCCGTCGAGGAAGTTATACCACTGCCCCGAGCCGCCGGCACCGACGATGTTGCCGAGGGCTCCACCCACCGTCTGCCCCCCAACTCGATAGAACACGGCGACCTCTCCCTGACTCGTGACGATCCCGGCGAAGGTGACCGTCCCGACGTTGGCGGTCGTCACCGAACCGGTCGCTCGACCGTTGGCGTTGATGGTCAGCACTCCCGTGCCGGTGTCGGCGCCGCCGATCACGAGATCATACTTCCCGGCCAACGCCCCGCCCGTCGCCTTCAAGGCTTGGCCGTTCCCCGACGCGATCTGCTGGCTGCCTTGTGTCGCGTACCATGTCCCGGCGCCGGTACCGTTCGCCTGTAGCGCTCCGGTCGAGTGGGTCGTGACGTTGCCTTCGGTGATGCTGGTGGTAACCGCCCCGCCCGCAGTGCATCTGCCGACATTCGGCCGGCCTGCGGCCAGTTCGTTCACGACGTCGCCGTCGGTCTGGACCGTGACGACGCCGCCACCCGCGAACTGCCCCTGTGCGTTGTAGAGAATAGCCCCCCACGTGCCCACGAGGTCCGCGGATAGAGTCGTTGCGCCGCCCCCGCCTCCACCGCAACCCATCATCGTTGCACCAAGACACGCCACCAGCACCAGTATCGCGCCTACTCGGTAATTCACTGTAACGCCTCCCCTGGGATCCGCCAGACTGACCGACATCGATCACAGCGACCCGCGTCTCCCGTCGCGTGGTCGACCAATGCCCTAGCCTAACGTCGAATAGGCGTATTGTCAACGAAGAACGTCTATACAGACTACGCCTGTGGGGCGTTCGCTCCTACGCTTGCTCCATACGAGTGAGGAGCGGCGACATGGCCACGATCCAGGAAGTCATCGGGGCGCGTATCCGTGCCCTACGGCAGGAGAAGGGGTGGACGCAGGAGGATCTCGGCGGACGAGCCGACCTCGACTTCACGACCATCGGCGGCGCGGAGCGTGGCGAGAAGAGCCTGTCGCTGAACAGCCTCTCGCGCGTGGCGGAGGCGCTCGACGTCAGTATCGCCTGGCTGGTCCGGGATAGGTTGAGTGAGACAGGCGAGGCCGAGTGCGAAGGCTTGACGGAGGAGCTGCTGGCGTTGGTTCGCGACCTGCCGCCGGAGGAACTGCGGCACGTGCTGGGACTGGTGAGAGCGGCGCTGTCGTACCTGGTGACGCAGGAACATCCATAGACACCGCGCTTCACGCCGCCCGCGCAAGGTCGTACCAGTGCAGGCCTAGAAGATCGTCGGCACTGAGTGGCCCCGGACGCCGGCTAGCATGTCGATGACAAGCCAAAGGCCCGCGGCGAGAGCGTCCCCCACCACCAGCCCCACAAACAGCGGACGCGTCGCGACGTACGTCTTCGGTCCGGTCCATCGCGTGATGATTCGCCCGATCGTCCAACCGATCATTACCGAGAACCACGTCGCGGTGATCTGCCATCCGACGGGCATCAGCAACCCCAGCGGATGGATGGGCCACCACACAAATTGGCGGTAGAGCGCCTGCATGGCGCACATCGAGACGGCACCCAGAATGATCCAGTGGAACTGCGATTGGTGCTCTGGTGCGCCGATGTAGTGCTGTGCCCACTCGAAGGCGTAGCGGGGGTTGTTCATGCCGGGCGCCGAGTACCAGGTGCCGGCGTTCATGAGCGCCCCGCGGTTGTACCCCAGGTGGAGCATCATCGCGCTGTTGACGGCGATGGCCAGAAGCACAGTGGCGAGCATTGAGACCGCCAGGCGACTGTCCCGGATGCGAACGCTGTCGGCAACCTTCATCGCCTGGAGCACGCTCGGCATTGACGAGTGCTGCTTGTACCATGAGAATAGGCGCTCGAAGATGCCGACCACTATCAGGTTGCGGTAGCCCAGCGTCCGTCCGGGCACAAGCGCCACCAGGAAGTCCTGGGGCATGTTGTTGTTCTGAAGGACCGGCAGGCCTGACATGGCCGCGATGAGCGAGAACCCGAACTCCAGCGTCAGAGCGGCGGCCAGGAATGCGACGGCGACCAGGGGATTGACGCCCGCCGACACCGCCCAGGCACACATCGCCGAGAAGCCCAGGATCAGGCCTAGGAGCATCCAACGGTCGGGGTGGGGAGCGGAGTCGCCGCCACCCGTCAGCGATCGCCAGAGCGACCGGCCCGCACGCGCGAGATCCTCACGGGCCGCCCACAGCGCGAAGACGGCCAGCCCGCAGAACGCGCCGGCCTGGTGGTGCAGCGCAGTGGTGTAGCTGTAGAAGCGGAGCGGACCCAAGGTCGGATCGCCAAGGAAGCGCGCCCCGACGGTGATGGCCAGGAAGCCAAGAAAGCACCCGAAGAAACCCAGCGCCATCGACGAAGGCATCATGTATCCGATCGCGATGACGGAGATGCGCAGGTAGGTGGTGAGCCACGGCGCGGCCACATCCCACGGGCGGGACTTGAGAACGCTTCCGAACTCATACGGGCCGAGCGGAATCTGGGGCATCGCGGGGACGTAATGGTGCAGCGCGTTGTAGCTATGCAGGACCAGCGGAATGATGATGCCGATGGTCAGCAGCGAACGGCGCGTGATGGGGTTGTCCCGTGCCATTCCGAAGTGCCCGCGGCCGGCAACGAAGAGAGGGATCTCGGCGAGCGGGAACGCCAAGCGTTCGTAGTCGATCCATCGACGCCGGAGCATCCCGACCAGACACGAGCTGGTGATGAAGTAGACGAAGACGAGCGTCCCCCATCGCGCCAGCGGCCCGAGCCACTCTCGCCATGGGGGCCGAGTCGCCCGCCACCCCTCGTAGAAGCCGGTCGCGAGGCGTTCGTCCTTGATGGCCAGGCTGTCGGGGATGTGGGGGAGTATCTCGGCCTCGAACCGATTCGTGGGCGTCGCGTAGTACCTTGCGGAGGCGATGTTCGGCGCGATCTGCATCACCGAGAACGGGCCGGCAAATCCGCCGACGCCCACGACCACGCAGTAGAGCAACAGGCCCGTCTTGGTCACTCGCTCGTGGCTCCCGAACAGCCGATGGGCTATCGGGGCCAGCACGCAACAGACCACGAGCAGGAGGACCATCGGGCCGAATGGGAGGTGTCCGACGGCGGGGTCGGATGTGCGAAAGACGACCACGAGCCACGGCAGCGCCGCGCAGAACAGCACGCTGACCACGACGACGAGCGCGCTGTGAGCGCCGACGGCGATCCCGCCCTCGGGCTCGCCGCGATTGGCCCCGGTTGGGGCGTCCTTCGAATCGCTCATGGCACCCCTTGCTCCCCGCGCGGCGCCGCCGCGAATCAGTCAGATGCCCACGGGAGTTTGCTCCTCTCGTGGGCATCCACGTGCATCCGAGTCAGGCTCAAACCGGCGCGCGTATCACGGCGCAGTCGGGCTCCAGGCGGTCGAGTTGGGCATCTGGACCACGGTCTCACCCAACCACTTGGCGTGTCCATCGCAAAAGGCGACGTTCATTCCTTCGTTGTGGGGGAAGCCGAGGACGTCACAGCCGCAGTTGGCCCAGAGGGGGATGGCGAAGGAGCGCGGCATCCAGTCGGTCTCCAGGAACGCGTACTTCTCCGCCGGGCGCTCCACATCCGCGTCAGAGACGCCGGACGCTGAGTTGAGATTCCAGTTCTGACCGTAGCTGATCCTGCCGGGGAAGGGGGTGACTGCCGGGAAGCCGCCTATGTAGCCGGCGCAGCACCCAGCGTTGCCGTACCAGTCATGGCCGCCCTCCGACGGACAGACAAGCAGTTGCGTGTTCTTCATGTACGGTTCCAAGACGAACGGCCATGGCAGTGGGGACGTGCCCCCGGCGCAACAGTACCACCGAGTCGGGTACTTCTCATCGAAGTCCTGCTTGTACATTTCGTTGGCGAGGCCAATCTGCTTCATGTTGGAGAGGCAGGATGTCTGTCGGGCTTTCTCGCGAGCCCGGGCAAACACGGGGAACAAGATCGCCGCCAAGATGGCGATGATGGCAATGACCACAAGAAGCTCAATGAGCGTGAATCCACGGCGCTGCGACATGATGTTCCTCCTTCGCGGTGTGGTGCGGAACCGTCGGGCGAACTCGGTCCGCCTGTCTCAAAGCGCCATCGACACTGAAGACAACAGGCGGGCAGGCGTCTAGCTGCCTCCCTTTGGACCCTTCTTGCCGCCACCGGGGGCTTCGGGCCCCTGGGTGTCGCCCGGCTTCTTGAAGCCGGCCTTGTCCTCGGCGGGCTTGCTTTCCTCAGCACTCTTGCCTTCCTTGCAGCCGGTGAGGCAGACGGGAATCAGCAGGGCTACTATGAGCACGACGACGATGGTGATGGCCACAATGCGGTGTTGCTCGTCCATTTGAGACCTCCTTTCCGGTTGGGTCGGTCGCCGCGCCGAGCAGAGCGCGGCGACGTGATTGCGTGCTACGGCTAAGATGGCGACTCGCTTCCGGCGGTCGACGTGCGCGCGACCAACGTCATGGGCACCAGCTCTCGGTGCCACGGGCCGTCGTAGCCGTCCAGACGCTCCTGCAGCATCTCCGCCGCCCTTGCCGATAGCTCCTCGACGGGCTGCGCGAGCGTCGAGAGCGGGACGGGCAGATGCGCGCACCAGGGCTCATCGTTCAGGCCGATGACCGCCACGTCGTCCGGGACCCGACGTCCGATCTCGGCCAATCCCTCCATCGCACCGAGCGCGACCAAGTCTGAGGCACAGTAGATCGCGGTGACCTGGGGGTGTCGCGTGAGGAGGGCCTTTGCCGCGCCGCGGCCTGCTTCGACGGTCGGGCGTCCCATGACGGAGCCGTCGCCCAGGTCGGCATGTCCGCTGAGCGGCTCGACGTAGCGATCCGCAATGCCCCGCTCATCGAGGGCTTTGGCGTAGCCCTCCAGGCGGCCGAAGCCCTGGTCCGCCAACGCCAGCAGCCCGATGTGTCGATGCCCGAGATCGACCAAGTGGGAGACCGCCGCCGCAGACGCCCCAGGTCGGTCGCTCGCGATGACATCGGCCGGCACGTCGTCCGCGGGAAGCTGATGATGGTCGACGAGAAGCACGTGGACGCCTTGACGCCAGATGGCATCGCTCAGCTCCGCTAACAGCTCGGGGCTCCAATCAGAAGCCAGCGTCCGCAGGACAACAGCTATGGGAGACGACCGGAGGAGGTTCGCCGCGATCTCATCAACTGTCTGGGAGCCATTGACCCTCTGGGGGTGGTGGATCTCCGGCTGCAGCCCTAGATCCACGAGGGAGGCATGCAGCGCCAGTGCCTTCACGTTCATCATGTAGTCTTCGGTATACGCCACGACGAGCGACACCACGGCGCACTTGCCGCCGGCGAGTGCTTGGGCGTGCGGGTTATGGCGGTAACCGAGGGCGTTTGCGATGTCGAGGATGCGCGCGCAGGTGGCTGGCTTCACCACGGAGGCTCGCCCGGGGTTGAGGGCGCGGGAGACCGTCGCCTCCGATACCCCGGCCTCTCTGGCGATATCCTTCAGTGTGGTCGGCACAGATCGCTCCTGTGGCCCGACTCATTGCAAGCGCTTGTATCTAAATACAAGCGCTTGTATGTGGTAATACAAGCGCTTGCATAAAGACTACACGACGCCATTATTGGTTGTCAAGGCCCAATTTCGCGAGCGTGGGATTATCAGTCGTTGGGATGGCTGAGGTAGTGGAGCAGCCAGGGCGCTTGCCAGTAGGTGCTGAGGGTCAGGGCGTCTTCTTCGACCGCCGCCTCGTAGCCGGCTCGGGCGGCGTCGAGGAATTCACGCCTGCCCGTGAGATCGAACGCGTGAGCCCATCCGGTGGCCGTGAGGAAGACGTAGCCCGACGACCAGTTCGCCATGAACGGGTTCGGCGAATAGGTGGTAACACCCAGCTTGCCCCGCGTCTGGTGCTGACCGAGGGGAACGACATCAGGCCCACCCATGTTCTCGCAGTACGTCGCCGAAGCGAGCGCCACAAGCGCCTCCCGCGCGCGCTCATCACGAGTCATGTGCCAATACACGGTGTACGATTCCATCAACTGACCGCACAACCACGCGATGCCGCCCGGGTAGTTATGCGTGCCGTGGTGTTCGATGTAAGTCCCCCGCCTGGGCGTTACCATCTTCAGCGAGTCCTCGAAGATGGCCGCGGCCCCGGCCAGCACATCAGGCTCCCGGGTCTCCCGATAGACATCGAGAAGGGCCGTCATGGTGAAGGCATGGTCGCGGGCCGACCGGCGGCTGATTCCGAACTTGTTGGCAATGATGTGCGCGGCCCGCTCCTTGGCAGTCTCAAGCGCGACGGGGTCGCCGGTGAGATGGTAGTACGCCAGGTAGCCCTTGGTTGAGAAGCAGAAGAGGTGGCTGAAAGACTCAACGTTGTGGTGCCTCGCGGAGTAGCCGGTGATGCCGCCGACCATGTCCGGCCTGGCGGCGTTATCGTGCGCGTGGTCGATGTCCATGTTGTGCCGGCACATGGCTTCGGCGCGCTGGAACCACTCGGGCCCGCCACCCATCAGATACTCAGCGAACTGGCTGTATTGCGGATCGTAGTAGTTGCCAAACCATGTCTCAGCGCCCCCGTATTGCCAGTCACCGAAATCGCGGAGGCCGTAGTTACCACGGGTCGTCTGTGCAGGCAGGTGGCTGTACTTGCGGCGCATCTGCTCGTGGTGATCCGCGAAATGAGAGGCGTCCCTCCACATCGCCGGTCCCCAGCCGCCGCTCTGGCAGTGCCAGCGTTTATCGAAGAGGCGCGGCGGGTTCTGCAGCGTCGCCAGGGCGGCGAGGTTGTCGGCCTCATCATCGGCGAAGGTCAGCATCAACTCGTGGCGCTTCGCCTCACCGGGCGAGAACCAGTTCTGTGGATTGTCCGCCCCCGTCGAGTGGTAGAGATCTGCATGCAGCCCTTCGGCGTCCGCGACGATGGCCTTGGGATACTGCTGCCAGAAGTGGCGGACGCCAATGCCAAAGCCATCGGTGGCGCGGATCCCGTCGGGCCCATCGCCGGACCTCGGGACTTCGGTGACGGTAAGGTCTTCGAAGCCGCGCCACGGCGCGTCCGCGGCCACAAACGTCAGGCGCGAGAGGTCCAGCCTTCGGTACGCGTCCGAAGCATTAGTCACCCGGTGGAGGACGTGGATGTACGGGAGGCCCGCGTAGGCATGGACTCGCACGGTCACCGGGCCCAGGACATCACCAGTCTCGCTCACCAACTGACCATCGATCCGAATCGTCGCGCGGATCGGGCCGCCGGACTCAATGGTCGCGGAGTCGACGGTCGCTCGGTAGCGCTCCACCTTCGCGTCCGGCTCGCCACCCGGATCGGGCTGGCGCCGGCAGTCGACGATCCCGAGCATTCGCTCGACGAGGCTGTCACCTCGGGCGTTCTTCACATCTCTGAGCAGGGAATCGCCCGCGGTTCTTGGGACCGTGAACTCGACTGCTCCGGTCTGCACGTGGATATCCGTCTCGGTCTCGTCCACGCGTAGCGCCGCGCGGTATCGTGTCGGGTCAACACCTTGCCAGTGGATACGGTACCGGCCATTGGCCTGGTCCGGGGTGGCCGTGAAGTCGAGCAGCATCCACCTGACCGATCCGTCATCCCACGTAGAGAGTACCTGCGTCTGCAGCAGCTCTGAAGACCCCGTCGCGTCTCGGAGTTCGATGGCGTCCTCCGGGCGGAGCATTCCTTCCGCGAACGGCACTCCGGTCCGAACAGGATAGCCGATACTCGGCAGCGTTGCGCCCGAGTCAGCCTCGAGTCTGAGTCCGATCGGCCCGCGTGGGGTGTATCCCTCGTATTCGCCGGCGACACGCGGCTCAGCCCCCGCGAGCCAATCCCAAGCCGTCAGTTCCGCGACCCGCTCCTCCGATATGGTCGAGTCGAAGAGAGCGACGTCACCCCAGTATGCGCGCGTCTCAAACCGATGGTAGAAGCTCGGGTCGTTCTTGCCCGGATCCTGGGCGTGCATCCGGCGCGCATCTCCCGGGAGTTCCTCGTCGCTGGCCACCACGTCGAGAATGCGGAGGGTCAACTCAAAGGTCTGCCCCGGCGCGACCCGACCGGCCAGATCGATGACACGGTGAGTCCCGGACCCCCGGGTCGGCGACGTCGGCCTCCCAGACCACTTCGCCGTCGACCAACACCTGCTTGGAGCGGTGCCCGTTGAAGAACGTGTCGTAGAACCAGTCGATGTAGGTCCGGTCCTCCACCGACCCGCCCTCGTAGTTGTCGCTCTCGTACAGCCGCAGCTTCACCGGTGGTTGCCAGTCCTCGGGGATCGTGATGGACGTGCTGACCTGGCCGAAGTTGCCCGCGGCGCTGACCACCCAAGGGTGGCTGATCTGCCACAACTCGCGCAGGTCGGCCCGGCATTCGTACGGGCCCTGGACCGACGACAGCCAGTCGCTCTGGCTCGGGCGGAGGTCGATCACGCGCTCGGGCGCTGAGGCGGCGGAGACGCCAGCCGCGAGAAGAGGAGGAAGCACGACGCAGAGCCTGGCTGCACGCACGATTGATCACATCCTATAGGCCTGTGGGATCCAACGCCATGGCTGTTCGAAGTGACGCAGGCGCTCCCAGTCGGTGACCGCCCGGCGAAAGGCCTCGCGCTCTGCGCGCGGTATCCGCCGGACATCGGCACAGTGGCGTGCCCGTTCCCTGGTTAGACATCGCGCACCTGCTGCTCAGATGAGCGCGGCTGTGTGGGGCCGTGGAGGTGCCGCCTGGACGATGTCCGTCCCGTCGATGAAGTCGATCCAGGCTGAAGTCTGGGGCTCTGTCGACCCCCAGCGTCCTCGGCATGTACCGATGCCACGCCTCCGCCCGGGTCGCTGATACGGAACGTGCAACGCCCGCCAGTGCGCGCTTCCACGCCGGCGCATCGAGGCCCGCTGAGCGTGGGTGCGTTGGAAGGGGATGGCGGATGCTCGAAGGAAGCTCCGTCCGACGGCTTCGATGCCCGCAGTGGAAAGGTCATGATGCCTGGCAAGACTGTGCTCCACGTAGACAATGATCCGGCGACGGCGCAGGCTGTCGCGGACGCCCTCTCTCGCGAAGGACTGACCGCGGTCTCAGCGGGCGACGGGGCTACAGGGCTTGAAGCGCGACGGGGTCGGCGCCCGGACCTGATCATCATGGAGCTACTGCTCCCTGACGCCAACGGCCTCGACCTGTGCGCACAGCTTCACCGGGAGACGGACACGCCGGTCCTCGTGCTGTCCGTGAAGAGCGAAGAAGCCGATGTGGTGCTCGCGTTGATGACGGGGGCGGACGACTACATGACGAAGCCTTTCAGCACCCGCGAACTCGTCGCTCGCGTCAAGGCGATCCTCAGGCGAGCGCTGGTCATCAGGAGAGTCGCTACGCAAGCCAAGACCCTCGAATACCCGGGACTCGTGATTGATCTGCCGACCCGCAGCGTGACCTTCGATGGAAACCTCGTGCACCTCACGCCGAAGGAGTTCGATCTGCTCTATCTCTTGGCGTCGCAACCCAGGCAGGTTTTCACCCGCGAACAGCTTGCCGATCAAGTATGGGGTCGCCAGTTCAGCGCAGCGGGGATCCGCACAGTGGACACGCACGTCAAGCGCATTCGGCAGAAGCTAGAGAGCGACGGTTACCATCCCTGGAGTGTCGCCGCCGTGTGGGCCGTGGGTTACAAGTTCGAGGTGGAACCGTAGGACATGATGGGCCTCCTCCGGCGTGGCCGCTCTCGCGTCGCAGACCCCTGAGCAGAAGGTCCGATCTCGACACGGCAGAACGCGGACGGGCGTCGCGACAGCGAGAGCTGCTGAGACGGTTCGCGGCGTCATCTGCGCCTACCCCAGTCGTTCCCTCAAGTCGTCTATTCCTCAGCCGCATCCGGCGGCCGTTGCCAGTACCCCCAGGATGGTCGCGTAGGTGCGCCGCCAAGCGGTCGCCGACCATGTCGTTTCTCGGAGGGCGGAGGCACCGTCACGCGGTGTTGTCGGTCCCTCAGTTCGGTCTGCTGGAAAAAAACATCGGCCCAGATTTTCCGTTTGGGGGGTCTCAAGTACTCTATATAGTAGAGGTCCCCGGTTCGGGCAGCGCCGGTGGACGTATTGGCGGGTGCGGTGACGGTCGAAGCTGGAACAGTGGCTCATCCGCCGGCGCTGCCGGGACCGGGGACTTGGGCGGGCTGGCGGGCCTCTCGGCCGCGGCGGAGAAAGCGAGCCGCCCGGCGCCACCACCCGCTCCATCCCCGACCAACAGCCTCGAAACGCGCCAGGAACGCTCACGCGTATCGAACGTAGGGGTAGACCCCGCTCGCACCCTCCCGCGCGCTCACAGCCGGAGATCGGCCGCTCTGGCAGGGCCGGATCGGAGCCCCCGCGTGGCGTTGGGAACGGGGTCACTCGTGGAGCGCTGGCGAAGGCGCTGCAAGACCGTACGATCGCGCAACTCGCCCGCCATCGCCGTCGTCTCGCCGGCCAACTCCTTCGCTCCGTCGTCTACGGCGGCCTGCCCGGCGATCGACGGGCACCCCAGAGCGGAAGCCGACGCAGCCTTGATCCCGACCTGATGCCGAGCCCTGTAAACGACGCGGAGCAAGAGGATGCACCATCCACGAAGGCCAAGGAGTAACAGGCGTAGAGAGCGTAAGCGTGAGCACAGACGCAGAGGAGGGCGGAACATGGGATCGGATGCCACGCCGGAACAAAGGAAGATTCTACTGAGCGACGACGAGCCGGACCTGGTGTACGCGACGACACTGTACCTCCAGGCCGAAGGCTATGAGGTGCGTTCGTGGCCCGAGCCGCTAAAGACGGTGGAGCTGGCGCGCTCGTGGCAGCCCGACCTCATCGTCACCGACGTGTACAAGGTGCCGCACATGGACGGAATCGAGATGACTAGGCGGTTGAAGGCTGACGAGGGGACCAGGGACATCCCCGTGATCGTGCTGTCAGCCAGTTGCGGGAGCCCAGAGGGGCGCCAGGAAGCCCTCGACGCTGGGGCGTACGTCGCCATCGCGAAGCCGTTTGACCCGAAGGACCTCCTGCGGTTGATCGATGAGGCTCTTGGGCGATAGGGGAACCGAGTCGAGGCGATCCGCCCCTCCCTCCGGCCTCGGCCGCGAGGCGGGGCGCGGCGGCATCACCCGCTCCATCCCTGAGTAACAGCCCCGAAACGCGCCAGGGCCGCTCCCGACCAGCGAACGCAGTGGCACACCCACGCTCCCACCCTCCCGCGCGCTCCCAGCCCGAGATCGGGTGCTCTGGCAGGGCGGTATCGGCGCTCGGGGAAGTCGTCGGGGAGCAGCGGCGCGCCGCGTATCCGCGATACTGTGATCTACGTCTTTGGGCGCAATGCCCGCATGACCAGGCAGGCTCTTGGGATAGGCCGCTGGAAACTGCGTCACATGAGTGCCGGCGAGGACCGCCCGGCGGCACCGATGCGCAGACGTCGGTAGTCGGGCGACTTCAGATAACACGAGGAACTGGGTGAGGCATGGCCTATCTCGTAGTCGCTGCTCCGCTTCTGCTACTGACATCTCTGACTGCCGCGGCACAGGAACCCATCTATGTCTACGCCAGCGTCGGCGACAACCAGTGGGTCAGCGACTGGCCGCCCATTGACAGCCCCGCCACCGTGGATGCGCTGTTTGACTGGCTGTCGGATACGCACCACGCCAAACGCATCTACTGGCGCGGCGAGCAGAGCCGGCGATGGTTGCGCTCCCACCAGTTCCGGCGCGAGAACCTGCAGTACCACGACTGGTGGACGAACTGGATCAGGCATCTCAGTTACGAGGTGCGCACCGACGAGTTGGCGGTGGACGCGGCGCGGCGCCGGGGGATGCAGATCTACGTATTCGACAGCCTCTTCGATCACGGCTCTCCCGGTGACGTGGGCGGGTGCGGTAAGTTCCCCTACGCGAGCGAGGACCGGCTACGGATCGAGCACCCCAAATGGCGCCCGGTAGACCGCTGGGGCGAGCGCACCTGTGCCGGCCCGATCGAGTTCTGCTACCCCAAGGCAAGGCGGGCGCTGATTAGGCAGTACGTCAGCGGCGTTGTCCAACACGACTATGACGGCCTGTGCTTCTACACCTACGTGGAGAACATGGCTCTTCGCTACGCTGACGAGTTTGGCTTCAACGAGCCCATCGTCGCGGAGTTCAGGCGTCGTCACGGCGTGGACATCCGCACGGAGCCCTTCGACCGCGAAGCCTGGTACCGCTTGCGCGGGGAGTACCTTACTCAGTTCATCCGAGAACTCCACGCGACTCTCGCGGCCGCGGGCAAGAAGCTGTCGGTGACGATCCGCCCGGACCAGCCCAACTACCCCCAGCGATGGTTCGGGAACGGGGTGGACATGCCCGGCGCGGGTATGGTCTACATGGACTGGGAAGGGTGGGTGGTCGAGGGAATCGTCGACGAAGTCTTCGTGTGGCTAGGCCCAGGCACGCAGGCGCTCCTCGACCGGATCCTACAGCTGCGCCAAGACAGGCCGGTTGAGATCGTCACGTACTCAAGCTCACCTCAGGACGATGGTTGGACGCCATACCGTCAACAGGGAGTGAGCATCTGCTCCGTGGCGGCCCCGGGGTATGGTATTGACGCGTGGGCACTGGAGACAACCACGCCAGAGAGCCTCGCCAATCCGCAAGGACGCGGCCGGGCGCAGGCGCTCGTGGACGCTGCTGCCGGGAAGCTGGAGCCAACGGCGACACAGATCGCTGCCATGGCCCACGACCCGCACGTTCTAGTCCGACGCGAGGCGTTGCGGGCCTTGGCTGCAACCGATGCAACGGAGCAGGCAGGAGTGCTGGAAGCCGCGCTGACGGACGCCGAGTCCAGCGTGCGCATCGCCGCGGCGAATGCCCTCGCGAAAGTGAACGGCCCCGAGACACCCAAGCGCATCTTCGCTGCGCTGACGCAGGACACTCGCTTCCAGATGAAGGAGGCCTGTCTGGTTGCTCTGTCCGCGATGAAGGCTCAGGCGCTGCCCGAGGTGCTGAGAGGCCTCGCAAGCGACCAGATCGCGGTGCGCGAGGTGGCAGTAAGGGCCTTGGCGGGGATTGGAGGGGACGCCATTCAGGAGCCGCTCTTGTCCGCTCTGCACGATCCTGCTGAGGGGGTGCGGTATTGGGCGGTCAATGGCATGGGCAACGTTCGAGCCGAAGCATCCGGGCCGGCCTTGCTGGGCGCCATCAGGGACGACAGCACCGCAGTCCAAATGAGGGCCGTGCAGATGCTCGGCGACGTGGCCGGAGCGCTGCCGCCGGAGGTCTGCGAAGGGGCTCTGACCGCGCTCGAAGCGATGTTTCGCGAGTATGGCGACACCTCGGCTCGCGCCGACCGGAGCTGGGGATGGCGCGCAGTCGGGAACGCGATGCTGGCCTTCGGGCCACGCGGCCGCGAGGTGCTGGACGCGATGCAACTCCAACGTCAGGATCGGTGGCTGGCGTGGGTCGCCTACGAGGTCGTGCATGTCCCGCAAGGGCCGCACGCGGTGCAGCTCTGCGGCGAAGAGCAAGCTCTGGCCGATCACGCAGCCTTCGCCCCGCCCTTCCCCGGAACGCGGCGCTGACGAGACGAGACGGGGTGGGAAGCGAAGGACTGGCGAACGGCACCGCGTCGAGTGAGGCGCCGGCATGCTGAGAAGGCGAGGACAGAACGGCCGGCTGAATGCTGAAGCGTAAGTACGTCTCGGGCACCGACGCATTGAGAAAGCGTGGCCTTGGCGTGCGGAGGCGTCCGGGGACCCATGGTTCGTTGAGCGCGGCCGCGCGTTCTGCACTCGGTCGCGAGGCGGCCACGGCGGCACACCTGCTCCATCCCAGGACAGCAACCCGAAACGCGCCAGAACGCTCGCAGCCAACGGACCAAGGGGTAT
>PVBE010379252.1_pt1 | contig 17755 bp, 16 predicted proteins | sample 1631181 | NCBI WGS metagenome assembly PVBE01 (sample SAMN08397723, study PRJNA350692) | Marine metagenome, whole genome shotgun sequencing project. | isolation source: water | place: Pacific Ocean | collected 2012-04 | reverse complement strand
GGCTGCGGCGGCGGATTGACGCTGCTCTATCTCGCGGCGCGCGGCTATACGAATATTTACGGCAATGATGTCGGCGGCGACCTCAGCATGCAGAACCGCATCGCGACGGAAATCCTGCACCACCCGTCGCCGCGCTTCACGATCGATGACGGGAAAACCGTGCCGCTGCCCGATGGCTGCATCGATATCGTGTTCAGTCAGCAGGTTTTGGAGCATGTCGATGATGCCAACATCGATTCCTATTTCGCCGAGGAGCGCCGGGTATTGAAGCCGGCGGGCTGGGCGATACATCAGATTCCGCACCGCCTCACCCCTTACGATTCGCATACGCGGACATGGCTGATCCATTATTTTCCCAAGCCGCTGCATCGCGCGCTCGGCCGTCTGTTCGGCAGGCCCATTCCCTATTATCTCCATTTGCGCTGGCCGTGGTTCCATCGCCGCGCGCTCAAAAGCTATATCGGCAGCTGCCAGGATTTGACCTTGGAGCGGCTGAAAACGGTGACCAATCCGAGCTATTATGACGGCTCGATCAGATTGCGCCGCTTGATATCGACGATGATAGCCTTGCCGCTGATCGGCCTGTTTGCCGGCGCGCTGCTGCGCCATTTAGTCATGCTGGAAACCCTTTCGGTTCGCTCCGGCGGTACGAAATGAGCGATCCAACGGCCGCAAATGACGAAATTTGCTCGGTGCTCGAATTTTGGCTCTTGCAGATCGACCCCGATAAGTGGTTCAGCCGCGACGATGCCGTGGACGGTGAGATTCGCACCAGGTTTTGGGCGTTGCACCAAAGGGCGGTGGCCGGCGCGCTCCAGCGCTGGCGCGAGACGCCCGGCGGTTGTCTGGCCGAGATCATCCTGCTCGACCAATTCTCACGCAATCTCTTTCGCGGTGACGCGCGCGCTTATGCCGCGGACGGCCAGGCGCGCGAGGTCATGGATCATGCCTTGGCGCGTGGCTTTGATGACGGCATGAGCGCCGACGAACGGCGCTTTCTCTATATGCCGCTACAGCACAGCGAAAACGCGGCCGACCAGGCGCGCTCGGTCGATCTGTTCCGCGCGCTCGAAGATGACGAGACCTTTCATTTCACGCTTCGCCATCAGGAAATCATCGCCCGCTTTGGCCGTTTTCCCCATCGTAACGCGGCACTCGGCCGCGACAGCACGGCCGAGGAAATCGCCTTCTTGCGAGAGCCCAATTCGTCTTTTTAATTTGATGTCAGTCACTCTCTTGCAAAAGCGCTTCGAAAGCCGGCCAGGCGACGTCTGGATGATAGCTGTGTCCGCCAGCGGCTGGAGCCGCGCGCAGCCTGTTCGGCGCGCCGAGTGCGCGGTAAACGGCGCGCGCCGAATCGGCCACTGCCTCGGCGCCGGCAAAGGGCCAGATATGGTCCTCCCGGCCGGCGAAAAGCAGCACCGGCCTGGGCGCCGCGAGGGCGAGAATATCGTCTGTCTCGAGCCAATTGAGAATTCCCGGAATGATGGTTTGGCCGCTCGTATTTCGGCGCCGGGCGATGGTGTCTCTGAGATAACCGGCGCAGCCGCCGACCAGCGCGGCGCCGATGCGGGGCTCAAGTGCCGCGCCGTAAAGTGCCGTCGTGCCGCCCGACGAACTGCCCATGATGTGCAGGCGGGTAAGGTCGAGCGCCAATCCATGGGCGCCGCTTTCCAGCCAATTGATCACCGCCGAGATATCGCTGACGCGTTCACCGAGGAGGGTGCGGCCGAGCAGCAAGGCGTGATTGGCGGCGTCGATGCACGGGTCGGGCGATGGTTTGGCGAGGCGGCGTTCGCGGCGCTCGCCGAAGCAGGCCTGCTCCACCGCGACCGCCATGTAGCCGCGCGAAGCCGCTTGCAGGGCGTTGGGCGCGCCGCGCTGAATGCGCTCGACATCGGTCGGCAGGCGCACTTCGCCCCAGCTCAGGTGAATGCCGGAATTCGTGCCTTGCAGGCAGATCATCACCTTGAACGGCGGCGCCAGAGACGGTTTGAAAATCAGATGAACGGGAATGTCCTCAGCCACGCCGGTGCGCAGATAACAGCTTTTGCGGACAAGGTTTCCCGGCAAATCATGGCTTTGTTCGTGCCGCGCTTGCGGGCAATTTTCAGGCCTCGAATAGCCGCTCAACTCGGCCAATTTGGCGCGCGCGATATTCTGCCACGCGGCGGCGTCTTGATCGCCATTGTGGCGCCTCGACAGGCGCAGCGGCACACCGTCATAGTCATGAAAATGGCGCTCGCTCGGGCTCAAATGGACATCGTCCGGGCGCGGCGGATAAGGGTCATCCGCGCCGCCGAGCAGGCGCGCAATGCGTCGTTTGACGGCAAGCGTTTTGACATGCAGGGACACTGGCAGCACCACGCTTCCTCCTCGGACCGGCGGGCGTTCGGGCCAACCCGTTTACAATATTCGCCACTATACGCGATCGGTTGTCGTCAAGGCGATGGCGGTGCGAGGTGGCGGGTATGATACGTGTCAGCGCCTTGGATTATCTCGTCTGTAGGCCGGAAATAACGATTCGCGAGGCACTGAATCGGCTCAACAATGACCACTCGCACATCTTTCAGATCGTCGTCGATAGCGATCGCCGGGTGATCGGTACGGTGACCGACGGCGATGTGCGGCGTGCCATGCTGCGCGAAGTCACGCTTGATGACAGTGTGGATAAATGTATGAATGGGGCACCCATTGTCGGTCGGCCAGGAGATACAGCGGCCAATCGCGACAAGTTGCGCGGCGCCGAATTCCTACCGATTGTCGATGCCGAAGGGCGCATTCAACAGGTGCTCATTCAGGCTCGCGCGCCCTTGGCGAGCCGCGCCCTGATAATGGCCGGCGGTTTCGGCAAGCGTCTCGGTGCGCGGACCCGCGATGTTCCCAAGCCGCTTTTGACCGTCGGTGACCGGCCGATTCTTGATCGCGTGCTGACCCAGCTTGAGGATGGTGGCGTCGAGGCAATCACCATCGCCGTGCATTATCGCGCCGAGCAGGTGGAAGCTTTCGTCGCGGCGCGCGGCAATCGCGCCGAGATTAATTTCATTCGCGAACCGGAGCCTCTCGGCACCGTAGGCGCACTGACCTTGATGCCCGATGCCGCGGACGAAACCACGATCATCGTCAATGGCGATGTGGTGTCGCGTGTGGATTTTGCCCATTTGCACAATTTTCATGCCGAGCATGATTATGACGGCACCGTGGCGGTGTCGCGCTATAACGTCCACATACCCTTCGGTGTGTTGCGACTCGGCGAAGACGGGTTGTTTTCCGGGATCGAGGAAAAGCCGACAAACAGCTATTTTGTTGCCGCCGGCATTTACATGCTGTCGCCGGAATTTGTCGCGTTGACGCCGAGTGGCCGGGCGGTGGACATGCCAGAGCTTCTCGAAGCCGGGCGCCGTGCCGGCCTCCGGGTCGGCCTCTTTCCGTTGCACGAATATTGGCGCGATGTTGGCCAGCTCGATGATTTGGCCCAGGCCAATGCGGAGAACGGCGCTTGAACGCCGCCGCCAATATTCCTGTTGCCGAACCCGATTTGCGCGGCAATGAAGCCGCCTATCTGGCACGTTGCATCGAAGACAATTGGGTTTCCTCGGCGGGGCCGTTTGTCGGCGACATGGAACGCCGCGTGGCTGAAATTACGGGCACCGCCCATGGTGTCGCCACGGTCAACGGTACGGCGGGCCTGCACCTTGCATTGCTCGCCGCGGGCGTTGGCCCGGGGGATCGTGTGGTGGTGCCGGATTGGACATTCGCCGCCACCGCCAACGCCGTCTTCCATGCCGGCGCGGAACCGTTCTTCGCCGACATCACGGACGCTGGCTGGACCCTCGATGCGGCGGTGCTGCGGCGGATTTTGCAGCAGCCGGAGCACCGCGTCGGCGCTGTCATTACCGTCCATGCGCTCGGCCATCCGGCGGAAATGGCGCCGCTCGCCGCCATCTGCCGGGACGCCGGCATCGCCCTGATCGAGGATGCCGCGGGAGCGCTTGGCGCCAGTTATGAGGGCAAACCGGTCGGTGGATTCGGCGATTTTGCCGTCTTCAGCTTCAACGGCAACAAGACGGTTACCGCCGGCGGCGGCGGCATGATCGTTACCGATGACGGCGCGGCGGCCAAGCGCATGCGCCGGCTCAGCGCCCAGGCGCGTGCGACCTCGGCCTACCGCCATGATGAAGTGGCGTTTAATTATCGCATGACAAATCTCAACGCCGCCGTCGGCCTGGCCCAGCTTGAGCGGCTCGACGACATGCTCGCCGCCAAGCGCGCCCTGGCCGCAATCTATGATCAGGCATTGGCCGGCCGCGCCGATCTCTCGCCGATGCCGCGTCTGGATTGGGCGCGGAGCAGCAATTGGCTTTATGCGCTGCTGTGTCCGACCGCCGATGCCGCCGACGGCCTGGTCGCCCATCTCGCCGCGCGGGCGATCGATTCTTCGATTTTTTGGCTGTCGCTCTCGGCCCAGGCGGCTTACGCCGATTGCCCCCGGCAATTGACCGGCGTCTCGCGCGGCATCTCGGGGCGTGTTGTTGTCTTGCCGTCCTCAAGCTCTTTATCGCCGGGGGATCAGGCCCGGGTTGTCGCGGCGCTCGCCGAGTGGCGCGCATCGGCAGGCGAAAAATGAGCGGCGATTCGTTTCTGTTGGTCGGCGCCGGCGGCCATGCCAAGGCCATTGTCGAGGCGTTGGAAAGTCATGCGCTGATGGCCTATGTCGACAATGTGGCGGCGCCTTGGCTGGCCGCCCGGCATATTTGCGATGATGAGACGGCGCTGCGGTCGGCTGAGCCGGCGAATTTTGTCCTCGGGGTGGGGGGCGTCACGCGGGATGCGCTTGAGCGCCGATTTTTGCTGTTTGAGCGCTATCTCGCCTCGGGCCGCGCGGCGCCGCCGCTCCGCCACCCGGCCGCCTATGTCAGCGCCGCGGCGCAAATCGAAGAGGGCGCGATCATTCTTGCCGGCGCCGTAGTTCAACCGGGCGCCGTGATCGGGCGCGCCGCCATCGTCAATACCGGCGCCATTGTCGAGCATGATTCACATCTTGGCGCCGGGAGCCACCTGGCGCCGCGCGCCGTTCTTCTCGGCGGTGTCACGGTTGGCCGCTGCGCCATGATCGGTGCCGGCGCGGTCGTGCTGCCGCAATGCGAGATCGGCGATGGTGTTTTGGTGGCGGCGAACAGCCTCTCCCGGGTGAAAGGCGGAGCGGCATGAGCGCCGTGCAGATTATCGCCGAGGCGGGCGTCAATCATAACGGCGAGGTTGACCGCGCGCTGGCGCTGGTCGATGCGGCAGCGGGAGCGGATGCCGACATCGTCAAGTTTCAGGCCTTCCGCGGCAGCGACCTGGTCGCCGAGGGCACGCCCACTGCTGCCTATCAAAAAGAGAAAACCGGCCATGGCGAGCAGCGCGCGATGCTCGAGCGCCTGGAACTTTCGCTCGACGAGTTGGCGCGCATTGCCGAGCATTGCCGGTCAAAAGAAATCGAATTTCTGTGCACCGCGTTCGATTCGGCGATGATCGCGGCGCTGGTGAAAATGGGCATGCGGCGCATCAAGGTGGCATCGGGAGAGCTCAATAATCTGCCGGCCCTGGCGCATGTCGCCGCGAGCGGCCTGCCGGTTCTGCTGTCCACCGGCATGGCGACACTCGAAGAAGTGCGCCTTGCCGTCGAGACCTTGCGCCGCAACGGCGGCGCCGACATCACCCTGCTGCACTGCACGTCGCTTTATCCGGCGCCGATGGAAAGCGTCAATCTTCGCGCCATGCAGACCCTGCGCGATAATTTCGATGTTCCGGTGGGCTATTCCGACCATACGCTTGGCGATCATGTGGCGGTCGCCGCCGTGGCGCTCGGCGCTTCGGTGATCGAGAAACATCTGACTCTGGATCATGCGCTTCCCGGCCCCGACCATGCGACGTCGCTGCGGCCCGATGAATTTGCCATTATGAGCGCGCGGCTGCGCGCTACGGCGCTGGCTCTTGGAGATGGGGTGAAGATGCCGGGCGCGGCGGAACTGGAAGTCGCCGAAGTGGCGCGCAAGAGCTGGCACGCGGCGACGGATCTTAAAGCGGGCGTCGTGCTGGCGGCCGGCGATGTTTGTCTCAAGCGGCCGGCGACAGGGCTTTCCGCGGCGCGATCGCCGATCGGCTATCGCCTCAAGATCGCGCGCGCGGCGGACGAGCCGATTCGCGAGGCCGATATCATGGCGGTGGAGCGCTCGCGGTGAGCATCGTTCTCTCTGTTTCCAGCAGCCGCGCCGATGTCGGTATCCTCGAGCCGGTATGGCGATCGCTCGCCGCCGATCCCGAGGTGGAATTGCACATATTCTTGACCGGTGCGCATGTGAGTGACACCGCGTTGGCCGCGGGCGCCCCGCCGGATCGGGCGCGGCTGCATGTCGGCGGCGCCGATCTCGCCGGGCGGGCCGCTTCCGAGGCGGCGCTGGCGGTACCGGAGATTGCCGCTGCGATGGTGCGGGTGATCGATCAGATCGCGCCCGACAGCGTGGTGGTGATCGGCGATCGGCTAGATATGCTGCCGGCCGCCGTGGCGACACTGGCTTTTAACATACCGATCATTCACCTGCATGGCGGTGAAAGCTCGGAGGGCGCGCTTGACGAGCGTATCCGCCACGCCATCAGCAAGCTCGCCCATCTCCATTGCGCCGCCACCGTCGATGCCGCCGAGCGTCTCAGCCGGATGGGGGAGGAACCATGGCGCATCCATGTCACCGGCGCGCCCGGACTGGACAGTTTGCTGGCGGCGCCGCAATTGAGCGCCGGCGAAATGGCCGCCGAACTTGGCCTTGCTTCGGGCGATAATTTCATCCTTGCGACGGTTCATCCGGAGACCAATGCCAGCCACCCCTTCGCTGCGCTCGATGCGGTTCTCGCGGCGCTCGACGACGCGGCGTGGCCCACCGTGCTGACCGCGCCCAACGCGGATCCGGGCGGCGCCGAGATGCGGGCTCGCATCGAGGCGTTTGCCGCGCCGCGTCGGTGGGCGCTGTTCCGCGATACGCTGGGTGTTCGCCTCTATGCCAACGCCATGCGCCATGCCGCCCTCATGCTCGGCAATTCTTCCAGCGGCATTGTCGAGGCCGGGCTGTTCGGGCTTCCGGTTATCGATGTCGGTGGCCGTCAGGAGGGCCGCGCATGCGGTGCGAATGTGCATCATTGTGGCGCCGATGCGGATGCGATACGCGGCCTGCTCGCACCTCTGGGCAGCGCGCTATCGGCGCCGCGCGTGGCTCGGGTTTCGCTTTATGGCGACGGCCATGCCGCGCCACGCATTGCTGAAGTGATCAAGAACCAGCCGGCGCGCGATAAACTTCTGGTTAAAAAATATTCCGACCAAGCCGCCGAATTTTCGCCACCCTGGACGGAACATGCCGCGGCATGAGCGCTTGAAAACGGTCATTGTTGGCTTGGGGCGCGCGGGCTCGCGCTTTGATGAAGAACCGGGGCGCGGCGTTGTCTGGTCCCATGCCGGAGCCTATCTGGCGCGCCAGGACGCATTTACGATTATCGGCGCGTGTGATTCGGATGGCGATGCGCGCGCTGCTTTTGCCCGGCGCTGCCCGGGCGTTGCGGTTTTCGATTCCTTGGACGGTCTCATACAGGGCACTCGTCCCGACATTGCCAGCATTTGCACGCCGGTGGATTCACATGCTCTGGTCCTGCACCAAATTCTGAACATGTCTTCATTGCAAACCATATGGTGCGAGAAGCCGATGGCGGCCTCGCTGGCCGAGGGAGAGGGCATGGTTGATGCCTGCACCGCGCGCGGCGTTCGGTTGGTTATCTCGCACGGGCGCCGGTGGCTCCCCCTGTGGCGGCGATTTTCACAAATGCTTGCGGAGGGCGCCGTGGGCCCGCTGGTGAGCTTGCGCATCGCCATGCCCAACCGGCTGTGGTCCGTCACCAGCCATGCTGTTGATCTGGCACTAATGATCGCCGGCCCGGTGACGGAGGTGCAAAGCTTTGACCTGCCCGAACTTGCGGAAGATGAGGAGCCCGCCAAAGCCGCTTTCCTGCGCTTCCGGAGTGGCGCCTATGGCATCATTCAAATCACCGGAAAGAAAAACGCGCTCCTCGTTGAAGCCGAAGCAATCGGTGAAACGGGACGTTTGTTGGCGAATGAATCGAGCGGAGCAATCCGCCGCGAGAGCTTCGTCAGGAGCGAAAATTTTGGCGGCTATCAGGAGCTTGCCGCCGCCGGCGAGACGCATCACGGCACGCTCTCAGACAGTTCCCATTTTGCCGCGATTTGCGACGAAATCGCTGAATTGTCGCACCGGGCGGATGAGGAAGTGACCTGTAGCGGCGCTGATGCGCTCGCCACCCAACATGTGCTCGAAGAAATGGCGCAAGGCGGGATTGAGGCCGCCGGCGTGGGACAATCGGCATGAACAGTAAAGCGCTGCCCGCCATTCTCGGTGGTACGCCGGAGCGTAGCCGGCCCTTTATTGTCGAGCCGATGATCGACGAAAACGAGGAGCGTCTTGTTTTGGCGGCGATCCGCGAGAAGAATTTTTCGCGCTATATCGGCTCCCATTCTCCGGATCTCGAAACATCGCTGCGTCTGCCGAGCGCCGAAGCGGCGGCCATAGAGGCCGATTGGCATTTTCTCGGCGGTCCAAATGTGCGCGCCTTCGCCGCGGAGTTCGCCGCCGCTTTCGACGTGCCGTTCGCCGTGCCGGTGAGTTCGGCCACCACCGGCCTTTCGATCGCCCTCGGCGCGGCGGGCATCGCGCCCGGCGATGAAGTGATTTTGCCCGCCATTTCCTTCAGCGCGACGGCCAGCGCCATTCTTTTGTTCAACGCCATTCCGGTATTCGCCGATGTCGATCCGTTGAGCTTTTGTCTCGATCCGGCGGCGGTCGAAGCGGCGGTTACGCCCGCCACCAAGGCCATTCTTCCGGTTCACCTGCTCGGCAATCTCGCCGATATGGATGCGCTTCTGGATATTGCCGAACGGCACGGTCTGATGGTGATCGAGGATGCGGCACAGGCGCCGGGCGCGCACTGGCGGGATGCCAGGGCGGGCACCCTCGGCAACGCCGGCGTGTTTAGCTTTCAGCAATCGAAAAATATCATGACCGGCGAAGGCGGCATGATCGTTACCCGCGACGCCGAGATCGCGCGCCGGGCACGCCTCATTCTCAATCACGGCGAAGTGGCTTTTGACGATGCGGCGAGCGCCCGGGATTTGGCCAACATCATCGGCCTCAATGCGCGCCTGCCGGAACTCTCGGCGGCGCTCGGCCGGGCGCAATTGGCCAAGCTCGATATGGTCAATGACTGGCGGACGCGGAATGCCGATACCCTGCGCCAAGAGCTGGCCAATCTGCCCGGCCTCGCGCCGGCGCTGAGCCAGCGCGCCGAAGGTGGTTCCGCGCGCGAGGTGCCGCATGTTTTCGCGGCGCTGTTCGACGCCGCCGCCATGGGGATTTCGCGCGACCGTTTCGTCGCCGCTCTGCGCGCCGAGGGCGTGCCGGTGGGTACCGGCTATCCGCGCCCGCTTTATGAAAACCCGACCTTCATGAAACAAATCGCCTATGGCAGCGCGGGCTGTCCGTGGAGCTCGGATTTCTATCGTGGCGACGTCGCCTATGCGCCGGGCATGTGCCCGGTCGCCGAGGCGCTGCTGCGCGAGCGCTTTATCTGGTTCTATCACATTGCCCATGCTTCGACGGCCGAGGACATGCGTGATATCGGCCGCGCCGTGCGCAAGACGGTGGCCGCGCGTGACGCTCTCGCCGCCGCGCCCGAGACGGTGTTCGCCGAACATTCCGGCCGCAGCCAGGGCCGCGTCGGCGTCGCGCAACCCGGCGCGCGGGCGGTACGCGGCACATGATGCGCAGCCTTGGCATCTTGCTGGCGCGCGGCGGATCGACCCGAATTCCGCGCAAGAATGTAAAGCCGCTGCTCGGCCACCCGTTGATCGCTTATGGCGGCCGGGCCGCCCTTGCAAGCGGATTGAGCCGTGTAATTCTCTCGACCGATGACGATGAGATTGCCGCCGCCGCACAACAATATGGTGTCGATGCACCTTTTCGAAGGCCGGCCGAACTTAGCAAAGATGTGCCGACCGAACATGTCACGCGCCATGCGCTCGATTGGGCCGAGGCCGATGAGGGGGCGGCCTATGACATTGTCGTGACGCTGCAGCCGACAACGCCTTTCATCCTGCCCGAGCATATAGACGCCTGCATTGAGAGCGTCGCGGTGAGTGATGCCGCCTGTTGTTTTACGGCGCAGCGCGCCAGCCAACCGCCGCAATGGATGTTCACCCTCGACGATGACGGGACCGCGACGCCGCTGCTGGACGGCGTGATCGAGGGCGAGCGTGGCGTCTTTCAGTCACTACCCGCCTGCTATCTGCCGAATGGCGGCGCCTATGCGACGCGGGTCTCCGCCTTTCGCGCCTGGGGTCGGATCATCTCGGACCCGGCGCGGCTGTTCATCATGGATGCGGCGCGTTCCGTCGATCTCGATGAGCCGGAAGATTGGCTCATCGCCGAGGCAATGGGCACGCGGCACGGCTTTTCTCTATTGCCCCTCGAAGGGCACGAGAATGATTCCTGGAAAATGAGAAGAAATTGAAGGAAACGATTCCATGGCAACAAACGAGGGTGACGGGATGACCGGGAACCCACGGCCAACGCACGCACAAGCGCCATCCGCCGATAAGGATCGGGCGCATGGCGATCCGCCATTCAAGAATATTTCCTACTGCGTTCGCTGTTGCATGCCCGAGACCAATGAAGGCAATGCGTTCGATGAATTCGGCATTTGCATGGCGTGCCGCTCGTCGGAACAGAAGATGCGCATCAACTGGCAGGACCGCCAGCAGGCGCTGGTCGAGCTTCTCGACAAGGCGAAGGCGGAATCAGGTAATAATTATGATTGCGTGGTGCCGATCAGCGGCGGCAAGGACAGCGCCTTCCAGCTCCATATTTTAGTCAAGATTTTCGGCATGACGCCGCTCGCCGTCACCTTCAGCCACAATTGGTTCACCGAGGCCGGGCGGTACAATCTCGAGAATATTCTCGAGCGGCTCAATGTCGATCACATGATGTACACGCCCAAGCGCGGCCTGGTTGACAAGCTGGCGCGCAAATCATTGCCGATGATCGGCGATGCCTGTTGGCATTGTCATGCCGGGGTGTGGTCGTTTCCGTTCCACGTGGCGGCAAAGTTTGGCATCTCGCTCATCATATATGGCGAATCTCCGGCCGAGTTCTCCGGCCGCACCACCTATTGGGAGCAGGAACTGCCGAGCGAGAAGGATTTCGTCAAAGTCGGCCTCAAGGAATCCATGAAGGTGGGCGCCGAGGAGATGGTCGGCGACGGCGTGTCGCGCCAGGATTTGAACCTGTTCTTCCCGCCCTCGGCGGAGGAACTGGACGCGGCCGGTGTTTACGGCGCCTTTCTCGGTGACTTCATATTCTGGGACCATGAACGCCAGACGGAATTCCTGGTTGATGAATATGGCTGGCGCGAGACCCGCATGGAAGGATCGTACAAATGGTACAAGAGCGTGGAATGCCGCATGGCCGGTGTGCATGACTACGCCAAATACGTTAAACGCGGCTTTGGCCGCGGCACCGACTTTGCCAGCCAGGATGTGCGCGCCGGCTTGTTGACGCGCGAGGAGGCCTTCGACCTGGCCGCCGAAGTTGACGCCGAGCGGCCCGAAACACTCGATTACTATCTCAAGATAACCGGCTATAGCGAAGAGCAGTTCTACAAGATTCTCAAAGAAAAGAGAGCCGGTAAGGCTTTGGGTTTGCCATGACGCGATCAGCTCAACAGACGCCCGGGCAAAACCTGCCGGCGTCGGGCGGCGCGTTGATCCATTGCAATACGCCGGCCGAAATGACGGCAAGCGAGTTCTTGCGCCAACTGAAAGACGGGCAAATTTCAGTGTTTGAATATGTCGATGCGTGCGCCCAGCGCATCGAGCAGTTGGATGGGTCGGTTCGTGCCTGGCATAAATTTGATGGCGAAATGGTCCGTACGCGGGCGCGCGCACTTGACGACGCGCTGGCCGGCGGTACGCCAAGACGTGCCCTTGCCGGCGCGCCGATCGCGGTCAAGGACATCTTCAATACCTATGATTATCCGACCGGCATGGGAAGCCCGATCATGGACGATTATACGCCGGGCAATGATGCGCGCCTGGTCAGCGATTTACGCCTGGCGCAAGCCATTGTCATGGGCAAGGCGGTGACGGCGGAGTTCGCCGTGCATCATCCGGGGCCTACCCGCAATCCCTATGATTTTGAGCGTTCGCCCGGCACCTCGTCGAGCGGTTCGGCGGCGGCCGTGGCGGCGCGTATGGCGCCGTTGGCCTTGTCGAGCCAGACCGGCGGGTCGACCATCCGCCCGGCGAGCTATTGCGGCGTGCACGGCTTCAAGCCGTCCTTTGGTCTGTTGCCGCGCACCGGCGTACTGAAAACCACAGACACCCTCGACAGCCTGGGTTTCATGGCGCGCTCGGTTGAGGATTTGCGCCTGATATTTGAGGTGTGCCATGTGCGCGGGCACAATTACCCGGTTAGCGCGGCGGCGCTCGATGATGTTGAGCGCCAGACAGTGGCGGACCGGCCGTGGCGCGTTGGCGTGGTGCGCGGGCCGAAGACAAACGACGAGGCGGCAGCGCCGCGCGCCGGTCTGGATGCGCTGATCGGCAAACTGGAACAGGCGGGTTGCGAAACGTTCGAGTATGAATTGGCGCCTGAGTTTGACGCCGCGCATGACGCGCATGAGCGCATTTACCGCTGCGCCCTGGCCTATTATTTCGACCTCGAATGGAACGCCGACAGCCACCGCTTCAGCCCCGTTTTGCAGCGAATGATCGAAAGCGGCGGCGCCATATCGGCGCGGCAATATCGTGCGGACGTCGCGACCCAGCGCGATCTGGCACGCCTGTTGGAAGGTGACGGCGATCGCTTTGACGTGCTCATCGATCTGGCCACCGCCGACGACGCACCGCTCGGCCTGGATGGCAAGGACCGCCCGGATCATTGCCTGATTTGGACCATGTGCGGTCTGCCGGCCATTACCCTGCCGTTATTGACGGGAAGCTCCGGTCTGCCGGTCGGCGTGCAGATCGTGGCGCGACGTTACAATGATCCATTGCTGCTGCGCTTCGCCGAGCTTCTGAGCGGCCTGGTGGCGACATGATTGCGCAATCGCATCCCGTGCTTGTGGGGCGCACTGTGCGCTTGGAGCAGTTTGGCGTCGATGATATTAGTGCCGCCTATCTGGCCTGGCTAAGCGATCCGGAGGTCAATCGATATTCACGCCGCGCCGCCCAGGGACCGGTTTCGCGAACGGATGCGGAAGATTATCTGGCCGGTCTGGCACCAGATGAGATTGTGCTCGCCATTCGCCATACAGCGCATGGCCATGTCGGCAATTTAAAGTATGGCCCAATAGACGCGGTCGGTGGATCGGCCGACATCAGTATTCTGATCGGCGAACGGAAGTGCTGGGGCCTGGGTATCGGTTGCGAGGCGATTTATCTGGTCAGCCGGTATTTGTTTGGCGAGGTGGGTCTGGTCAGGGTAGAGGCCGGCACATGCAATCCGGCATTCATACGCACGGTCGAAAAACTGGGCTGGCGGACAGAGGATGTTATGCCGGCACATGTCCGCATTGGCGACAAATTGATGGATTACACCCGTCTCGCGCAGGGCCGCGGTGAATTTCGCGAACATCAGGCCCAAATGTTGCCGCCGGCCGCATGTCAACCCATCTGCCGGGAGGCCGGATCGTGAGCGCTGTAACTGAACGCATAGGTCTGGTCGCGAACTCGCCATTGCGGTTTTTGATGGTGGATATTGCTCGGGCGCTGCGAGACCGTTATGGCAGCATCATTCATCTTTACAGCACAAATAAGCAAAAACTCCACCACTTTGAGTCCCAGAATACCGACGGTGTATTCACCAGCATCACCGGCGATATGGGGCTCGTCAATCTCACCAGCAGGTCGGAAAGTAACCAGGATGCGTTGCTGGCAAAGGCACGCGAGTATGAACGGCGGATCGGACGAACCTACAACTCGCTCGCCGTTGGAAACAGGCATCTCGGCCGGGGCTATGCCCTTGCCGGCAACGGACACCCGCGCTCGCGGATGGCAACGGAGTCCGATTATCTGGCGCTGGTCCATAGTTACAATGAGCACTTCAATCGCTGGCAGCGGGAAATTGATGAAAAACGCTTGACCCTGATCCTGTTTGGGCCCGGCGAAATCCCTTGTATTGCCAGAGCCAACGGCGTGCCGTTCCGCACGCTGGTCGGTTCGCGCCATAAAAATTATCACTACTGGGCACACGACGAATACATCAGCAATCCAAACATAGAAGCCGCATACCACACGTTGCATGGCGATCGTCCGCAACCGCACGGGCAGGACGAAGCCTACAAGCTGGCCGAAATTCACACGCCAAAATTTCTCCGTGACTTATCGTTTTCGAGAACCGCGTGGCGTACCGGTGTGCATGCGGCAAGGCGCGCCTACTGGCGTCTTCGCGGTTATGAAAAAGCCAATAATTATTACGCCCAGGACGAACTCCTGATGTTGATGCGCCAGTGGCGCGACATGCGGCGGATGACGCGGCCGAATCTGGCGAAACTGTCCGATCTGGCTGATACGCCGTTTGTATTTTTCCCACTTGCGACGGAGCCGGAAAGTTCCATCGGCCAGTATTCGCCAGAGTTTTTCTTTCAGCACGCGGCAATCGCTGCTTTGTCGCGCGACTTACCGGCCGGTGTGAAGCTGGCTGTGAAAGAGGCCGCGTGGGCGGTTGGACGGCGGCCGGCCGATTTTTATTCACAGATTGCCGAGTTAAAGAATGTCGTTTGGCTCAATATGGCTGAGCAGGGTATCCATATCGCTCAGCAGGCGACGGCGGTGGCGACGATTACGGGATCAAGCGGGTTTGAGGCGGCGGTGCATGGCACACCGGTGATCAGCTTCGGCGCACACAATCATTATAATTTCTTGCCTCATGTCGCATACGTCTCTGACTTGGCGCGACTCGGCGAACATCTTGGTCCGCTGCTCAGTGCTGATTTCGACCGCCAGGCCGCGCAAGCCGCCGGAAGTAGATTTCTTGACGCGATCGTGGAGACCTCTTTTGACCTTGGCGAATATGATTACATCAATTTCAAAAAATATGACGACAGAGTGGTGAACGACGCAACCACCGCGCTGGTCAATAGTCTCGACCCAGGCGCGATTGAACGAGGGGCCTGACTGTCCGGCCGAAAGCCAGCTGACGATTTCCAATATATGAATATTCAACGATTCATTTTTGCTTGCCGACTGCTCGGACTGAGGCGCGGGATCGCTGTCGCCCTGTTGGCGGCCCACCTTCTGGCTACCTTATTCGAGGGTGTTGGCGTCGGCATGATATTGCCGATCATGGATTTCCTCGAGCGCGGCGGCGACGTCACCGCGCTCGCCGCGGGTTCCGGGCTTTGGGCGGTGCTGGTCGATGTTTACGGCACCCTCGATATCGCCATCACGCTGCCGTCCTTGCTCGTCGCCGCGCTCGTTTTCTTCGGCATAAGTGTCGCCTTCACCTATGCCCGGACGGTCTTCGCGGCCTATGCGAGTATCGGCTTGCTGCGCGAAGTTCGCAACCGCCTGTTCCGGCACTATCTCGGTGTCAAACTTTCCTATAGCGAGGCGGATTCCGTCGGATCGGCAATTAACGACTTCATCACCGAAGCCGAGCGCGCGTCGGGTTCGCTGTTCCAAGTGCTCAATTTTATCGGCGCGATAATCCTGATCGTCGCCTATTTTGGCCTGGCATTGGCGGTGTCGGTGCCCATGACACTGGCCACGGTTCCGGTCATGCTTCTCGCCATGTTGAGCGTTCACGGGATGATTCGGCGTTCCCGAACGATCAGCGACGAGGCGACCGCCTCGAACCAGGCCGTCGGTGAGTTTCTCGGCCAGCGGCTGAGAATGCTGCGCTTCATCCGTTTGTCGGGTGCCGAGGGAGCCGAGATGCGCGGAATGGAGCGGCTGACCAGGCATCAGGCCGGGCGCTACGTCCTGCTGCAGGTGCTCGCCGCGAAAATAGCGGCGATCGTCGAAATTCTTTCGATCGGCACAATTCTCGGACTGCTTTATCTCGGCTTTACGACCTTTGAGCTGTCGTTCGGTGAGATCGCCGTATTTCTCGCCGCCATGTTTCGGCTTATGCCGCGGGTCAAGGAATTGCTTCGCACCCGCCAGTCCCTGATGTCCTTCCTGGGCAGTCTCGCGGCGCTTGAGCGCCGCATCGGATCGATGATCGCGTCGCACGAAGAGGGCGGCGGGTCCCGTCAGCTCGACGCGCTCGAGACGGGCATCGCGCTTCGCGATGTCGGCTTCATCTATGGCGAAGCCGGCTTACCGGTGCTGTATGACATTAATCTGACTATTCCGGCCGGTAAGATGACGGCGCTTGTCGGCCCATCGGGTTCCGGCAAATCGACGCTCATCGATTTGCTTCCTCGGCTGCGCGAGCCGGAGACGGGCGAAATTCTGATCGATGGCGTGCCGGTTACCGAGTTTGATTTGAAAAGCCTGCGTGCCGCGTTTTCCTATGCGCCGCAGACACCACAGGTGTTCAATGTCAGTGCGGCGGAACATATTGGCTATGGCGAATTGGACCCGGCGCGGGATCGGATTGTCGCCGCCGCGAAACTGGCTGGCGCGCACGGCTTCATTACGGCCCTGCCGCAAGGTTATGACTCGCCCGTGGGTGAGGAAGGCGTGCGTCTTTCCGGCGGCGAGCGCCAAAGACTTGACCTCGCCCGTTCACTCTTCGCCGGCGTCCCGATACTCATTCTTGACGAGCCGACGAGCAACCTCGATGCCAATGCGGAAGCGGCGTTCCGCAACGCTCTCAGGCGCGTTCGCAGCGAGACAAACATCACCATGATCGTGGTCGGCCACCGGCTCTCGACCGTCGCCATTGCCGATTTGGTCGTCGTGCTCGACGATGGCCGTATTGTCGAAACGGGCACGCATAATGAACTGCTCTCAACCGGCGGCTGGTATGCTGATGCCTATGCCAAGCAGCAGGCCGTGCCATCGTTTCAGGAGGAGAAAATTGCCCGTGGATGAGACTTCGAACAGCGATCTCAATTTTATCGCCGGCGGCAGCGCCGTGGACGATCGCGGCAAGTTGCAATTTTGCAATGATTTCGACATGGCGGCAGTGCGCCGCTTTTACGTCGTTTCCAACCACGAAACGCGCTTTGTCCGCGCCTGGCACGCGCACAGGCAGGAAGCGAAATATGTATATGTGGCGAGCGGTGCCGCGCTCCTCGCCGCCGTCAAGGTCGATGATTGGGCGGCGCCGGACCGGGCGCTCGAAATCACCAAATTTGTGCTCGCCGAAGACAGACCGGGGGTTCTTTACGTGCCGGGTGGCCACGCCCATGGCTTCATGACGCTGCGGCCCGACACGCGATTGTTTTTCTTTTCCACCGTGGCGCTCGGTGAAAGCCTCGATGATGATGTGCGCTATCCCTTCGATTACTGGAACCCGTGGACGGTGGTGCCGCGTTAATACCAAGGAGCGATGATAATGACCCATAGGGATCGCCCCCGCGGCCCGTCGGGTAGGAGGGAGGCCGCGGGCGATGCGGCGCATCGGCAAAGCCTTCCGACGCCCTCCGACGGGTCGCGGGGGCGACCGGAACGGCGGCTTGCCAAGGCTTTCGGACCGCGTCGCGCGCG
>PVBE010263728.1_pt1 | contig 17756 bp, 15 predicted proteins | sample 1631181 | NCBI WGS metagenome assembly PVBE01 (sample SAMN08397723, study PRJNA350692) | Marine metagenome, whole genome shotgun sequencing project. | isolation source: water | place: Pacific Ocean | collected 2012-04 | reverse complement strand
GCTCAAATAGATGCCTTAGCGAAACGAAAGACTGGTATTGCCTGCCTTCACTACGCGGTTGAGGTACCAAAGGAAAAAGGCGGGCCTGAATTTTTGCGATGGATGGGTGGATATTTTGAGCCCTTCTGGTCAGTGAACCCCCACTGGATGCTTCAAAAGACACAACTTGCTGAAGAACATCCGATTTGCCACGGTGTCCGGCCATTCGAAACACAGGATGAATGGTATTACCACATGCGATTCATTGATCCTCCGCAAGGACTTACGCACATTCTCTCTGCCATACCCCCAGACAGTACACGTGAACGCAAAGATGGCGCCCATAGCAACAACCCAACAGTCCGTGCCAATAAGGGTGCACGTGAGGTACTCGCCTGGGCATATGATCGCCCAGGTGGAGGGCGTGGCTTCGGATGTACCGGTGCCCATTTCCATAAAAACTGGGAGGATGAGAATTTTCGAACCTTAATCCTGAATGCACTGCTTTGGACAACTGGTCTGGACGTTCCAGCCGACGGTGTATCATCTCAGGTCTCAACTGAAGACTTAAGTGCCAACCTCGATATCAAGCAACCACGGAAGAAGTAAATAAAGAATTCATGATGCCAAAACTAACGGTAACAGAAATAGGTGTGTTCCAAGTGCCAACGGGTAAACGATTAGTCAATGCCCTTGTGGATGAGTGTGGCATCGACCAACTTCATGCATGCGGCGGTTTCGGGCGTTGCACAACGTGTCGAGTAGAGTTTGTGTCGGGTGAGCCATCGAAGATGACTGTCGCTGAAAAAGAGACGCTCATGAAAAAAGGCTTGGCTGATACCGAAGGCCTTCGACTTTCATGTCAAATAACATGTGATGCTGATATGGAGCTCAAGGCCATGAGCCGCCTGGCTGGATCAGGCCGTGAAAACTCTGGTGCCCGACCTGCAGATGACATTCAGCCGCCACCAGAATGGATTTAAGATGCGAATATTTTTTGCAGCACATTCCCATGATGGTGCGTACATTCAGGTACACCAGTAAAAACCTAAGTAAACATCGCCAGAATGTTATCAGCAATATCATTGCTGGTGAGCGAATGATTTATAAGGTCGGGCCTCGACGTAATGAGAATCGTTTCGTGGGGGTGATTCCGATCTCGAGCACCATGCGAACCACGAATCAAAGACGTATCAAACGGAATGCTCACAGTTGGCAATTTTGATGTTTCAACATGCAGCTCCAGAGGGTCATAGCCAGGCTTTCGGTGGATATCAATGGAGTGAGCAAAACTCGGCGCCAGCGCATCATCATTCCAATAGTGATACGCCTGCCAACTGTTACACTTGCTTTCGATTACGAGACTTCCACAGCGACTGTCTTGGTCCTGCCTAGGTGCCGGACTTAGGCCTCTTTCAACAAGTTCGTCACCGGCGATCACACCCCCCACGCCTTCTTCATGTGCAAAAAGCGATGCGATGTGATTGACAAGTCCTTGATCGTTATCGTTATCGATAAAAACATGGCTAATTTGATGGTCCGCTAATGCCCACGCTTTGCTCGCTGCGGTATCAATGATCTCACCTGACTCTGATTGCGTCACCTGCAAAAGACCATCCTCTCGAAGAATACGATTGGGAAATAATGTGTGAGAGACAGGCCGTATCTGATATTCCCCAGCCACAATAATACATACGTCATTATTCGTAAGTTTTTGATAATCTTCTATAAGATTCTCTATTTCTGCATCGAGCTCCCTGCATGCTTCTAGTGCCGGTTTGCTGTCTGGCCCTGTACGCTGAGCTGCATAATCAAGGTGTGGCAGGTATATCACTGCAAAATGCGGAGGATCTTTCCGTGACGCCTCAATAAAGCTTCTTGCAATCCATTGAGACGATTCGATTCCTGCGACTGGCCCCCAGAATTTATGGAGAGGAAATTCACCTAACGTTGCACGCAACTCGACATAGAGTGACTCCGGGTTCGTGTGACACCACATTGTCTCTGTACCATCGGCATTGTGTTTTGGTGCAGGCAGGCATACGAGATCTGCCGAGGCATGCTTCGACTGCAAAAGAAACCAGGCCGCTGTCTTGAGGTCAGGGCGCATGGACTTCAACCGATCCCAAATTCTTGGCGCACGGTGAACCGTATCAGGGCTAATCCACATTTCGAGGTGTTTTTTTGTTCGGTCGTAAAGGCCATTTGCGACAATTCCATGGCCCGCAGGATTCACACCAGTCGTGAGAGACGCCTGAACGGGACAGGTAATTGCTGGAAATCCTGGATCAAGGGGCACACAAGACCCTTGAGTGGCAAGCGCTGATAAGGCTGGCATCAGATGAAGATCTTTCGATCGAAGACCAGGAATTGACAGCAAGAGCACACGAGTATCCGTCATACTTTTATCCCACGAGAAATATGCCGTTGTAAAAATGCTGATGAGACTGAAGCTGATTCAAACCAGTAATGAGACTGCCTCGGCAATTCAACATAAAGCCCCTCGTTGTATTCCGATTTCAATAGAAAATGAAAAAATGACTCAAAGTCTACTTCACCTTTTCCAAGGGGTATGTGCTCATGCCGGCAGGCGAGCATGTCGTCAATGTGGACATTAATTATCTTGTCTCGCCAAGGCTCTAAAACGGTATGCACTGGACACTCCCCCATGCACACAAGATGACCAACATCAATGGTAAGGTAGAGTTTATACGTATCACCAAGACACTCAACAAGCTTTCCAAATCGGGAAACTGTATCAATGAACATGCCTGGCTCTGGTTCAAAGCTAATTCTGACATTTTTTCTTGCGGCATAGTCAAGCACCTCTACCATGCCATCATGTAGTCGTTGCCACAACTCCCTCTCTGGGGCTGCATCACGAACCACCCCGCTCCACAATGACACACACCTTGCCCCGAGAAGAGCTGCCGTATCGATAGCATCTTTGAGGAATGAGATGCGCTCAAGACGCCCTTCAGCCGTAGGAGACACAAGTGTCGGCTCATGCTTCATCCGCGAATTAAGCAAATAACGCGCACCTGTCTCAATCACACAGGTCATACCATGAGACTCTAATGCACTTTTCCAAGTCGATACTTCGGTTTCAAAATCATCTCCTGACGGATTGAGTACATGTTGATCCAGAGTTATTGCTAGTGACTGATAACCGATCTGATGAAGAAAAGACAGCGACTGCAGTACATCTGTTCCACCAATACTATTTGTGCTAAATCCAACTCGCATAGTTTTTTGTTGCCCAAAACCGTCGATGACCTACGTCGGGCTTATGAAGTATCGTCCTACATGAAATGGAACTAATAACGAAAGCACAATGATCGACCATAATTCACCACATGAGGCAAGTACAAGCACTGCATCAAGGGTGATGATCGACATAATGGCGTTGCCAACGGCCTGCTGAACTTTCAAAGACGTTGGGTTGGTCATAGCCGTGATATTTCGAACAATAACAAAGGCTCCAAGAATGGTCCAAAGCATAAGCCATGTCGAAAGTTGACCAGATGCCATCCACGATCGGCCAACATTCCAATTCTCATCAAATTGATGCATCGGCGTAACGAGGGGATAGAGACCGGCAGTGATGAGCCCTGTTAGCATGACGAGACTGGCAGACGCCAGCCTGGCCACCGAACTTCTGCCAGCTTCATCTTTTGCGAAAAGAGTGATGCCACAAACATAGAGACTCATACCCAACGGAATAAAGTATTCGGATGTAATCAGCACCTCTCCGGCGGCCGTCATTCCGAGCAACCAATTCAATCCTCTGCACATCCCCATCACAACTGGCCCTAAAAACATTTTTTTAGCATGTCGGTCATACAGCCAGATAGCCGCTACCAACAGGATTCCAATGATTACTGGAAAAATGGATCGGGCCAACAATGATGTGACACCCGCAAACAGAACGCCAACACCCAAGAGAACGTAACCTACACAGCTTGCTGCTGAAAGACTTACTGACCCACTTGGTAATGGTCGTGTTGGTCTCTCTGCACGATCAACTTCGACGTCATACACGTCGTTCAGCACCATTCCTGCTGCGTACAATGCTATCGACGAAGCAATAGCTGACCAACATACCCATGCAGGCCATTCAACTACATGAGGACCTAAACAAATCAAGTAGCCAGATAAGACATCGGCTACAGCTGTTGCATGATTTGGAAGCCTGAGCAGTCGGAACCATGCAAAAATAGATTGAACCATGAGAACAACGCCTAACCGATTGCGACACCTGCCTCACTGGCTGCAGCCAGCAGGAACTCCCTCGCTGCAGAAGCTGCTCGATCAGGCTCATCACGGTAGGGATACAGTTCAACAGTGATCCATACATCAGGAGAGTGCTGTGCGATTGCCTTCAACACACCAACAAAATCTATTGCTCCTTCTCCTGGAACAAGATGATGGTGAACTCGAGTATCAGCAATATCTTCAAAGTGATAATGACGTGTATGTTTCTTCATCCTTGGAACCCATTCTGCAGGGTCTTCCCCTACACAATAGGCATGGCCGATATCAAAATTAAGTGCAAGGGATGGATGATCAACACGGTCAGCAAATTCGAGATACTCATCAAATTTTTCTATGAGAAGCCCCGGCTCAGGCTCAATCAAAAGAGTCACACCGCAATCTGCAGCCACGTCAAGACAGGGCATGATTTCATCATAAAAAATGTTGGTTGCTTCCTCACGAGTCTGCCCCTGCTGCAGCTCACCTCCCGGTTCGGTTGAGATTGTCTCTGCCCCAAGATCTGCAGCCAGTTTCAGTGATCTTTTTGTGTGCTCTCGACGAATGGCACGATAGTGTGGATCGGGATCTGTCCACCCTGGATGCCAGTAGGGCTGACGAGGATCAGCGATTGCATTCATCATGAAAGCATTAATATTCGATATGGGCATGCTATATTCATTCAGTGCCTTACGAATGACATCTTTTTGAACCCCTAACAGTCCAGCCGGCCACGCATGGGGAACGTCTGCCAACAATTCAATGCCCTGATAGCCAAAACTAGCTATCTGCGCAATAGCCTTCTCAACGGGAACATTCAAGTAAGCGTTTGAACTAAAAGCAAGTCGTATCGGCATAAATACATTTCCTCATGATTCTTTGGAAAAAGTGTAAACACGAAATGACTCATCTGCTACACAGATATGTTCTAAGAGCAGTTCAAGAGACCTGACAGTGCTCAACACGATAAATTGACCAATAACATTGGTTTAACTAGACGCACTTCGATACTTGACCAAAGCAGACTGAAACACAAAACGAGAAATACATAGCGATGCGAGAGAAGCACAAAATGCCCCGGCAACTGGCCACCAATCATGGCCTACAAGAGGCTGAGCAACGACTCTCGCAGGAATATTCACCACGAGAAGAATTGGTATCACAAAGGTACAAAGAGCTCTGAGCGGACTCCCCCATGGACCAGCATAAATTTCAGCCGGGTAGCGAGAAAAATTTGTGATGTAAAACCAGAAGTCATAGAGGCTTTGGTTTCGACCCATAAAAATAGTCGCTGCCGCAAGCATGATAATCAGACCGTATAAAATCATAACTCCACAGAGAATGAGACCTGGATAAAGTATCCAAGCAATCCATGGCACAGGATGATCAAGTGACAAAAGGGACCAAACGAGAATTCCCAACCCCACAAATCCATTTGCAAGCGATGAGAAGTTAACGCGATGTAATGATAGAAGAAATTGTGCATCAAGCGGTCGAACCAGAACGGTATCAAGACCTCCGGTTCTGACAAGTTCTGTGAGCTCTTCTGCACTGGGCATGAAAAAAGCTTGCACAATGGCATTGATAATCATCCCAGTAGCAACAAATGCAAAAAACGGAGCTTTTGACCATCCCGTACCCGCACCTATTTCCGGGGTGAACTGAAAAATCAATAAATAAAATGCAAGATTCATGGACATCCAGCCAAGACTTGTCACACACTCGAGCAAAAAATTTGCCCGAAATGTCATGTCTCGAATGAGACACGCTCTGGCAAACATTAGAAAGATTGAGAGATGCCTTACCATCTGCTACCTACATTTTTGAAACCATGGTTGATTTGTCTCATAGGGATTCAGCCCCCAAATGCACTCCATCGCCGAGTTCCTCGCCACCAAACGAATCGACATACAAAAATCATGGTGACTACCCATACCGCCTCGAGAATAAGGGATCTCACAAGTTCTTCTCCTTGGATTTTTCCAAGCCAAACAGCCGAGGGAAAATACGCGGTGTATTGAAAGGGCAACCACCGCACAACATCACCAATACTCACCCCCCCTACTCCCGTGGAAATACCTGACAACATATCCAGTGGAAACATGTGCCCCGAAAGAAGGTACTGAACAAGCATATATGCAAAAATGATACTCGACACTTCAAGGAACCAGAAGGCGAGCATTCCAAGCGTAGCTTCCATGAAAAACCCAAGAAGAAATGACATGACAAGCGATGCTATAAATGCAAAAACGGTGAAGATGTCTGGAGCAGGCGGAAAATAGCCTCGACAAAGAAAAAACACACAGACAAACGGAATCACTGCGATCAAATAATAGACGAGCTTGTGTGCCATACGGGCAGCAAGCAAGAACGAAACGTAGTCAACAGGCTGCACAAGGTATTTCTTTACCGATCCATCCCGAATGCTTCGTGAGATACCTCCTGCGAGTGATGGCATACTCGAGAACGCTCGAGTCACCATCGTGAGTAAATAGTACGCAACAATATCATTTCGTGAGTAGCCTGCGATGTCGGACGTGCTGGTTGCAGCGAATACTGCTGTCCACAGAAAGATTTGCGTGACAATCGGCAGAAATCGCATCAACGTGCCAAGGATAAAGTCGCCACGGTACACCAGACGCTCTTCGATACAGATGGCTAACATCGTGAACCACGTGCGCAAACCATCACAAAAGCGATTCGCACGATGCACCGACTCCACAGGCTGATGTGTCAACTTCATGCTAATACCTCAGGCACACGGTTTGCCTGAGAAGACGACTGAAAAAGTTCAGCGACAATTTCTTCCAAGGGTACATCTTCTACTGAGACATCAAGTACATTTCCTCCTCCAAGGATCTTCGGCAAAACCTCAGCAATGAGCGAACGCTCAATACGCAGCGTCACTTGCGGACCACGAACCTCACAGGGGAAACCGTACTCTTGCACCTGCTGAGCAGCATGCACCGAATTGAGGTCAAGCGTCACAATCTTATGCGTTGTAAACCGGTCAACAATCTCCGTGAGTGATCCATCGTAAAGAATATCGCCATGCGTAATGACAACAACACGCTCACATAAGGCCGCAACATCTTTCATGTAGTGTGTTGTGAGAATCACAGTAACCTGTCGCTCTTGCTGGACGTGTTGAAGAAACTGATGAATCATGTGCTGCGCTACAACATCAAGGCCGATTGTAGGCTCGTCGAGGAACAGTACTTCGGGCTCATGGAGCAACGCTGCAACAAGTTCGAGCTTCATGCGCTCACCAAGAGATAATTCGCGCACAGGTTGGAGAATAAGTTTTCGAACTCCCAAAAGATCAACTAATTCGTCACGAGTACGATTAAACCGGGTTGGATCAATCCTGTAGATCTCCTGATGAAGCCGAAAACTTTCGGCAGCAGGCAGATCCCACCACAGTTGATTCCGCTGCCCCATCACCAACGCAAATCGACGACGAAAATCATCAACTCGCTCCCATGGCACATGCCCCAACACGGTAGCCACTCCTCGTGAGGGAGTAATAATCCCTGAGAGCAGTTTCAGAAAGGTTGTTTTTCCCGCACCATTCGGACCAAGCAACGCAATAAATTCTCCACGCCGCACTTCCAGATCAACGCCTTTCAAGGCCTCGACGACTCTGCCAGTACGGTGAAAAATTCCACGAATACTGGCCAAAAGTCCCTCTGGTTTGTCGAAAACCCGGTATTCTTTCGCGAGGCCACGAACGTGAATGACTGTTTCTTTAGCAGGTTGTTGAGCATTCATAACGAAAGAATAGATTGCAGGGTATAACCTGAGTATAGCAGCACATTTTCCATCCACCCCATCTGTAATCTATGTCTCAACCTTTTAGAATCGGCCTTGGCCACGATACCCACCGCCTCGAACCAGGCCGTGGACTTATTCTCGGTGGTGTGACAATCGAACATGACCGGAAGGCAGTAGGGCATAGTGACGCGGATGTGCTTCTCCATGCCATCACCGATGCCATTCTTGGGGCTGCCGCTATCGGTGATATCGGTGAGCTTTTTCCTGATACTGACCCCACAAATAAAGGCCGTGACTCGACCGAAATGCTAAAAATTGCAATGGACCATGCAAGAGAGTCTGGATGGAAAATTGGGAATCTGGATTGCGTTATTTTTGCCCAACGGCCCAAAATCCTTCCTCATCGAGACACAATCCGACGGAGAATTGCTGACGTGGCTGGCATTGACATCACTGCTGTGTGGCTGAAGGCAAAAACTGGTGAAGGTGTAGGACCAATCGGTCGGCAAGAAGCTATTAGCGCTGAATGCGCTGTCCTGCTCACTCAAGACTTGTAACCATCTTTGGAGTATGAAATGGCGGCATCCAAGCGTCCCTCAATCGAACTATACAACACACTCACAAAAAAGAAGGAACCACTTGTTACCGTACAACCTGGCAAGGTAGGCATGTATCTATGTGGTCCGACCGTATATAAACCAAGTCACATCGGTCACATGGTTGGTCCAGTTATTTTTGACACAATCAAAAGATACCTCGAGTACTCCGGATGGGAGGTTACATGGGTTGTCAATATTACAGATGTTGACGACAAGCTTATTGCTGAGAGTGAAACTCGCGGTGTGTCGATGCAAGCGCTCGCCGATGAAATGACCACAGACTATCTGGAGAATCTTGCAGCCCTCAGTGTTGAGAGCATTGATGAAATGCCAAAAGCGACAGAGCACATTGGCACCATTATTTCATTCATTGAAGACCTTATTGAAAAAGACTGCGCGTACGCAAGTGATGGTGATGTCTATTTCGAAGTAGCTAAAGACACTGATTATGGAAAACTCACAAACCGATCAATAGAACAAACGCAAGGCGAAGGAGGCTCTACTGCGGACAGAAAACGATCGGCTGCTGACTTCGCACTCTGGAAAAAGGCAAAGTCAGGAGAGCCAGCATGGGAAAGCCCATGGGGGCACGGTCGACCAGGCTGGCATATTGAGTGCTCCGCGATGTGCAAAGCCATCCTAGGACCACATTTTGATATTCATGGCGGTGGACTCGATCTTGTCTTTCCTCATCATGAAAATGAAATCGCTCAGAGCGAGTCCCTTCACGATTGTCCAATGGCAACATTCTGGATGCATAATGGCCTGATGCAGTCAGCTGGGGCTCATGGCAAGGTTGGTGGACGTCCCCGCGGCAGTGATGCTCAGGCGGTCGATGTCGCTACCCAAACAGCAACAAAAATTAGTAAATCAACGGGTGCAGAGCCCTTCAAAGATCTTTTATCACGACATGACCCCCAGGTTATTCGACTTCTCCTGTTATCAACTCATTACAGAAGTCCAATTCACTTTGGAGAAGATCCTCTTGCGGAAAGCGCGAGAGCCATGGAGGCATTTGATCGACTTTTTAGCCGTTATGAACGAATCAGTGGTCAAGCATTCCACAGCCTCGCTTGTCTCAACCGTGACGATGGCGATTCAAACGTTGCATTGACCGGGGATGATATTAAAGATGCTCGCAAAAAGTTTCTTGCTGCAATGGATGATGATTTCAATTCGGCCATTGCTATTGCAACCTTATATGATTTCGTTCGCGTAGTGAATAAATTTATCGACCAACACTCTCTGGAAACAGCCAAATCCAAAGAACTGTGTCGTGAGCTTGATGCAATGATGCTTACCCTTCGCGAATTAACTGGAGTTCTTGGTCTATTTTTGAAGCCATCCGAGCAACACGGGAGCGAGAGCGGTGGAGAAACGATCAATCAGCTTATGGCTCTTATCATCGAAATCCGAGCAAATGCCCGACAAGCGAAAGACTTCGCTACGGCGGACCTTGTGCGAGATAAGCTTGCCGAAGCTGGTATCGTTTTAGAAGACCGTGCCGACGGAACGGGATGGACTCAGAAATAAATCAGGATGATGTCGTTGGAAGCTCGATAAGTTTCTGCTGTGAGTCACTCGCTGCCATCTCACGAATTTCCTGAGATATCTTCATGGAGCAATACTTTGGACCACACATGCTACAAAACTCTGCACTCTTGAAGGTTTCTTGAGGAAGTGTTTCGTCGTGGTACTTTTGGGCTGTTTCTGGGTCGAGCGCAAGACGGAATTGTTCATTCCAGTCAAAGTTGAAACGCGCTCGAGATAAAGCATCATCTCTGTGCCTCGAATTTTTTCGATGGCGGGCGAGATCTGCAGCATGAGCTGCTATCTTATAGGCTATCACGCCTTGCTTTACATCTTCTGCATCTGGAAGTCCAAGATGCTCTTTCGGAGTAACGTAACAGAGCATTGCCGCTCCACTCCATCCAGCTAGAGCAGCTCCGATCGCACTTGTGATATGGTCATACCCTGGGGCAATGTCTGTCACGAGAGGACCAAGCACATAAAAAGGTGCCTCATCACACTCTTCCATTTGTCTCTTTACATTCATGTCAATTTGATCCATAGGCACGTGACCAGGGCCTTCGACCATCACTTGGCAACCCTTTGCCCAGGCGCGTCGAGTCAGTTCCCCTAAGATATGAAGTTCTGCAAATTGTGCTTCGTCACTGGCATCGGCAATACTTCCCGGCCTGAGTCCATCACCAAGACTCCACGTGACATCGTACTCTCTGAAGATGTCACAGAGGTCCTAAAAATGTGTATAGAGAGGATTCTGTTGACGATGCGTCATCATCCAACGTGCAATTAACGAACCTCCTCGACTTACGATTCCAGTGATACGCTGCATCGTCAAGTGAAGATGCTCCTGAAGCAAGCCAGCGTGCACTGTCATATAGTCAACGCCTTGCTTTGCCTGTTTTTCACACATATCCAGAAAATGTTGTGGCTTCATGTCATCAATATCGCCACCAAGTTCTTCAAGCATTTGATAAATCGGAACAGTACCGATTGGCACTGGCGAGGCATCAATAATTGCTCGGCGAATTTCATCAATGTTTTTTCCTGTTGAAAGATCCATGACGGTATCAGCACCGTAATGAACAGCCATGTGAAGCTTTTCCAATTCAGTCTGCAGATCACTCGTTACAGCTGAGTTGCCAATATTGGCATTAATCTTCGTCAGTGCAGCCACGCCGATACCCATAGGCTCAAGCTGTTTTGTCAGGTGCTCTTTATTCGCAGGAATGACCATTCGCCCCCGGGCCACTTCCGCACACACCAATTCTTCAGCAAGATCCTCTCGCTGAGCAACAAACTTCATTTCTGAGGTCAACTCACCGGCACGGGCAGCTTCAATCTGCGTCATAAATCATCTCCTCCTTAGAAGTACGCAGTGTAACACGTCATTAGAGTTGTTTGAGATATTCGAGGACAGCCTCTTTTTCGTGTTCAGACAAAACACTCGGAAAGTCATGGCCAACCGCGGACTTCCCGAATTTTTGAGTGTCAAACCAGGCTCGTCGCTCGGCAGGCGAGAGATCCCCTGAGGGCATAAATTGCGACTCCTCAATCTCTAAACCAACGTGCTCTTTGTCATAACCTGTAGGGGTCCTGCGCCACACGGAGGGGCGATTGGACGGGTGGAGAACGTGCCACAAAGTTGGTACAGAGCCATTGTGAAAATACGGTGCCGTGGCCCACACACCATCGAGCGGAGGTGCCACATATCCTTTTGGAAACTCTCGCTTCCCTAATGATCGTGATGTCTGGCCATACTCACCAAACCAACTAGCGTTCAGGTTCGACCGTTCTTTTTGAGTAAGGGAATCAAATCGAACTCGATCAGTCGCAATATCATCAATGGGAATAATTTTCTCGGGATACTTATGATTTTTTCCATACGTACCATGGCAGCCTGCACAATGATCTAAAAACACCTCCTCACCTTCCCGAGCCAGTGAACCATCAACCGGATATGGCCATTGTGGAGGTTTTAATTGTTTGATCCACGCTTCGATATCACGAAAGTCATTTTCCCATTCTCTAAATTGTGTGGGACCGTTTTCCTTCACCAATAGAAATTGCATGAGCATCCTGTGTCCCTGAGGCGCAAAACCATCTGCGTACAACGTTTTTTTCTTCGCATAATGCCACCATGGAGGGGCATCCATATCATGATGAGACAGATCGAATCGAGGAGTACGCGTCACGAGATTTAAGTCTGCATCGCGATACCGCATGAGGGCGACACCAAATATTACCGCATTGGTTGTGCCATTTGTCGTCCCCAGTGGGAGAAACATTGAACCTATATCCATATGACCAAGAGGTTTTTTTTGGCGTATTTTTACAAGGCGCACATCCTCCGTAAGGGTTTCCAGAGCATAATTAGTGTTGGGTAAACCCGGAATCATCTCTCCATGCACCTGCCCTTGATGGCATGCAAGGCAGTTCATTGACCAACTGCCGTCATCTCCTACGACATACTGCATTGGGAGGGAGGAATTGTCAGGCCGTGGCAAGAGCCCGTAACGCTTCATTGTCATCCTTCGACGTTCCTCGACTGTTGCTTTTGAGGCCTTTTTCTTCAGTGGTTTCTCCCATGTGGTCCACAACTCGTCAAAAACTTCTTGGTCGAAATCGGGGGGGAGGTAGGAACGGGAAAGCAGATTCTCGAGACCGGCACTCGGATCACCGTTCACCGCAAATGCCGTCGGAGAAACCACTCCGAACACCAAAATCAATGCCAGACCAAGCCAAGGGGCTCGGAGAATATCGCAGACAGGATGCTCGCCAGGAAATTGTTTCATGTCATATGTTTGAAACGTGTAAAAACTTTCTATTAGTATAGGTCAAACCTCTAACCTGACCGCCCACCATGTCCAACGCAAATCCCATACTCATTCCTGAATTGCGAGCAATGCTCTCCGAAGGAGATGTATCCGGGCTTCGTGAAGTTGCTGAAGAAATCCATCCAGCCACCGTTGCAGAGTTTACAGAGGGTCTCGATAACATCGAAATATGGAAGGTTTTGGATGCCTTGCCAGTGAAATTGCAAGCTGAAATCTTTTCTTACTATACGCTTGCTCGTCAGGTTGAACTTATTGAGACGGCAGAACGTTCCTACATTGGACCACTTCTCGAGGGCATGGCAGCTGATAATCGGGATGACCTTCTTCGTGAACTCGACCCCGACTTTGTGGAGGATATTCTTCCGCTTGTTGCAAAGGCTGAAAGACATGACATCCGAATGTTGCTTTCATGCCCAGAGGATTCAGCTGGGTCACTGATGACTACAGAATACGCATCACTTCCAGCAACCATCACAGCCGGAGAAGCCATCACAAGGCTGCGTTCGCAGGCGCCCGATAGTGAAATCATCTATTACATCTATGTTCTTGATTCTGAACGGACACTTGTTGGCTTCGTATCGCTGCGTGACCTTATCCTCGCCAAGCCCACAGCACTTGTTTCAGAATTAATGCAGCGAGACTTGATTAGCGTACGTGTAGACGATCCAAGTGAATCAGCTGTTGAGAAACTTGCCCGTTTTGATTTTCTTGCAGTACCCGTAGTCGACAACCTGAATCGTCTTGTCGGTATCGTGACGCATGACGACGTCATTGATGTCATTCGTGAAGAAGCAGCGGAAGATGCTCAGATGAGTGGTGCTGTTGCACCACTGAGTGATGGATATTTGGAAACAGCGCTTGTATTGATGACATGGAAACGCGGCGTCTGGCTGACTATTCTTTTTGCTACTGCCGCCATCACTGCAATGGTGCTGGCAACATGGGAGCCGTCCACTCCTCAATTATGGCTTGTCGCGTTCATTCCACTCATCATTGCCAGTGGAGGAAATTCAGGTAATCAATCAGCGGCCCTCGTGATCACAGCCCTGTCTGCAGGTGATTGCAAATTATCAGACTGGAAGCATATTTTTCGGAGAGAAGTTGCCATGGGAGTTTTGCTGGGTGCCTTATTGGCAATACCGGGATATCTTCTCGCTTTGATTTATGCCCCTTCTGCGATTGAGGCTCTTGTTATTCCCGTTACGGTGCTTTCGGTTGTTCTCATTGGATCACTTGTTGGCTCACTCTTACCACTCCTGTTTCGATCCATCGGACTTGACCCAGCACTGATGAGTAATCCTTTTGTTTCAGCAATTGTTGATATCGTTGGAGTCCTCGTTTATATGGGACTTACGTTTGTTTTTATACGTTGACCGCCGATGGCTAAAACTGTCGCTAAAGTGACCGCCCAACAGCTGTGGCAATACGCCTGCAAAGATCCATCATTTTGGTAAACATTGGAAAATCAAGCGTCTGACTTCCATCGCTCGCAGCATTTTTCGGATCAGGATGAACTTCAACGATGAGTCCGTCGGCACCAGCCGCTACACTTGCCGCCGCCATGCTCTCAACAAGATTTGCATGACCTGTACCGTGGCTAGGATCAACGATAACTGGAAGATGCGTTCTAGCATGGAGCCATGGAACGGTAGCCAGAGGGAGCGTGAAACGAGTGTGTGACTCAAATGTACGAATACCACGCTCGCATAACATCACATTGCGATTTCCACCAGCCAAAACATACTCTGCTGCAAGCAGAAACTCTTCGACCGTCGCAGAGGGGCCTCGTTTCAAGAGCACTGGTGTTGTTGTTTTACCAACAGCTTCTAGTAATCGATAATTCTGCATATTGCGGGCTCCGATTTGAAGAACATCAGCGTACCGCTCCACGAGTTGCACATCTTCTGGTGAAACAACTTCCGTCACAATCCCCAGTCCAGTCTGCGCTTTTGCCTCTGCCAAAAACTTGAGACCCTCTTCTTTGAGGCCCTGAAAGCTGTATGGGCTTGTTCGTGGTTTAAACGCACCTCCGCGAAGAGCAGTTGCTCCAGCGGCCTTCACTGCTTTTGCTGCTTCCACAATTTGCTCAAGGCTTTCCACTGAGCATGGCCCAGCAATGACTCCAAGCTTCGCTCCTCCTACCGAAAGTGAACCTGCTGTGACTACCGTTGGCTCACTTTGGGCTTCACGACTTGCTACTTTATAAGGAGCCAAGACTGGCATCACAGCAGCAACTCCGGGCAGCCTGTCGAGTCCACTGTCGGCTGCGTTGCGCTCATCTCCCACAAGAGCAACAACTGTTCGTTCAGTTCCAACAATGACATGAGGTCGAAGCTTCAGTGACTCAACCTTTGCAATAACATGGTCAACCTGCTCCTGTGTCGCCTCAGCACGCATAACAATAATCATAAACAGAATTTCCTAAAGGGTTGTTGGAAGACATATCCTGGTTTCCTTGACATCAGAATCATTGTTTTGGTGATGAGAACACTGAGGGAATTGTATCCCCACGTTCACCTGCAGAAGCCCGTGTCGTAATAACCAAAGACTCATTCTCACCTTGTCCACGGAAGATATACACCAACTTTCCGTCTGGATTCGCCTTGATGAGAATAGCCCGAATGATCTCATCTGCCGTTTTTTCCTTCTCATCCAATCCGAATGATTGGTTTTTCGTAATGCCCTCTAATTTGAGATCATTTCCAAGAATCTCAATAGTCAAATTGATGTCTTCCGCAATCAATTGAATGGACTTTTCAAGTGTATCTCGAGGAAAACTAAGTGATGTTTTCTGTTGAAGTTTTTCTTGTGCAGAAAGTGGCTTCGAAGAACTGCCTCCTGACTGCGCTGATACCATTGCGGACGAAGAGATACCGCCCGCTTGCGCCAACGCCAGTTCTGCTGCTAAGGCGATGTTGTGTCCGGCATGCTCCGGCAGATAGGCATTTACCACGACTCCCTTTCCTTCGGCACCCGCACGAGTACTTGCAGCGAGTATACGAATCATCCCAGGAAGACGGTTCACGATCTTTCGACCATATTGAAGACCCGCAAGTCCAGCTGTCCAGTCTTCTACATCTTCTGCCAGAGTACCAATTTTTTTCATGATGTTTTTTGCCATCACGGAAGCACGTTCATCAACGGATGACATGACATCAAGCTCAACATACATTTTGTCACCCATATGTAATGACAGGGCAGCTGACCGAACTGCATCACTGAAAAAAACCTTAAGTGGATCAACAATATTGGCAAGCGCACCAGTCAATATGTCTCGACCTTCTGATCTTAGGTACTGTGGTGAACCGAACAATGAAATATGTCTCGTGCGATCCAGCATGCCGACGAGCTGCTCCATATCACGTGTCAGTATGGCTTGAATTTCACTTGAGTCCCCAACAGGCCCGATGCCAGCACTCGTCTTCAAAATGGATTCAACCTCACTTGGGGCACCACAAACGACCAACTGCCCCTTCTCTAAAGATGGAAGCCAAATCGACAGTTTTGAAGACGAATAGACAGTCTCATTCCCTTCTTTTTTCGCGGTCAGGGTGCCAAATGAATCGATTATCTTTTTTTCATTTGCCGGGGCCTTCAGCCAAATGGCATATCCACCTACGGCCGAACCAGTAACATCAGCCCGCCACCCTGCCTGCACTATTTCAATTTGATCGAGACTATTACCACTGACTTTCTCAAGCATCTTTTGCGCCTGAGAAACAAATGGGCCTAACGCCTTGAGAAAAAGTGCTCCTTCTTCACTCTTTACAAGATCAGCAGGGCGGACAAGTAGAATGAGTTGAGACCCTGATGGTAGATACGCAAGTGATGGAGGTTTTCCAGATGTCGGAGAACCCCATGGAAGAGAATCGCTGTCTACAAGTTCAACTCCCGAACGCCGCACTGCAGCAGGAGAAAACTGACCCTTGCTCAGGTTTGACTTACCTGATTTTGATGATGCGTTAACATTTTTTGGCGTTGCCTTAGAGCCTTTTGGTGAGGTTAGATTGTCAAGTGCTGAAACACTTTGTTGTTGAAATTGTTTTGAAGGAGTTTGTTGTGATGGTGTTTTCTTTTGAAACAACACTGCCACAAGGACTATCAACCCAATACCTGCAACCCCAAGCAAACCGGCGGTTGTCCACAATCCAACTCGATTACGACTATTGGCTTGCTTGACTTGCTTCCGTTTCCCCCTTCGGCCCTGACCTCTCTTTCTGTCTGGCTTCTTCTGACTCGACGTATCTATCATAGGAACCATGGGTGTTAGTTCCTCAACGATTTCTGATCGCTTCTCAGACTGTTTCGGCGCTTGCAGCGATCTCATTTCTGTTGTCGCCGCCTCTCCTCCACCTGACACCCATTGATCAAGATCCCCATTCCAGGCAAGCGGTGAGTCCCCACGACGCGACCCTCCTGCGACAGCCATGGCAACTGTTTCAACATCCTGCACAAGCTCGCTTGCGTTCTGGTATCGCTGATCAACCTGCTTGGAAAGAAGCTTTCCAAGGATCGATGTCAGAGATTCCGGCAGATCTGGACGAAGTGATTCGATAGGAACGAGCTCATCCCGAATGTGTGACATCGCAACTGCTATAAGAGTGGCACCACCAAAGGGAGGGCGACCACTCAAGAGATGGTAGACCGTCGCACCAAGCGAATACAAATCACTGCGTGTATCGACTTCAAGCCCCTCTGCCTGCTCCGGACTCATGTAAAGAGGCGTCCCAAGCGTTGTGCCATCTTGCGTGAGACTCAGATCCTGCTCATGAATACGAGCAAGACCAAAATC
>PVBE012302529.1_pt1 | contig 17765 bp, 13 predicted proteins | sample 1631181 | NCBI WGS metagenome assembly PVBE01 (sample SAMN08397723, study PRJNA350692) | Marine metagenome, whole genome shotgun sequencing project. | isolation source: water | place: Pacific Ocean | collected 2012-04 | reverse complement strand
GTTCGGATATTAATACTAATTAAATATAAATTATTGTTTATTGATTAATATTTTTTGAATTAATTTTAGATAATACCGATTTATATCAAAATTAAATTGATACATTCCATTAAAATATTTAATATATATAATTATTTTGAAAAATTTAAATTATGCTTATATATTATTAAATTTTCTAAATTTAAGAAGCATAATATTTTGGAAATCAATATGGTTGAACATCAATTATTTTATAATTCATTTGAATTATGATTAAAAATAATTGGAAGATTTAATGAGGTGGACTGAACACACGCATTTATTAATTTTAATATTTTTATATTGTTTTTTCCTGTGAATGGTTGATCTATATAATTATTTGTATATTCAAACCATTTAACAAGAAAATCAGACCAAGGACTATTTTTATGCTTAAATTGTTTAGTAGGAATATTTTCAAATTTAGAACCATTTTTTGCAAAAGAATATTTACCAATATTTTTTGACATATGAATCCCATTGTATTTTAATACACCTTTTGAACCTTCAAATCTCATAGTATAATTACTAGATTGTGAAGAATAACCTGCATGATAATTAAGATGAATATTATTTTTAAATTTTATTAGTGCATTTACCATACAGTCACCTTTATATATAGACCATGAAGGTTTAAAAGTTTGGCAATATACATATTCAGGTTTTAAATCATTAAATAATGAATATAGATTATCAAAATGATGACAAGACATCTCAAATAGAACTGGGTGATCAAAATTTTTTAAATTAAATAATTTATTTCTATTTTTTGAATTATGGAAGCTAATATATTCAATTTCGCCTAAAATATCAGTATTAATAAGACTTTGCAATTCTTTGAAATGTTTCTGATATCGCATTTGTTGTCCAACAGTAATTGTTGCTCCAATATCTTTAGAAATATTAACTATTTCTTTTGCTTGTTCGTAATTATTAACAAAAGGTTTAGCAACAAGGATATGCTTTACATTATTTAAAGCGAATTTAATTTGTGAATAATGAAACTGACTAGGAGTATTAATCCATATTGCATCAGCTTTCACACATTTAATAACATGTTCATAATTTGTAAATAATTGATTATCATTCAATTTATATTTATTCTTAAATTTTAATAATTGATTAAAATCAGAATCTATAACTGCTGCGATGTTAAACCATTTTTTTTGCTTTACAGATCTACACATTGAGTCAGTAACAGAACCAACACCGGCTATAATTATTTTCACGATATTATTGATTATAATATTTTAATATATCACACAGTTGTTTATAATTTATTTTAGTTGATTCTTCTCTTGTTTTACTCTGATGATGCTCAATACAGTAATGTCCTTTATATCCAATATTAATTAAAGCTTTAATGTGTTTATTAAAATCAATATTACCATCTTGAATATTGACATATCCTTTTTGTGGATCCCAATTCTTTAAATGAATATTTCTTATTCTATTTTTTATTTTATTAAATCCATTTGGAAATGCTTTTTCACCTGAAGCAGCTGCATTTGCAGGATCCCACGTCACTTTTAAAGGTATTTGCGAAGATATTATTGATAAATTACAACCTGAATCAGCCCAGCATAATGGACTATTTTCAATAATTAATTCAAAACCTTCTTTTTCACATAAATATTTAATATTCCCTAAGACATTAAAAACTTTATTGGGTATTTTATCCTTTATATTTCCAGTTCTTTTAAAACTAAATAATGAAATTGTTTTAATATGCAAAATTTCCATAATTTTAAAAGATTCATAAATTTTTTGAATTTGCTTGGTTATTTGTTCTGTATCTTTTACATCAAATTTAAATAAACCAGGATTAACAGAAAATATTTTTATATTGTGTGAATTTTTAATTTGTAAAATATTATTAATTGTGGACTTTGATATGTCAGGAAAACGACCTTCTATAAAATTTCTTAATTCAAATGTATTTATGCCTAGTGGTTGACAAATATTGTATGCTTCTTCAAAATTTAAAGAAGCTTCATCAGATACAATAGAAATATATTTTTTTAATGAATTCAAAATTATTTTATAATTTATTTATACTTTTTAGAATAGGCATTATAAACGGAACATATCTCATTTGTTGGGTAAGTGCTTTACCTAATCCGAGATGACCTAATTCTTTTGGATATAGTCCAATTGTTCTTTGTGATTTTTTAAGATATTCTTTAATTTTATCATTTTTTGAGATTGCAAAACCAAATGCTAAGCATTCCAATACCCATTGAGTTTGTTGAAAGCCACCACCAACAGTTCTGTTTTTACATGATGTATACCTGAAATGATCAGTATTTTTATCAAAAGTATTATCAATTAACCAAATAACACCTTCTATAATTGATTCCTTTATTTTGGATGATTTTTTGATTGTAAAATATCTAAATAGACCTGATATTAAAATACTTATCATAAATCCAGCTTCCCCTATACATCTTGGATATCCACAACCACAATGACTTTCAGTAAGCATTCTTACCCAACCGCCATAAGGATTTCTTTTTTCCAATACCTTGTTTACAATTATGCTTGCTGCATTTAAACATTCTTTGTCATTAAATACTTCATAATATGAGCACAGATGAATCAAATGCCATCCTGCTTCTCTGCAATTAGAATAATCATAATAATTTATAATTGATGGTCTTATTAACCAGTTTTTTGTTTTATTTAAACTATCTAAAATTGATTCATCACCTGAAAGTAAATAACTTATTATTGTTCCTTCAATCCATGTATGAGATGGTATAGATTGGGTACCACTAATTTTGCTTTTAAAATATGGAGGTAGATAACCACCAACATGACCTGGCATATGCATAGCTTGTGCACCTATTTGTTCACTATCATTTGAAATATTTACTGTGTCTATATTTATAAGATGTTGAACTGCATTTGTAGCCCATTTGTACCATTTATAATCACCCCCTCTTAAATATTCTATGTATGCACAAAATACGGTATCATATTCGTTGTTACCCCATGAATAACCACTTTCACCATACCAATCACCAAAATTTAAATGACCATAAGTTCTTAATGCTTTTTGTTCATCTTGAAAAGAGTTTATTGCTTTTTTCATTAATTTTTCATATTTAGGAAATAAGCTTTGCTGAGAATCATGAATTTTCCTAAATGCTTTTGTCTTATTTATATATTGTACCGGAGTACGAATAAATGGCTGTTCTTGAAAAAATTGATATTTTTTAGATATATTAAAATTTTTGTTGCTATATTGAATTTGAATTTCATTTGTTAGGCGCATGCCCATTTTAATATGATATATATTTTTATTTAACCAATAATATAATCTGTGTGATGTATCATCATCAATATTAAGATTAAAACCTGATAATGAACTTGGTAAAATGGAAAATATAACGTCACTTTGATTGATAGATATTCCTTTAGGATATGTTTCCCAAAAATTATGTATAAACAATCTCAAAATATTATTCAACGAAAAAAATATAAATTCACCATTTAGTTTTCCAATATATTTTTTTGTTGTAGAACCATTATTTATTTTGTACTCAAGGTCATTGTTTTGAATAATATTAAAATCATCAACAAAATTCACATATTTTTTATTAAAATATATTTGATTTGAATTTATAAATGGGAATATTAATTCTATTGATTTAAAAAGTACAATAGTGTTTTTTTCATCAGTATCTTCTAAAACAGAATGATAAAAAATATGACTTGTGTTTTTTACTTTTTTTGTGGTTAAATCTCTACTAGTAATTTCAAAAATATGTTTTATATCAACTATGGCATCTTTCTTATATAAAGTTAAATATATAGTGCTTAAGAAATGAGTGGTATTTTTGTGTTTATGGTCAATTTGTAATTTTAATTTGCAAAAAATTGGTCCTTCCTCAATAATTATTAAATTAGTAACATTTTTCGAAATTATTTCAATTCCATTTGATAATACAATTTTTATATATACAAATTCATAAAACTTATTGTTATTTAATGTATATCTTAATGGTTGAAATTTAGTATACTTTAATTTGATATCTGAATTATTTATATATATACTTTTGCCACTTTTTTTAATTAGGTGTAAATGATTTTTTATCTGTGATTTTTTATTTGTAATATATATATTTTTACTTGAATCATTATTATTTAAATAAAAACTACATATTAACCATTTTGCACTGTAATCTTTCCAATATGATGTTACTCTAAACTGTACAACATCAATAAATTTGTTTTGTACAATAAAAAGAGAATCATTTTTATAAATTATTCCTTTTTTTAGTGGAAAACCAATTGTAAATGGCCTTGAATAATTAATATATTTTATGTTATTGATTTCAATAGGAATTTTTACATTATCTGATTTATATAATTTTTGTTTTTTACCTAAATTGTATTTGCCTTTCTTTTTGTTTTGTGTTCCATAATTGTTAGTTATCATTATTGTATAAATTAAAAACTCTATATATTTATTATATTGAATAATATGAGTATGAAGTCTTGAAAATGGCATATGTATTTGCTGCAATTTATTGTTTAACTTCAATTGCATATTAATTTTACAAATTTCTGAAGTGTAAAAATCTATCTTAATTTGGAATTTATTATTTGAAATTTCCTGTTGAGTAAAACTTAAATCATGTAAATGAGGTTTACTATTTATAAACTTTTTTGGTATTTCACTTAACAAGCAGAATGTTTCAATCCGGTATTGCCCGTTTCCTATAGCATTGAATTGAAATACCTCCATTTCACCTTGGAACAAAACATCTTTTTTACATACAATTAAATGTCTGTTATTATCAAATATATTTGGTTCTATACGTCCAATTTCATATGAACCTAATTTTAATTCAAAATTTATCTTTTCATTAAAATAAGCATACAATAAAATCCCAATATATTTTGTTCCAGTATGGTCTGATTGCTTTTCTACAGTGTCCCAAAATCTATGTTTTAAAATTGATTTAATGCTTGAATTGGCGATATCTTTTGATAAATAAATGCTAGGATTTATATATGAAGTACAACCTAAATCAGGAATCCAGTTTCCTAAATATTCAGAATCAATCGCATTCCAACAGTAATTATCCTTACAATTTATAATGCTTTCTATACTTTTATTATCTGAAATATCTATGTGAGGTATTGTTTTCATTATTTACTTTATCATATTCCAAATTGTATCCATGTATTTCTTTCTGTTACCCTTAAAATGCATAACTTTAACTTTTTTTGGGATATAATTCATAGGTTCTTCCATGTTAGTTGAAAAATTGTACTTTTTACAATTAAGAAGTTTAATAATATAATTATTAAGGTTAAAAAAATAGTATCTTTTCTTTTATAATTTAATTCACCTAACAAACGGTGAATAGCATCTTGATCTCCACCCCATACATTTTGAGAAGAGTATTTTAATTTAAAGATATTTAACCATTCTTCATAAAATGATATTGAAAGTTCCTTGTTAATATCATTTACAAAATGGATCCCAGCATTAATTGGCCATTTAATCGAATTTCTATATGTTAATCCAATGTGAAATGTATCACTAAATATAAAAGATAAATCAGATATTATTAAAATATCTGAATCGAGAAATATTGTTGGGTTATTGTTTTCTTTTAAAAATTTCAACCAACCAATAGACCTTGACAACATTGGGGTACTATTGTCTAATTTATACCTGACTATTTTAACATCATTCATTACATTAATTTCTGTATTTTTGTCAGATATAATGTAAAGATTACTATTTTTATGATGTTTAATCACAGATTTAAACATCAAATTTAAATAATGATTATTCGCATCTATTTCTACATTTTTTGCAATTTTCTGAGCTTTATTTAAAGTATTTTTTGATATATCAACATAAAATGCCACAAAATTGATAGATTTAGGTTCCATATTTTAAATTTTTTACTATTAACATATTCGCTAATCACAGAAAAATATATGATTTAGCAGGATTATAAAAAAATACTTTCTATATATCTTAAATAAATTTGTTAAATAATTTTAAAATTATTCAGTTCCAGTGGCGTTTTTTGTTAACAATATAATGCATTTTAAATTAGATATAATTAAATAACTCACCATTGAAATTACTTTTTCGTATTTAGTAATGCTGTATCTGCTTACTAATAATGAGTCCACATAGGCTCATATATAGGAGGTCATATTAAGGTTTACTGTAGAGAAAACTGACTTTTGTTTTTAAAGGTAAAAAAACTGAAAGCAACTAAATTATCATAAACCATTTTTTGCCTTAAATATTTTGTAAGCAAAGATGATTATTAACTGGTTATAAAACTTCATTGAATATGCTTGAAGAATATATTTCAGCTTAAAATTCCTTATATTCGCATTGCAGTACATTGGCTTCTTTTATATTGAGGATGTATCGGGTTTTAAGTTTAATACCTCGGTCATTTCTTAGAGATTGAGGGTTTTATTTTTTTAAAATGCAAAGAATATATATATATTAACACCATATATTTATTGAATCCTATATATTTTGATGAAGGATACTACAACCATTTTAAAAAAGATTTAGGAATAGTAGTTGATTTTTTTTGAATTATTAAACACTCAAGTTCAAGCACAATACTCACCGAATAGTACAAAGTCTTATCTTTGTATTTTATTAAATATATACTGTTTTTTGTTTTACGGGTTGTATTGATCAATCAATTTTTAGAAGAGATACTAGCATCCATTTACTCTTCAAACTTAACATACAATAATTATTATGCAGAAAGCTATTTGAATTATGATCTTTCAAAAGCATAAGACACTTTAGAATATATTTTTAAATCAAGGGTAATTGGATTATTTAGTATTATTAAACTATTTCCATACAATATTTTTAAGACTTGAAACATTGATATTAGAAATTATATAATTATGGCCTTACAACTGATACATCTATTATTGCCTCTACATCCATAGGGCTAACACCATTTTTATTTGTTAAATCATCAATAATTAAATTATCTGATTCTAATTGGTTTGTTATTGGAAGGTTTACTATTTTACCACTGTTAATGCTGGACTCTTTTGCAGCACATTCAGTCATCATAGCCATCATAGCATCAATATCACTATATTCAGATTCAATTTGACCATTTACTGTTTCAACAAAATCTACAATTGCAGACATTACAGCTGACCCATAATAGTCTCTTATTATTTTTTTTGTTCCAGGGCTAGTATATTTAACATTCTCTTCTCCTTCATGAATATGTTTGTTAACAAAAGAAACTTTACCAAATGGCAAATCAACATACGATTCAGTCCAACAATTATTTACCGCTGTGTTAACAATTGGGAATATTTTATCTGCAATAGCACCATTTTTTAAAGAATCATCAGAACAATATCTTACTTCTGAATCACCAAACCAATTTTTGGTTGTCCATCTTGATATAGAACCTCTACTTCCTTCAATTGATGTAATACCTGGCCTGCCTAATCTTCCAAGCATACCCTTAATATTTGCTGCTTGATCTACAACTATCTTATTTTCAGGAAAACATATAAATCGTGAACTAAATTTCTCGTTTTTATGAAACCTGTGTGGCATTGAATTAAATGGCATAGTTTCCATTATATGTTCAATGCACTGAACAGATACTGGATGTTCATCATAGAATTTAATCCATCTTGAATTATTATGATATCCAGTATGATCATGATAACATACTATTCTTTTTACATCGCCAATATATTTAGTTTTATTTATTTCTTTTGCAATTCTATCAAAAGGAAATCTAAAGAAATTTTCAGCCACCCTCATAATAATTTTTTCATCTTCTGCCTTTTGAACCATCAATTTTGCTTGTTCTAATGTAGAACACATACTTGTTTCAATTAAATGATGAATTTTATTTTCTGAAAGAAAAATAGATAAAGGGTAATGAAGATCTACAGGACAAATTACTAAAGCTGCATCAATTATATTATCTTTCACTAATTCTTTAATTGAAAAATAAGCTTTAACATTTAATTTATTTGACAAATCTGTGCAACTATTTTTATTTGGATCACATACAGCAACGATATTGATATATTCCATAATTGAATTAAAAAGTGGATAGTAAACCTTAGTTGTTCTATTACCAGATCCAATAATAGCAACATTAAGTGGTTGTGTATTTATTTTCATAAATCCTTTTTATCTAAACGTTTTTAAAAAATCATGACACCCGCTTATTAAAAAAATAAAATCTTTATATATAGTAAATAAATTTAAAAAAATGAATTTAACATTTTATAAACATATTCGTTGTTATATTATGAACCCCTGCTAGTATTATATTTTATATAAAAGCTTCTAATTCATATTTTATAATATCTGTAACTTCAGTTTCCTCCTGATCACCTTTTGGCTCATACCCCATTGAAATAAAAAAACCTCCAGGACCTATATATATAGCTTTTAGACCCTTAACTGATAATATAAGATGTAAATTATTTACTGCTTAAATTGTTTCTATCATAGCAAAAGGTATAATATTGCAATTTGGCTCGTAAACTAACTAGATCCTTCTTGTACCAATGCTCGATTAGCCCAACGCTTCTTGAAACATTATGTGGATAATAACATGAATATACAAATCTCTGAGCTTGAGATCTTTCATTTATCATTAAACAAATTATTCCTTTTGCTCCTACATCCAACATTTTAATAATAATACCTACTTCTAACCAAGTTACACAAGCAATTGGAAATACATTACTAGTATTAATTGCTTGCAACATTGAAATGGAAGTTGAAAAGTTTACTAATCCATGTTGCATATGAATTGTTAGTGAATTCCATCCTTGTTTGCTCATTACTTCAGAGAGACAAATGAATTATGTATCCTTAACCATCAATTAATTATTGGTATATTAGTTTATAAAAATATAATATATTATTGTTAATCATTTTAAATATATGTGATCTTCATTTAAATGTTTATATATAGTAGAAGTATTTAAGTTAATACTTGAAAAATATCCATCGTTCTTTAAATTGAATTCGTCTTTGTTTTTTTTGTTGCAGTTAATTTTTGGAATACTATTTATTAGACACTTAGTGTATTCATGTTGTGGATTATGCAAAACGTCTTTTGTTTTTCCATATTCTACTAATTTTCCCATGCACATAACACCAACATAATGGCTAATTTTTTCGACTACTGCTATATCATGTGATATAAAGAAGAAACTTAAATTATATTTTTTTTGTAAATGCAAAATTAAATCAATTATTTGTGCTTGTATTGTAACATCTAAAGAAGATATAGGTTCATCCGCTACTATTAATTTTGGTTTCAATGCCAAGGCTCTTGCTATACATAATCTTTGTCTTTGACCACCTGATAATTCATGCGGATATCTATTCAAATATGTACCATCTAACTCAACATCATTTAAAAGTTCCAACGTAATTCGTTCATTTTGGCCATCTTTAATAGAATTGTGGATTTGTAATGGTTCTGTAACTATAAGATTAACAGGCATTCTGGGGTTTAAAGAAGCATATGGATCTTGAAAGATCATTTGCATATCCTTCCTCTTTGTCATCAATTCTGACTGTTTTAATTTTGATAAATCATTGTTATCAAAGATTATAGAACCTTTATCAACCTTAATTAAATTCATTAAACATCTTGCAACTGTAGTTTTACCACAACCACTTTCACCAACTAATGATAGAGTAGAACCTTTATATAAATACAAAGTAACATCATTTACTGCTTTTGTAACATTGTATTCCTTTTTAAAATATCCTCTTTTTTGTATGAAAGACTTTGAGATATTATTTATTTTTAAAAGAATTTCTTTTTTACTTTTATAAAATATATTTTTTTCTTGGTTATCTATATTATCCCCAAAAACAGGAACTGCCTTAATAAGGTTTTTTGTGTAATTATGTTTGGCTTTATTAAAAATATTTGTGACTTTATCAGTTTCAATTAAGTCACCATTTTTCATAACTAATATTTGATCTGCCATTTCCGATACAACAGACATATCATGTGTAATAAATATTATTGACATGCCAATTTCATCAACCAATAATTTTAATAATTTTAGAATTTGATCTTGAATTGTAACATCCAGTGCTGTAGTCGGCTCATCTGCAATTAAAATTTTAGGCTTAAACAAAATTGCCATTGCAATCATGACCCTTTGCCTCATTCCCCCTGATAAGTTATGAGGATAATCATTAATTATTATATCAGGTTTTGGTATATGAACCTTTTCTAAAGATTCAATGATTATTTTATTTGATTCTTTTTTTGAAATATCTTTATGTTCAACTAATGATTCATTTAACTGTTGCCCAATTGTATAGAGGGGGTGAAGAGAAGTCATAGGTTCTTGGAAGATCATAGAAATATGTTGACCCCTTATGTTTCTTTTTTCTTTTTCATCTATTTCTAATATATTAATTTGTTTATTGTTTAATTTAAAATTAATTGATCCCCTTATTATCTCATTATCTCTACTACCACAAAGTCCCATTATTGTTTGTGCGGTAACTGATTTGCCTGAGCCAGATTCTCCAACAATTGCAAAAATTTCTTTTTCATGTAAATTAAAATATAAATTATTTACAGCCTGTACTTCAGATTCTTCTGTTTTAAAATATACTGATAAATTTTTAACGGACAATATAACTTTGTTCATAAATTAATTTACAGGCCAATGGTTTTCAGGTACTAAGGCTTGATATATTTGAGAAAATTTCGTTTTATCACTTGTATATATAATTTTTTTCCCATCTGGTGAAAATCTTGGATGGGGGTGGGTATTCTGTGGTGCATAAACTTTAATTGGGCCTTTCCCATATGGAAAAGGTCCATTCCAATGTTCTCCAACTGATGATGCTTCTGGAAAACAAATGGTTTCTGGTTTATTGTCCATTTTGTCATGATTAAATATTTGTAATCCAATATCAGGATAATTTGTATCAGCAATAAAACGTGTCCCCTGTAAATTTGATATTGCATGCCATGCATTGAAATCTGCCAATTTTCTTTCTGTTCCATCAATAACTGAAATGGACCTCATGCCTTTTGGCCAATCAACAAAAGCAATTTCCATGGTTTTGGGAACCCATGATTCATGTGTAATCCATTCATCAGGTTTTTTCGCATAAATTCTTTTGTTTTCTGATCCATCTCTTTTTATCATCCAAACTCGATCGGTAAGTGGCCCTGCATAAAAAATATAATTTGAATCATCTGGACAAAATTGCATATGTGAAATACTCTCTCTTTCTAAAATGATATTACTTTTACCATTTGATGTATTTATCATCATAAAAATGGAATTATCTATATTTTTATATGTGACTCCCCACCATTCACCGCAATTACTTAAACATGTAGTCCCCATTGCTGCAGCAACCATCCCGTCTTCTTTTATTTTATAAGCATTGAAATCAATTATTTTCTCTTCTAAACCTGTTTCAACTTCAACCCTCCAACCACTGTGTCCTGAAGTAAAATATATATAGTTTCCATCAAAAGAAGGATTTATTGACCATTCATTAATTTCTTCAAAATCAGTAAGTTGAAAAATATTGTAACTTTTTAAATCTATGAACATTACTTGTGGTTTACCTGTTCTATGTGATATAAAATATATTTTTGATTGATCTTTATCATAAGCATTAACATGAAAGAAAGGGTGATGATTTATTGATTTACTATTTGTTAATTGAAAGATAGTATTTTTTGTTTTTATATCCTTAAATGACTCTATCTCTTTATGAAATAATTTATGTTTCATTTTTTACCTCCTAGTCTGCTTCGGATTTAGTGCATCATTAATTCCGTCACCCAAAAAAATAAAAGCAATTTGAATTATTCCAATTGTTATTGCTGGAACTATCATCAAATGAGGAAAACTTCTCCATAAGGTTAAACTATCTGAAAGCATACTCCCCCAACTTGCATTTGGAGGTTGTACACCTACACCAAGAAAACTTAAAGATGACTCTAAAAGTATTGCCCCTCCTATTCCTTGTGTTACTGCCACTACAACAGGTCCGATTGAATTAGGTATAAGGTGTCTTTTCATTAAATGAGTTAAATTTGCTCCCATTGAAACTGCAGCTTCTACATATATTTGTTGTTTAACACTTAAAATTTGTCCTCTTACAATTCTTGCATATGACGGCCAACTTATTAAAGCAATTGCTCCAAAAACTATTACAAAGTCAATCATGTATGTATTTAAAAAAATTGTATTTTCAGTTGATTGATATAATGCATCAAATAAGCTTGATATTGGCGGTTTAATTGTAGCATTAATTAGTATTGCAAGTAGAAGTCCTGGTACCGACATTGTAATATCAGTAATCCACATTAGAAAAGCATCTATTTTACCACCACTAAATCCAGCTATTGTTCCAATGAATACTCCTAATATTAGGCTAATTATCGTAGTGGTAAAAGCTACAATTGCTGCTGTTCTAGCACCAAAAACCATTCTACTAAAAACATCTCTACCCATTGGGTCAGTTCCTAATATATAGTCTTTACTTGGTCCTTCTAAGGCTCTATCAATGTTTTGCGAGAGGAAATCATATGGGGCTAAAATGGTACCGAAAATTGCAAAAACAAAAAATATAATAACAATTACAAAACCTACTAAAGCTAAATAATTATTCAATAACCTTTTTAATGCAATATCTCTTAATGATTTTGATTTATTTTTTAAATCACCCATCAGCAATTCTAGGATCAAGAAAAAAATAAATTATATCAACAACCAAATTGCTAAACATTACTATTAAAGTGCCTACAAGTACTGTAGACATAATTAAAGGATGGTCAACATCCCAAATTGCGTCAATACTCATTTTTCCAAAACCAGGAATATTAAATATTAGTTCTACAAAAAGTGCTCCATTTACTAATGTAATCATTACTAACCCTAATGAAGTAATTACAGGTGTTAGTGCTGGTTTGAGTATATGTTTTAAAATAACTTTTTTTTCTGACAATCCTTTTGCTCTTGCAGTTCTCACATAATCTTCGTTCATAATTTCAAGCATTGAAGCTCTTGTTTGCCTTAAAATTATCGGAATCGTTGAAATTACAATTACTGCTATTGGAAGGATTACTTGTGTATTTAAAATTCCATCCCATCCGTAAGGGACATTCATTATTGGAACCACTAATACGAAAAATAATAACAATATGGGTCCAGTTACAAAAACAGGGATTGCATTTAAGGTTATTATAGTTCCAATAATGCTTAAATCTAACCACTTGTTATGGTTTAATGAAGCTATAATGCCTAAAGGAATACCCAGAATAGCCATAACTATTGTTGCTGCAAAACCTAACTGCATTGATATCCATAACCTTGGCTTAATCATTTCTAGTACTGGCCTTTGAGACCTAAATGAAGTGCCCCAATCTCCTTGCAAAACATTAAAGATGTATCTTTTAAATTGTATTATAAAAGGATCATTCAAACCGAATTTATCTCTTTCTGAATCAATCATAGTTTGATCTAAATACTGTGTGTTTCCTAGTTCATCTAAAAACATCTGTTTTATAGGATCACCTCCCCCATAAAACATCATTGCATAACTGACTAGAAGAACTAGTAATAAACCAGTTGACCATCTTATAATTCTAATAAATATAAAATTTAGCATAAAAAAAAAGGCCGTATAAAACGGCCTTTTTCTCTACAAATCAGTGTTTAGCTATATATATTTTCCATGTTGCATGTCGTGCTATATCAGGTCCACTGAAAACATTTTTCACATAACTTCTTCGATTAATGCTTTCTAATGGTTTACCTAATATGATCATAGGCCAATCATTTAAAAAGAGTCTTTGAGCTTCATGAGCTAAAGCGCATCTTTTCGGATGTGTAGGTTCTACCATCATTGCTTCATCAAGCAATATATCAATTTTAGAGTTGTTATATGCCCTCATCATAGATCCACTTGCAATAGGACCTGTAGAATGTGTTCCCTTAAAAACATAAACTGCAGGATCTGGAAATCTTGCCGCTACATCGTCTCTTGACACATTTACTTTCTTTTCATCAGCACCAAAATTCTTTGGACGATCTTTAAATTCAACATTTACAATTCCAAGAACTTTCCGCCACTGTTCCATGGCGTATTCCATACCTCTCTTAAGAGGAGGCCATGTAGCTCTTGGAGTAACTCTTAATTTAGGAAGATTGGATGCCCCCCCATAGCTTGATGCTTTTAGTGCAGCACGCGCAGCATCAGGATCATAGTTATAATATACTATACTGTCATCATAACATTGGAGATTTGGATCCATAAACTGCCTAGGCATTAATGATTCAAATTGCGACTTTGGAAAAGCAGCCTTGTATATTTCAAATGGATTAACAGCTAGAACTAATGCTTTCCGTACCAAAGGATCATCAGTGGGCTTTGCACTGACATTAAACCAGAATGAATTAAACCCAATTCTTGGAGCAGGTTCAAAAACATCAGGCATAATTTTTTTCAATATAGGAGATGGTTGCTGCATAGATAAATCTATTTGATTATTTTGGAACATAGCAGACAGTGTGTCTCCATCATTAACGAATTGAAATGTTATCTTATCAAGATAAGGTCCCTCATCCATCCACCAATTTGGATTTGGGGTAAATGTGGCTGTATTTTGATCAGGATTGTATTTTGTCAGCATATATGGACCTGAATATGCTGGTTTATTCTTAGGCTTCCAATAATCAAAGCTTTTCTTGGCCTGACTTCCTTTTACAATATTCATATGAGCAGTTGAAATCCTCCAATGAAATATTGGATCAGGATTATTCAGGTTTACTACCACCTTTGAACCATTTGCGACAATCCCACTTATTTTTTCTGTTTTTTTGTTTCGTGCAGCTTCAAAGCCTTTAACATTCCCAATATATCCAACTATCCTTCCATTTCTAGAATCTGGATTTGCCATTGCTTCCCAGGTATCTTTAGCATCTTGAGCTGTAAGTTTAGAACCATCTGAAAATTTAGCTCTACTATCTATAGTGAATGTCCATTTTGTAAATTCACTATTTGATTTCCATTCTGAAAATACACCTGCTTGCAATTTTTTATTTTCATCAAAATACATTGGGGGAACCCATAAGAATGATTGCCAATTTTGATGATCACCACCTCCACTAAGGCCAGTAAATATGAATGAATTTTCTCCTGCAGATGATGTAGCAATCCTTAATACTTGACTACTTGCTGCATCACTTGGAAGAGATTTTGCAAACAAATTAAATGATAAAAAAATTAATGATAAAAAAACTATGTTAAATTTATTCATGTTACCTTTTTTGTTAAATTAATAAATAAATTTTGAGTAAATATTTTATAAAAATCATTTCATGGGGGTCTTATAAAATAGATTAATTTTAAATGTTTCATAACTACTTATTTTAAATTAAGTATACTTGAATTATTAATGGCATTTTTAATAATTTCATAGGCATTACCATCAGGTTTTTTTATAGGTTTTCGTACTGTATCTGATTTCAAACGTCCTGATAAATACATTGCTGTTTTCATTCTTGCATGGGCTTCACCAGACGGTTCACCACTAGAATATACTGCTTCTTTAAGTGGCTGTATTTCATCCTGAATATTTTGAGCTTTAAACAAGTCCCCTTTATTCACAGATTCAAATAAGTCAACAACCATGTCAGGAATAAATGAAGCAAAACCAACTAAAGCTCCGTCGACACCTTGAACCATGGAAGCCAAAAGATATTCATCATGACAGGTTAATATTGACACCTCTTTAGAACTATTCCTTATTGACTTTATATCCCTAGCATACTGTGACATTTCTCTTGTACCTACTTTGAATGTAGTAACCCATTCATTTTTTGCAAGTTCAGCAAGCAAGTCTGAATTATAATTTGCTTTAGTCCAAGCAGGATAAACATGAACTACTAGATTCATTCCTGTAGCTTTGCCCAATTCATAAAAATATTCAATTACATGATCTTGGGAGAAACCAAAACGTAACCAATGGTGAAATGGCATTACTAATAGACCATCTGCTCCAGCATCTTTCAACATTCCAGCTTGGTCTATCCCTTCAAGTATACCTTCACAAGCAAGTCCCGAGATGACAGGCACTTTCCCTTGAGATGCTTCTACTACTATTTTAGTAACATCTGCACGTTCTCTTGCTGTTAATGAAAATATCTCTCCTGTATGACCGTTTGTTACTAGGCCATTTATTCCTTTAAAACTAATTAACCATTTTGTGAATCTAATTAATTCTTTTTTGTCAATAGAATAGTTTTCTTCCATTGGACATTGCATCGCAGGCAAAATTCCTTTATAATTTCTTCTTTTAATCATTTTATGAATTATTTTGAAACTCCTGAAATTGAAAGAGCAAGGCTTAGTTTTTTTGCTGTTTCAAGAAGTGGATTTAAGGTTTTTTCAAAAAAAACTTCTTTTGATACACTTGTGGATAATCCAGCAACACTAATTGCTCCAATAGGGTAATCATCTTTATCTAAAACAGGAGATGCTAAAACTCTAAGTGCTGGTACGGGTTCACTATAAGACCATAATCTCTCTCTTATCTTAGAAAGAATAACTTCTATCTCATTTAGATTTATTACTGTAGTTGAAGTAATCATTATTCTTTTTTGTGTTTCTAACAAATATCTGGCTTCTTTTTTGGGTAAAAATGCTATTATGCTAAGACCTATTGCCGTATAATAGCTTGGAATCCTTGAACCAATTTTTATATCTACACCTAATCTAACCAAACCTGCTTGAACGCGGTCTATATAGACTACATCGGTTCCATCTAATATCCCAAAACTTGCTGCCTCATTTATTTCATCAACTAATTTGCGCAATAAAGGACGAATAATTTCTCTCATTTCCATACGCCCAATTGCGTTAAATCCTAACTCACAAACTTTCAGACTTAATCTAAAACGTTTACTATTTTCAACTTTTTCAAGATAACCTAAATATAATAAGGTTCTTACTAACCTAAATGTAGTTCCACTATCAAATTTAGCTGTTCCTCCTATTTCAGAAAGTGTTAGTTCAGGCTTAGACTCATTAAAAGATTCAAGTACTTTAAGTCCTTTTGCTAGAGATGCGACAAAATTTTTTGATGGTATTTGCTGCTCAATATTACTTCGCATTCCGAATATATATTCGATTCATCCAACGATCTCCAATTTAAGATCTGCTATATTAGACTTAATTAGAATAATTACTATATTGTTTTTTGTCAATACAAATCTTTTTTTCTTACTGAATAAGGAAATTAGTGCTTGGCAGGAAAAGTCTTTCATATATTAAATCAATATGATTCACATGAAATTCATCGTCCGAAGATTCGATAAAATGCGAGCATGCGTATCATTGCAAGATGGTCAACTGTTACAATTACAGGATCATCGGATTGGTTCTTTCTCTTTTCCGAGGATCTTCACGATTTGAAATATTAAGCACACCGTACATGATCCGCAGATGAAGTTCCGCGAAGTCGACATCGCCGCCATCGAGTTAGACCCCAAATCCCGCGATGACATCCCTCCGATTCTTAGCGGTCAGCAATACATTAACAGCGCTCAGGAATTACGCTCAGCCGTATTCAAGATTCTGGCACGGGTCATTCCCTCCAGGAACTCTCCGGGACTTACCAACGAGCAAAGACATCAAAAAGCGGACAGCCGTCTTGGGCGTCCCGGGATGGAGC
>PVBE012085588.1_pt1 | contig 17766 bp, 17 predicted proteins | sample 1631181 | NCBI WGS metagenome assembly PVBE01 (sample SAMN08397723, study PRJNA350692) | Marine metagenome, whole genome shotgun sequencing project. | isolation source: water | place: Pacific Ocean | collected 2012-04 | reverse complement strand
TTATTATGGTTGAGCAAAACGCCAAAAAGGGTCTTGCTTTTGCGGACATAGGCTACGTATTAGTTTCTGGGGAAACCGCTATTGCAAATTCAGGAGACAAAGTTTTATCCAACCCTGATGTTGGGAGGCTGTTTTTGGGAGGATAAAACAATAATATTTTACAGGCCTTTGGTTAAACCGCCATCCACCCTAATCATTGAACCAGTAATATAACTTGCAGAATGGCTGGCCAAAAAAGTAACAACAGAAGCAAACTCTTCAGGTTTCCCGTATCTTCCAGCTGGTATAGTAGATTTAGCATCTTCTTCTACCTCCTCTAAACTCAAGCCTGTTCTTTTAGCCTTTCCTTCATCTAATTCACGCAGTCGATCAGTGGAAATTCTTCCCGGAAGAACCATATTTACAGTAATACCATCACCTGCAACTTCGCTGGCTAAGGATTTAGACCAACCTGCTATTGCTCCTCTAATTCCATTTGAAAGAGCCAAATTAGGTATTGGTTGCTCTATACCAGAAGAACCAATCGTTATAATTCTCCCCCATTTTTTAGAAACCATTTTTGGAAGCAGTTCGTTAGTGATTGAAAACATTGGCGAAGCCATGGATTTGAAAGCTTTTTCCCAAACTTCTATTTTTTGTCCATTTGCTGGTCCTGCTACTGGCCCTCCACAATTATTCACAAGGATATCAATATGTTTGTCAGTTAAAAAACTAATTAAATTTCCTAATGAATTCGTATCGGTTAAATCAGATTTAAATGGAACTATAGAAAAATTTTTAGACCATTCTTCTATGCTGCTTGTATTCCTAGCAACTGAAGTAACTTTTACTCCTTCCTTAGCTAACATCAAAGATATTGCAGCTCCCAAACCTCTACTAGCTCCAAGAACAAGTGCCGTCTTTCCATTCAATTTGTAGTCCATGGCTAAAATCCCATTTTTAATTTCATATTAATATTATTATATTTATATATGAGTAAAATTAAATGACTTTTTAATATTTATATGATTTAGGTTTTAGTATTGGGTATATTCAACATTTTAGCTTATTAAAAAAACAGGAGGCTCAATTGTCCCAAAAAGATAAATACTTTTTCAATATCAACACAACTGATAAAGGGATATTTAGAGAGTTGGGGGCAGGAATAAATACTCGGATTTTTCCTGGTGATCAAGCAATGGTGTCAGTAGTAAAGATAGACCCAAATTCAACTGGCAAAATTCACTCGCATCCTCAAGAGCAATGGAGCTTACTGGTAGATGGAAGCGCAACTAGAACTCAGGGTAATGAAAAAATATCTGTGAGTAAAGGTGACTTTTGGTGTACTCCTGGCGGGGTAAATCATGGCATTATAGGAGGTTCGAAAGGCGCGGTGATCTTTGATATATTTGCTCCTCCTAGAAATGAATATAAAAAACCAGGTTCTGGTTTTGCTGCAGATTAACTTAACTGGCAGTTTTTTTGTATTGCTCATCAAGCCTTTTAAATTTATCTAATGCTTCAATGTCCAAATCAATTCGAGCGGGTTCTTCTTTTTGGTAAAAATTAAATTCATCTTCCCCACGAACACAAATAGCAGTATCTGTATCATTTTTCATTTGTCTCATATGAGTTGCTATATATTGAATATTTAATCCTATTCTTCTGTCACTACTATTATTATTAGCAGTGGTGTTCTGTGCATTTAATGTAATTCCAGAATGGTACAGAGACAGAATCCAAAAGAAATATTCTATCACTGTAGAGGAATGGGAAGAACGTGAAGGAGTAAAACTCGAAGATGGTCTATACCGAGGACTAATGAGACGTGGTGCTGGTGATGAGCTTGCTGCTGGCTGTGCAAAGAGTCAGATGTTCCATGATGCATCTCAAGCAACAATGTAAGATAATCACATATTCAAAAGAGTAATAACAGTTCAAAATTATAATTCAACATTGAATTTTCAAACTCAATTATTTCAAATTAGCAGTTTTAATTTTCAATTAAATCACCTTATCATAATTGGAGTTTTGGTTTTATCTTTTTCTACATCTTTTCTAATTAGATCTCAAGGATTAGAATATGGAAATGAATTAAATGAATTTGATCCATTTTTTAATTTTCGTGCTACTGAATATATTGTAGATAATGGATTTTCTGAATATTTTCAATGGCATGATGATAAAAGTTGGTACCCCACAGGAAGAAATGTTTCTTCAACTTCACAGTCAATGCTTCATGTTACAGCAGCAATTACTTATCAAATATTTGGATCGAATTTATCATTATATGATTATACTATATTATTTCCAGTAATCATTGGTTCATTAACTGTAATTGTAATTTTTGGTTTAGTTAGATTATTTGGAGGAACACTTGCAGGTCTGATTGCATCTTTGTTATTTGCTGTATCATTACCAATAATTATTCGTGGAACTGCTGGTTGGTTTAAATCTGAACCCTTAGGAATTTTTTACGGCATATTGGGATTGTATTTATTTTTTAGCGCACTACAATCTAAAAATAAAAAAATTTCATTATTAAAAATTATTGCTAGTGGAATTGTACTGAGTTTTGGGATGGCCTCATGGGGAGGAAATCAGTTTTTTATAATTCCTATTGGCTTATTCATTTTTACATTACCATTTGTAAGAAATGATTATAGATTCTTGCTATTTAATATCCCGATATTTGTAGGAACACTTCTTTTCACTGCTTTTATGTTTGAACGACCTGGACCAAATTTTGTTTTTGGAATGGGTGGAATAGTACTAATTACTCCCACTTTATTTTTTATATCTTGTATATTTATTAATAAAATCACTAGAGGTACAAATCAAAAAAGGAATGGATTGGTTTTACTTCTTTCAATCATAATTATTGGATCGTCTTTCCTAATAATTAATGAAGAAGGTAATTTTTTACCTTTACCGAGCTTTAGATATCTAAATGCACTAAATCCATTTTTGTCTACAACTAATCCTTTAGTTGATTCAGTTGCTGAACATTCTCCATCATCAATTGATCTCAATTTTCTATTCCATTCTGTATGGATGATCTTTGCTGGTATTGGTATCTGGTTTCTATTATCTAGAAAAACATCCGAAAATAAAATTTTTGTCAAAAATGATATCAAAATATTTGTGCTTATCATGGGAATTACTGGAGTATATGTTAGTTCAGTATTCATACGGTTGGAAATTTTTGCATCTATTTCATTAATATTATTAGCCTCTATTGGTTTGTCTATTTTAACAAAAGAAATTTTTAAAATTAAATTTTCTAAAAAGAAAAATTATTTCATGAAAATTTCTTATGTATTTATTATTATACCCTTATTTGCAAGTCCGCTTGTTTTTCCAGAAACTAATAATTGGATTGATGCTGTTGATTCTCCTCCTATAATTTTTAATGGAGCAACATTGTATTCTCCAACTAATGATTGGTTAGAAACATTGGAATGGATTAAACTGAATACTCCTGAAAATGCAAAAATTGCATCTTGGTGGGATTATGGATATTGGATCACCACATTATCTGAAAGAACCACTTTTGTGGATAATGCCACATTGAATACAAATGAAATTAAAAGAATGGCAACAATATTGATGAGCCCACCTGATGTTAGTTGGAATATGCTTAATGAAATTAATGCTGATTATGTGCTTGTATTTGTTGCAGCACAAGATATAGGAAATAATCCAAATAATGAACCACTTTATGTTGTAGGCGGTGGTGCAGACGAATCAAAAATTTTATGGATTTCACGTATTGCTCAATTCCCACCTGGAAATTATTTAGAATTAGATGCAAAAACTCCTAAACCAAGTTTTTATGAAAATACTATGCTTGGAAAATTGCTTCCATTTAGTCCAGTAGTATATTATCAGCCTCAAACTGAAGAGAATTCACCATTTTTTAAAAATGGGTTTATGGAAATTAGTATTAAAGATGTAAAATATAATTCTGAAAATGATCCATTAAAATTAGTTTATGCATCTCCTAGTTTTCTAAATGACGATGATGGTGAAATGATTTGTGTGCTGGTTTATGAAATAAACAAAAATTACACTTCTTAATTTTCTTCTCTTGATTAAATTTTAAATAATTTTTCACATAACATTTATTTTTTATTTACTACTATTTTTTACCATTAATGCTAAAACCGCTTTCAATTTTATTGAAATGTATTATTTTTAATTTTACATCTTTGAACCATTTTTTCACTTCTTTTTCTGAATGTCTGAAAGCAAATTTTGGAAAATACCAATCATAATTTGTTGCTATACTTTGTTCAAATGGAACATCTGGAGACCACCAACATTTAAGAAAATTCCAATATAGAAATCTTTGAATATCATATGTCCCTGCTTTAATTTCCAGTAGAGGAATATCTTCTTTGATTGTAATCTTATTTTTCAATTGTGAAAGATTTTTTCCTAATAATGCCATACTTTTAGAAAATTTCATACATTGTTTTTCAGTCATTTTGATTGTTGATTTTCTGATATGATCATCAGCAAACTCACGTAAAGGTCCTTTTTTTCTATAAACATAAATCGAAATAATTCCTTTTTTTGTTAATAGTTTTGAAAGTATTTTGAATGAAGATTCTGTATCTTTAGTATGATGCAATACTTGATCTGAGCAAATAAAATCAAAGAAATTTTTTTTGAATGGTAATTTTCTGATATCTGCCTGTAAAAAATGAATATTTTGTATTTTTCCATATTTTTTGTAAGCAAATTCTATACTTTCACTTGCATCAATTCCAAAAACTTGTGCATTTGAATTTGACGAAAATAATTTAGCACTATTGCCAACTCCAGTACCTGCATCAAGAATTGTAGAACGAGTTTTTAAAAAAGTATTTAATTTTGAAATTGTTTTCCATCCAAATCTTTCTAAAAACCATTTCTTTTGTCCTTCAATCCATTTTTTATTATGATAAGTCTTGTTAAAATGTCTCCATTTTGACGAAAATGCATCTTCAGTATCTACAAAATCTTTTTGTTCATCTGAGACTAATCTGGGAATTCCCCTAATGATTGAAAAATTGTGTTTTTTAGTACATGTTAAAGTTCCTTGAATGATTTCTTCTTTTTGTTTTTTCTTTATTTTTAATGAAAAATTTGTATGACATTTTGGACAAACAATTTGTTCAACTAGTTTTAATTTCAATAATTAATATGATTTTTTAGGTAAATAAAAATTAGTTGTATATTTATTACATATAATAATTTTTTAAATGGATAATTTTGTTTCTGGATTCATTTCTTTTGTAACAAATATCCTATACCAAATTTCAAATGCTAATAACCCTAAAAATTTATTAACATATCTAACATCTGGCTTTTCATCAAGTCTTTTAAGATGTTTTTTAATCCAACCATGACTAATCCATTTATCACTAACAATTCTTGCATTATCTAAATAATACTTACAAATCTTTTTCCCATAAGAATTCCACAAGTTAATTGTATTTACTGAAAAACCTTGTTTATTTGGAGTAATCAGGTCAGTAGAAATATGTTGAGATAAAATTTCACGTAATGGAATTTTTCCAATATTTTTATTTCTATTATATTTAATTGAATTTTTAAGATGTGGTGCATATTTCATTAATTCATTTGATAGAATTGGTGTAATCGGCTTAAGATTAAAAAAACTGTGAAAACTAGTATTAAGCGGAATCCAATTATACAATAATTTCCCATTAATGTCTGCTAAAAATATTTGATCTAATGGAGATAGCAAATTATCAAAATATGGAATAATTTTTGAATAAATATTATTCCATGAAAAATTTGCTTTTGAACCAAATAATTCATTTTGATCTGGAACCCAGTCACGTTCATGACATTCTAAATATAATTTCACTCGATCTAATGGAGTCATATTCGAATTAAAATTTGTCAAAAATTTTTGATACCTGAAAGTGTATCCTCCAAATAATTCATCTCCTCCATCTCCTGAAATTAAGGATGATGAAAATTTTGAAGATGTTTTCACCATATGAAACCAATGAGTATCCCAAAATGGCATTTTGATTATACTAATTGCTTTTGGAAGGTATTCCAGGAAATTTTCAATTGAAATAACATGATGATCTGCATTAAACTTATTTGCAATATTTCCAGCAATTTCTGTTTCATTAACACTATCTGCAAATTTTAGAGATATGGCATCAATTTTGATATTTGGTTTTGTTTTACGAAGTAATGCCATAACAAGAGTTGAATCAACTCCTCCACTTAGTGCAACTGAAACATGATTGTCTTGAACTTCATTTTTAATTTCGGAAGAAATTGAATTTTCTATGTGCTTTAAATAATTTAATTTTTCCTCAGGTAAAAAATTATCTGCAACAATTTTATTTTTGTTAAAATCTAATGATGGACAATATCTTAAGCTTAGTATCTCTTTAATTATTGAAGAATTATTGTTAATATTCAATGTTTAATACCTAATTCTATTGAGAATTTTCCATCTTTATAACATTCTATTTTCTTATTAGTTAAGATTTAAAGATGTGTTAGATTCAACAAACATGTGAAATTTGTTGTTACTGGGGGAGCAGGATTTATTGGAAGTCATATTGCCAAACATTTAGTTAATAAAAATCACCATGTCACAGTAGTGGATAATCTTTCAAGAGGAAGATTAGAAAATTTGTCTAAAATTATAGAACAAATTGAATTTAAAAAAATAGACATTCTAGATTTTGATTCATTAAAAGAAATAATTTTTAATTGTGATGGAATTTTTCATCAGGCGGCTTTAACTTCTGTATCTGAATCATTTATACAAAAAGAAAAATATCGTAATGTAAATGTAAAAGGAACTGAAAATATATTCAAACTAGCTAAAGAATTTGGAAAAAAAGTTGTATATGCAAGTAGTTCAAGTATTTATGGAAATACTACAACAATTCCGATCCAAGAAAATTTTGAAAAGAATCCTATTAATCCATATGGAATAACAAAATTAGATGATGAAAAATTAGCTAAAAAATATCATGATTTAGGAGTATCCATAATTGGTTTGAGATATTTTAATGTCTATGGAATTGGTCAAACTAATGATTATGCAGGAGTAATTACAAAATTTATTGATCAAATTAATCTAAATGAATCCCCCATAATTTTTGGTGATGGTAGTCACACTAGAGATTTCGTTTCTGTAGAAGATATTGCTAAAGCAAATTTATTATCAATGGAAAGTAAAACTGAATTTTCATTTTTAAATATTGGAACTGGTATTTCTACATCAATTAAAACATTAGCAGAAATGATGATAGAACTTTCTGGAAAAAAATTGGAAATAAATTATGATAATTTACCTTTAGGTGATGTAAAAGAGAGTCTTGCTGATGTGTCTCTTGCAAAAAGATTGATAAATTGGAATTATGAAACATCCTTAAAAAATGGCTTAAAAAAATTCTTTTTTTAAGAATTTACTAAATCTTCATAAAATTTAACATATTTTGGAAGTAAAATTTCCCATGTAAGATTATTTCTCACAAATTCATACCCATTATTTGCAAGTTTTTTTGATGTTTCATAATCTGAAAGTAATTCATTAATGCTATTTTGTAATAATTCTGGTTCGTTAGGAGGAATTAGAATCCCTGTTTTATTATTGGTAATTAATTCTGGAATACCCCCAACATTTGTTGCAATTATTGGAATTTTAAGATAAAATGCTTCTTTAATTACTTGTGGAATACTTTCCATTCTTGATGGTATTACTAGTATTCTAGACGCTTTAAGATTCTCCATTGCATCTTCCCATTTTGTGTTTGTACAATAAACTACTTTGGCATCAATTTTTGTTTCAATTCCTTTTAGGATATCAATTCCTTTTTCATAACTATCTCTCCCAATGAATATTATTTGTTTTTCTTTTTTTTCTATATTTTTTAATTTTGAAAATTTTTTTATATCTAATGGAGCATAAAAAAATTCAAAATCTACATTTAATTTTTCTTTGTACATTTTTTTAACAATTTTAGAATCAGTTGTAAGTTTATCCGCCCATTGCAAAACTTTTGTTTCCGTGATTTTTGCAGCAGTAGATATGGTTTTAGAATGCAATGCACCTACTTGTTCAGAATAAATACCATGAATGGATAAAACTTTTTTCTTTGCTTTTGTATATTTCATAGCAAAAGCTGAGGGAACATTGAATGCATGAACGATATCAAATTTTTCTGTCCCTACAATTGCTTTCAATGAACTTAATGCTGCAAAGCTTGGATTTTTTAATTTTTTAATTGGAATATGAGATGTATGCATCAATTTTACATCAAATCCATACTCTTGTAATTTCTCAGCTACTCTAGCTGCATGTCCTCCAATTCCACCAGAATATTTTGGAGCAATAAATAAAATTTTCATTTCTTAAAAAATTTAAATAAATTCTTACTTTAATGTATATGCTCAGAATAAATTATAAATGAATAAACAAAAAACCGTTCAATCAAACTTTCTATACCAATAATAGTATCTATGGATTAAAGAAATTGAAATCTGATGAAAGTAGCAATAGTTTTAGGAACAAGACCAGAAATTATTAAACTTGCACCAATAATTAGAAAAATTGGCTCCAAAAATTGCTCTGTGATTTTTACTGGTCAACATTATGATAATCAAATGGGATTAGGATTTATGCGTGAATTAGATTTACCAAAACCTGATTATTCATTAAATATAACAAAATCAAACCCTCAACTCCAAATAAGTGAAATAATTGCAAAATTATCGAAAATACTGATAAAAGAAAGACCTGATACGGTAATGATTCAAGGTGATACTAATACCGTTTTAGCTGCTGGAATTTGTTCACTAAAATCAAATATCCCAATTAGTCATGTTGAATCTGGATTAAGAAGCAATGATTGGAGGATGCCTGAGGAACATAATAGAATTGTAGTGGATCATTTATCTGAATTATTATTTGCTCCAACTAAAACTACCAAATCTAATTTACAATCTGAAAAAGTCCATGGAAAAATATTTGTAACTGGAAACACTGTAATTGATGCAATTAATTTCTATTCTAAAATTTCAAAAAAGAAATCAAAACTATCTATTTCAAACTCTAATTTCATTTTATTAACTTTGCATAGATCTGAAAATGTAGATAATAAAAAAATATTTTCTTCTATAATAAAAGGACTGATCAATTCAAAGGAAAATATTATATTCCCAATACACCCTAGAACAAAAAAACGCCTTTATGAATTTGGTTTATATGAAAAATTATCCCAAAATAAAAATATTCAAATTCTTAATTCTGTAGGATATTTTGATATTCTTGAATTAATGAAAAATTGTAGTTTTATTGTAACTGATTCTGGAGGAATTCAAGAAGAAGCAACTTCTCCTGTAATAAGAAAAAAAGTCTTGGTAATCAGAAAAACAACTGATCGACCTGAAGCAGTTGAAAGTAATTTATCTAAAATTATTGGATTAGATGAGAAAAATATCTCAAAATCCATTAAAAAAACCGTGATAAATCCTAAACTTTATTCCAAAAAAATACCTTATGGAAAAGGTGACGCAAGCGAAAAAATTCTTAAACTTTTACAAAAGCATTTTTAATTTTTTTTGACATTTTCTATGATATTGGTTACTACATTATTCCATGAAAATTTTTGAACCATGTTTAATGACTGAATTCCCATTTTTTCAACTTTTTTTGGATCATTTAACAATCCGATAATTTTTTCTGCTAAATCACCTGCATCATCAATAAAATATCCATTATTTTCATTTTCTAACACGTCTAAAGGTAATGTTCCTCTTTTAGCTATTATTGGTAGTGAGACTGCCATATATTCCAGAACTTTTATTGGAAGTGCTTTTGATGTTACATCTGTTAATCTTAATGGTCCAATTCCAATTGATGCATCTGAAATATTCTGTGGAATTTTGTCTCTATTTATCCACCCTGTAAATTCTACTGATTTTTCTAATTTCTTATCGGAAACAACTTTTTTTAATTTATCTACCTCTCCTCCACTACCTAATAAAACAAATTTTGCATTAGGAATTATTTTGATCACGGATGGAATTGCTTCTAATAAGATGTCTAAACCTCTATGATAATACATTGCACCCGTAAAAACAATTTTTTCAGGATTTTTTTTAATATTAGTTTTGAATAAAGATAAATCTACTCCATTTGGAACTACTGAAATATTTTCTGATTTTACATTATATTCATTAATGATAACTTTTTTTGTATCATTATTTGAAACAAGAATTTTAGTTCCAGATCTAAGTGTTTTCCCATTAATCATTTTTTCAATTTTTCTTTGTATTGATTTAATCCCAGATACTTTTTGATAGATGGCATCATCCACTTTAATTATTGATGGTATGCCTAACTCTTTCCCAGCTTCTACTGCAGCTTTTGGAACCAAATGAAATGGATGAAAAATCGTGAAAATAAAATCAAAATCATTGAATTTTCCTATTTCAATGGCTTTTTTTTTAATATTAGATTGACATCGTCTTGCGGCAATTTTGATTTTAGTAGGTGAGGGAGTTATTGTTCTGATAATTTTGATTTTTGAGTTTATTTTAGGATTAAATTGTTCTCCATCCCATTTAAGATCTGGTGTAATTACTGTTACATCATTTCCTAATTCTGCAAATTTGTTAATAATATCTGTAATTACAACAACTCCTCCTCCGCTAATTGGTGGAAAATGAAATACTAAGACTAGAATTTTCACTGTCTTTAGACTTTTTAAGGAACAAAAAAAGTGTTACCTAGTATTGAATTCTTCATTTGAAATGGCAAAAAATTGGTTACTAAATTCAGGCATTTTTATGTCAGAATCATCGGATCCAAATTTTGGTGGAGTTCGTTCATTTTATGATGAAAAAAATAAAGAATTTGCATTTTTGTACCCTGAAATAACTGGGTATTATGCAAGTACAATGAGATTTTTGTATGAACATGAAAAAAATGAAAAATATCTTCATTTTGCAAAGGCATCATGCAATTGGTTAATTGATTTGTATGAAAATTTTGGTGGAATAATTCAAGGAATTTCACCTGAGGGAATTACTAAAAAATATGTTTATTCTTTTGATACTGCAATTTGTTCAAAAGGATTATTGGATTGTTATGCAATTTCAAAAGATAATAAATTTCTTGAATATGCACAAAAACTGAACAATTGGATTTTATCTGATACTATTGAATCTGATGGAACGATAAAACCTGTAAAAAATCTAGAAATTAATAAATTTGAAATTGATGATAAAGTTTGGTACAAAAAACCTGGATGCTTACATATTAAATTAACAATTCCATTACTACAACTTTATAAAATTACAAATGATGAAACTTCATTAAATGCTGCAAAAATAATTGCAAATTCAATAATTCATTTTCAACAATCTGATGGTAGTATTTTACTTCATAAAAATAATAAGGTGATTAATCTTCATACTTTGTTGTATGCATTAGAAGGCTTAATTCATATGTACAATGTTACAAAAGATGAAAATTATCTGAACAGTTGTAAAAAAGCTATTAATTGGTGTGAAAAACAAATTCAACCTGATGGTAGTATTGATTTATGGTTTAATTCAAGATATCATTCCAAATCTAGTTATCCTATTGCTCAATTAATCAGATTAAAAATACTAATAGCAAAACTGGAACAAAAAAACATTGATCAAACAATTGAAAAATTAAAATCATTTTTGCTTACTTTACAGGCACAAAATATAGATAAATTTGTTAATGGAGGATTTTACGAAGAATTTGGAAAATCTATTTTTGGATGGAAAAAAACTCTGAAAGTTAATTCTTGGGCCTCAATGTTTTCTTTACAGGCATTATTTTGGATTGAAAATTTTTCAAAAATAGATTTTAAAAAAGAAATTGAATTACTTTATTAATTTCCTAGAAACTCTAAATGAGAATTTGATTGTAAATTTTTTACTAATTTACTTTGACAATCATAAATGAGTGGAATTAATGATTTTTCATAAATTTCTTTGACTCTTAATTTATTTTCATCATGATGTTGAACTATACACATACAATTAATTTCCTTAATGGTTTTATCGTCTAAATTATCTAATTTTGTAAAGTTCAATTCTGAAATATGATTTTCAATTAAATATTTTTCAGTTAAATCTGAATTAAAAAATGGATCATATCCAAAAATTTCAAAATTTTTCTTTTTCAATTCTTGAATAATTTTAAAACTTGGAGAATCTCTCATATCTTCTACATTTGCTTTATATGACAATCCGCATACCAAAATATTTTTTTTTAATCCTTGATTTTCAAGTTTCTCTTCAATGGCATTAGTGATGTATTTTGGCATTTGTTCATTAATTTCTAATGCATGTTCAATTGTATCAAATTTTATTCCTAATTTTTTTGCAGATTCCAGTAAAAATCTTGGATCTTTAGGTATACAATGTCCACCAGCTCCTGCACCTGGATAATGAGGTAAAAAACCAAATGGTTTGGTTGCTGCTGCATCAATAATTTCTTTGACATTGACATCTAATTTGTCACATAGAATGGCAAGTTCATTCACTAGTGTGATATTTACTAATCTAAAGGCATTCTCAAATGATTTAACGATCTCTGCAATTTTAGGGGAATTAACTTTTAATAAATTTCCACCATTAACATGTAGATAAATTCCCTTAGCAATATCGAAGCTTGAGTTATCAGAGCAGTAAATTACCCTAGGAATATTTTCTATACCCCATTCTTTGTTGGATGGATCAATTCTCTCTGGACAAAAGCATAAACCAAAATTTCTCCCAACTTCCAATCCTCTATTTTTAATAATATTACTAATTATTTCAGTTGTACCTACTTCTATACTACTTTCTAATATTATTACATCACCTGATTTTGAACAGTTAAGGAATGATTCTACAGCTGATATTACAAATATGTCTGAACTAACATCTTTAGTTGGAATTGGAGTTGGCACACATATTATTCCAACTTTGGGAATTGTGGAGTTGGATGGTTTTGATTCTAATTTAATATTATTTTTTTGTCTACAATCAATGTATTCTTTTTCTAAATGTATTTCTGAATCCATAAGCTTATTATTTTTTAATCTCTGAATTCGCTCTTGATTAACATCTATTCCAGTTACTTGGAAATCTGCAGATGCCAAACGAACTGTTAAAGGAAATCCTACATAACCTAACCCAAAAATTTCAATAGATATTGATTTTTCATTAATAGCTTTTACAGTTTCTTGGAGTGACATAATTTCACTTACTCCAATTTATTGATGAACTATTTGTATTTTGGGAATACATTATAATCATTTTTGAATTCCTTCTATTAATTCTAGGTAAATTTCCCTTTCCCTTTTTTCTATTTTTTCTGAATCAAATTCTTTAGATTTCACAAGTGATTGCTCTGAATATTTTTTCTGTAAATTTTTATTTTTTAATAACATCTGAATATTGTCTGTAAATGATTTTTCATTATTTTTTGTAAATATTGCAGTTTTTTCTAATCCCTCTGAGAAACCTTCTTCTGGTGGGGGAATTATTACAGGTAATCCTGCTGCCATAGCTTCCATTACTGGAATTGGTAGACTTTCAATTTTAGTATTGTATGCTAATGCAAATATTTTTGCAGATTTATAATAATTTTGTATTTGATCATTTGGAACTGATTTTTTAATGGTTACTTTATTTTGTATTCGATATTCTATTATTAACTGATTTAATTCAGAAAATAATTCACCATTTCCAATGATCAGTAAATGTCCTTCAATATCCTTCATGGATTTAATTAAGATTTCATCATTTTTTACAGGAATAAGATTTCCCACTGATAGAATTAATGGTTGTGGTAAACAATCTATTGATTTGCTGTTAAAAAATCTATTACAATCAACTTTGTTATGTAAGACTTCAGAATTTTTTGAGGAATGTTTTATGACATATGGTTGTATTATTTTGTAAACTACAACAATTTTATCTGCAGCATTTAAAACAAAAGGCTCAATAAATTTTTCTGTATATTTTAAAGCTAAATATTTTTTTAATTTCTTTTTAGATAACTTTCTATTATAGTCATATTGTGTATGTAAAGAAACTAAAAATGGTTTTTCTAATTCTTTGGCACAATTTGCTGCTAACCATCCTTCAATTAATGGATTAAATGCTCGAATTACATCTGGGTTGATCTTTTTACATAATTCAATAATTTCTTTCAAATATTTTTTTCTATTTTTAATATTAATTTTACCAACTGAATGAATCACAATTTTTGCATCTCCAACAATTTTCTGGATTTTTGATGATTCTATATCCTGTTCAATTAAAGTGATAAAGTGAACCTCGTCAAAAAAATTTTCTGGATTATAATATCTGTCTTTAATTTCACCTTTATCATAATATGCTTGGAGTGGATCATTTGGAAAAACACATAATTTCAAATTAATCCCTTTAATTATGTAAGTTAGATATACTTAATAGAATTTTTGTCTACATATTACTTTTTTACTTGAAAATTATCAAATTACTTAATATACAAAAGGTCGTGAAATAAAATATTGTTTAGAAAACTAGCAAAAAAAATAATTTCGAAATCTCCAAAACTTTACACTTCGATACATACAACTAATTTTGAACTTTCTCATAAACAAGATTTTTCAAAATTGGAAAAAAAGGAATTTGATTTATTGATGGAAGTAAAAAAAAATGGATATGTAGTAATTCCAGATTTTTTTAATAAAGAACAATGTGAAAATTGTATTGAAGATATAGATAATATATTTAAAAATAATAAAAAATTTGTTCAAAAACAAGAAGATCTTCGAGTTTTTGGCGCTGAAGAATTATCAAAAAACATCAAGATTTTTTTTGATGACTCTTTGTTAAACAAACTTGCTAGAACATATAATGGAGTTCCAACATGTTGCGCTTTTACATTAGCTGGACGTATTGAATCAACAGATAAAGATGTAAAATATGGTTCGGGTGGACCTTGGCATCGTGATAGCTATTTTCGTCAATTCAAATCTCTGATTTATCTAAATGATGTTGATGAAAATAATGGACCGTTTCAATTAATTCATCAATCTCATGAAACAAAAGATAATGATAGAAAAATAGCCGAATTAGAACACATGCAAAGTTCTTTTTTACAAGAAAAAGTTGATAAAATCATCGAAAATGATCCTGATCGATTAAAGACATTAACAGGAAAAGCTGGAACCCTTGTATTGGTAGATACCTCTATCATTCATCGTGGAATACCAGTCAAAAATGGAATTAGATACGCTTTAACTAATTATTTTTTTGAAAAATCACAAATCAATACTCATCTTATAGAACATTTTTCACCGCTTGTTTCTCCTGAAAAAGTATTGAATATGGCTAAAATTGAATAATTTTTTTGAAAATTGTCTATAAATAATTTTTTATGTTTTTATTAAAGAATTATTTTAGATCAAATATGTCGTTTAATGTAAAAATTTCAACTAGTGTAAATGAGGACGAATGGAATAATGAATTAAAAAAAAATCCTGGTTCTACAATATATCAAAATACTGTTTGGCAAAAGCTCTATCATGAATCATTTAATTCCAAACCTGTTTTTATTACTGTCACTAATAAACTTGGAAATGTAGTAGGACAATTAGCATGTTTACTACATAGAAAAATGCTTTGGGATGAATCAAATTCTTTGATTAGAAAAATTGGAAATGTGTTAGAATTGGGTACACAACTCTGGTGGTATCATGGTCCAATCATTCATGACGAAGTTAATTCAAATGAAATCCTTTCTATTATTTTATCATCTGTTGATGAAATTGCAAAAAAAAACCATGTTGTAATTATTAGAGGAATTTCTTCACCCTTAACAACACAATTCCCTTCAAAAATTTTTCAAGATTTAGATTATTCTTTAGATCCCAAACTAACTTTTGTAATTGATCTAAAACAAGATATTGATAAATTGTACAATTCCTTAAAAAAAGATACTAGATATTATATTCGAAAATCTCAAAAAGAAAATTATGAATTTGAATTATCTAAAGAAATAAAGAATATGGTGAATTTTCAGGATTTGAAGTCTGAAACAAAAAAACGGGAAGGGAAAGATCATTTTAGAAGCCCACATTTTTGGGAAAATCATTGGAAAATAATGCAAAATAATGGTTTTGAGGAATTACTATTGGCTAAATCTGATGGGAAAATCGAAGGAACAATTTTGGCATTATTTTTTAATGGAAATTCAATACAACATGCATTATCAAATTCTCCTGATAAAGATCTTGTTGGAACTTTTCTTACTTGGAATACTTTAAAATGGGCACAAAAAATGAATTTTCGAACTTTTGATTTTGCAGGCGTAGATCCTAATCCTAAAACTAAAAAAGAAAAAGGAATATTTTTTTATGCTGAAAAATTTGGTGGTAAACAACATGAATATTTTTCGTATACAAAAATTGTCAATAAAAAAAATTATTATTTAACTACAGGTCTTAAAAACCCTAAAAAAATTGTACATAAATATGGTAAAAAAAAATAAAAATATTAGAATGATAGAAAATTATTATGACATCTAAAAAAATAAAAAAATTATTAATTGATAAAGGGCCATCTGGTTTAATTCAAGCAGTGATTTTCAAAATACTTACAAATTGTTTTCATATTCCATCTAGAAAGATTGCTATGTTTAACGGAATAGCTGTAAGAGGTGCAAGCTTGTACTCTAAAATTGAAATTTATCCTGAACATGAAGCTGAATTAATTTCAGCAATTAGAAATTATATTAAAAGTGATGAAAATGTACTTGTAATTGGAGGTGGTACTGGTGCATCAACTGTTGCAGTAGCTCATCAAGTAGGAATTAAAGGAACTGTAATTACTTATGAGGGAAATAAAAATTCAGTAAATGTAGTTAATGATACTATTAATTTAAACAAAGTTGAAGATAGAGTTTCAGTAAAACATATGATTGTTGAAAAACCTGTTCATTTAATGGGTTTTGTAGGTGAAGCATCAACTATTCTTGCTAAAGATTTTCCAGAATGTGATGTATTGGTAATGGATTGTGAAGGAGCTGAATTACCAATTCTACAAAATCTTATCATCAAACCTAGATTAATAATTGTTGAAACTCATCCAATGTTTGATTCTCCTGAAGAAAAAATAATAGAATTATTAAAAAATCTAGGTTATGATATAATTTCTAATGATTTAAGACAAGAATCACTTGAAATATTATCTGCAGTTCGTAAAAATTAAGAATTTTTGATAATTCAATATTTTTTTAGCATAATTCTAATTTCTATTTAAATTTTGAAGGATTAATCAAAAATTGTCTACACATTAACTAATCAAATAGTATTTTGTATGTCTATTATGAAAATCATCAAAAATCCATCTAAACGTGTATATCAGTTATATTTGCATTTTTGTAAATTTAAAGGATTTTTTCATTCTAAACCTGATTTTTTGATTATTGGAGGTGAAAAATGTGGTACGACTTCATTGTATGAATATCTAATTAAACATCCTGATGTTTTACCTGCTAAAGGAAAAGAAGTATATTATTTTGATTATAAATTTCAAAATGGTTTTGGTTGGTATAAAACATTCTTTCCAAAAGTATTAACCAAAAAATTATTTAAATTAATTAAAAATAAAAATATTCTTTCAGGAGAAGCAACCCCCAGATATCTAAATCACCCACATGCAGCAAAACGAATATTCAAATTACTTCCAAATGTCAAAATAATTATCTTATTGAGA
>PVBE010836670.1_pt1 | contig 17768 bp, 10 predicted proteins | sample 1631181 | NCBI WGS metagenome assembly PVBE01 (sample SAMN08397723, study PRJNA350692) | Marine metagenome, whole genome shotgun sequencing project. | isolation source: water | place: Pacific Ocean | collected 2012-04 | reverse complement strand
TCGTCAATCGCCGCCGAGGATGAAACGCGTTTGGCATTGGGTTGCCGCGAAGCGGCCGCTGGAATTGGCTTATTGCAGTGCGTGCAGCGTGGTCGCGCCCGGGGTGGACGTGCATACATATGCCGGCCATCCCCGGGGAAGGCCGCGATGTGCGTGCTGCAGCAGGCCGATTCCAGTGCCCAATGCCAAACGCTCTCGCTACTGAAAAGTGCCACTGCGGTAAATACTCCACTCATTCCCTTGTTTCATCATTGCCCTTCTTTCGCTAGAATCCATGGATTGGATGGCCTAACGAGTTGAGGGTGAAACGCCCGTGAAGTAAACGGCAGAGGGAAGGAACTCCGAATGAAGATCTTCATGCTTATTTCTCTAGTTGCAATGCTTGCGGCGACGTCACACGCCGAGGAGAAAGGAAAGCTACTCAGACATGTCGTATTGTTCTCCTGGAAGGAGAATACGCCCGAGAAGACTATCACGGGGATCGAGAATGCCTTTGCTGCACTCCCTTCGAAGATCAAAGCCATAGATTCATTCGAATGGGGCACGGATGTAAGCGTGGAAGGACTCACGAAGGGGTTCACACACTGCTTCATCGTGACATTCAAGTCCGAGAAAGATAGGAAGGCCTACCTCCCCCACCCCGACCACAAGGCGTTTGTCGAACTGATAAAGCCGCACATGAAGGATGTACTGGTTCTGGATTTCTGGAAGAAGTGAGCGTGGTCCCCTCTCGGCCGTCTGAACCCTAACGGATTCAGCTACAGGAGAGCCAATCTCCAAAACGTAGCTGAATTCGTGAGAATTCAGATCCCATGTCAAGTAACCACGCCACTGTCTACCTCTGAATCCTAACGGATTCAGCTACAAGAGAGATTCTGCACTAAAGCTGCACTTCCGCTTCACTTTCGCCTACAGGGCGTCCCTTTATCTCTATAAGCTTGCCAGTCACCTTGTCCCAGCGTCTCTTGCGTTTCTCAAGCCTGTGCATTCCGTGGCAGTCCGTGCAGTGTTTCTGCTTCGTTGCGTCCGCGAAAAACGGCTTGTGTCCCATTTGATCTTCCATCGTCTTCTGGGGGTGGCACTTGGATACCATGCAGGATGCGTTTACTTTTTCTTTCGTATACATTATCTCAGGAGGAGTGAGGTGTTCTTCGTCATCCATGTGACCTTCGGAGATACCGTGACAATCATAGCAGGGCACACCTGCCATCCTGTGACTTTCTACAAATGATTCCTTCTTCCAATTTACATGGCAGACATAGCAGAAACTGTTGTCTCCTGCTTCATACTCTTTTTTCGGCGGGGGTATTTTCTTCGGGCCGTGCAGAGAATGGCACGCAACGCAGGCATGGTTAGGATCGAGGTTTTCTTCAACTGCTGCCTTGTGGACAATGCCAATGGCACGTTTAGATGGATTACCAGCCAGGTTGCTGTGGCAATGGGTGCAGCGCTCACGCGGCATGGTCTGACGAACCTTTGCCTGGAGGGCTTCGGCATCATAAGTGTCAGAGAAGAAATGCTTGAACGTGTCTTTGACCCCATGCTTGATCCTGGCAGCGAGATGTTCTGCAAGGTTGTCGGTTGGCGGCAAGTGACAGGACACGCACTTCACGCTTATCCCATATTTGTTCACGTGGTGGTGCGACAGTTTCCAGCTATCATAGGCGTCGAACATCTCGTGACAACTGCCACAGAACTCCGGCGTCGACAGTGGTCCCATCGCGCTATGGAGTATTGGAAGAAATGTCAGGCCCAGCAGGACAGCAATGGTAAACCCGAAGAGAAACGCCCTGCGACGCCTTCGGAGCGATACTTTTGATCTGTCTTCGTCTGGCTGCGGCTCAGCCTCACGCCTCATACATATTCCCAGTCCTTGAGCCACTCGTAGCCGGGCGAGAGGTTGGCCCACATATCCTTGGATACCGCTTCGAGTTCCGTAGCCTCGGAGGCACTGAGAGCGAGTTCTTTTACCGCTGCCGCCGCATTGTCAACCTCTTCCACGCAGGCCAGGCCCGGAATCGGTGCAGTGATCGCCGGATTCCCGAGGATATGGCGCAATGTCATACGGGCCAGCTTGTCCTTCTCTTCTGAACTCTTGGCCTTTTGGAACAGCGAATTGCTTGAGAACGGCTTGATGCCAAACGTTCCGACATCGTGTTTTCTTACCGCGTCGAACAGGCTGTCCTTGGGAAGCTCCTTTGTTCCGGAAGTATAGGGAAACAGGAGCACCTGGAAATGTTCCGGGTAGTTTTCGGCCAGCCGTTTGAGCCACTGCCTGCCGTGAGAGGAGACTCCCGTGAACCGTGCCTTGCCCTGTTCTTTAGCCTTCTCGAAAGCCTTGATGAATTCCTCTTCATCTCCCGGACTGTGCCGACCGGGGGTACTGGCCACTAAACGCCACACGTCCACGTAGTCCACCTCGGCACGCTTGAGGCCTTCCTCCAGCTTCCTGAGCAAAGCATCCGCGGTACGGTACTTCTGATTGCGGGGGCAATTGGGCCACATGGCGAAGCCCATATACATCGAATCGCGCCTGCCCTTCAGTGCCGGGCCATAAACCGAGATCTCCGCTTCGGTACAGGCATCGATGTAGTTGATACCAACTTCCATACAGCGGGTCAGTACGTCGGACCTGTTCTTCCTGAGTACTGCCATATTGTCCGCACCTTTGGGCAGCGAAACAGCGGGTATGTTGTGCTTTGTTACTTCTCCAACTCGTTTCCAGTGTCCGCCCATGCAGACTGAAGATACCCAGATTCCCGTTTTCCCGAGACGCCGGTATTGCATATCACTGTTGTAGCTGCGCGTCTTCTTGATGGTTTCCTCATCTGCAGCCCTTGCCACGAAATTGCCGCCCAACCCGATAGCCATACCACCTGCAACCGCCGCGCTTGTTTTGAGGAATTCTCGCCTGCGAATGTCGTTCTTCATGGGTTTCCTTTCTCTGGGGACCTTCTCAACCACGGATTACTCGGATTACACGGATACAGGTTGTTGCTGCAAAGCAATCTCCCCAATATCCGTGCCCATCCGCGCCCATCCGCGGTTAGTCCCTCGTTCTTGTAGAACTTCCGACAGTACCAATCATCACTTCTCGATCGCCTTCCGGTGACACTCCAGCAGGTATTCCCGCGATTTCTTGAGCGCCTCCGACATAGCCCCCGGTTCAGGCTCATGGTGCATGAACGGGTTTACATACCTTGTATACCTAATATCCGCGAGAGCTTGCAACCATGGAGTACAATCGACCGGGCCAAGTCCCGGCAACTGCTTTACTCCAGGCGCTTTCTGCCATGCATAAAAAAAGAAGAGCTGATCTCCAGCCGCCTTTATCGCCTCTGGTATCGACACCTTGATGCCCTGCAGGTGATAAGGCGCAAGAGCTAAACCCAGGTGCGGATTGTCATTGATATCCGCGAATGCCTTGAACGAGTCTAGCGAATGCAACAGTGCATTGCCGTGGTTTTCAATGGCGAGGTAGGAGTTGTTCTTCTCAGCCAGCTCGACCAGTGGTTTCAGACTTTCGATGAACTTCGTCATACGTCCGGTCAGCTCTTCGGGCTTACAAGCACCGGCGCTGCCACGCACGGCCACTCCGCCGCCAACCTGGCCCAGCAACTCGGCATAGCGCTTATAGCCGCCCGCGTATACGCTGAAAGCGTTGAGCTTAAGGTTATTCTTCTTCAGAATTTCCTTCAGGCCGTCCGCTCCCAGGCGATCGACCACCTCTTTAAGATGCCGACACTTGGCGAAGGGACTCCAAATGTCTATCGCTTCAAACCCCAGTTCCGCGATCCTGGCGCAAGCATCCTCAATCGACAGGCTGCTGAATTGGATGCTCGACGTGGAAAGGCGCATTTTCCATGCCCCGCCCTCTTTGCCAAAAGTAAGCCCCGGCAATGAAGCTGCCGCGGCAACTCCTGCAACGCCACCGATGAATCCCCGGCGAGAGAGACTGTCAATCTGCATGTGACCCGATCCTTGCATCACCATATAATAGTATTATCAGCTAATATGAGACAACCGTAAAGATGCGGAGGAATTACCGAGGATTTACCGCTGTGACCCTTGACGGAGCCGATGTCCAACGGCCTATGCGCCGTACGCAGGGCAAGTGTAACAGGTTTGGAGTAATGGAGTTGTGGAGTATTGTCAGAAAGGGAACTTACACTCTAATCTCTCAACATCCAGCACTCCACTACTCCAACACTCCAGTTTCGGAGGGGTAAAGACTCATTAACCCCCCCTGTAACAGCCAGGGACGCAGAATGTTGCGAACAGAGGAAATAGCTCTGCGGGGAGAGACTTCTCCCATGTAGACGTTTTAATAGTATTGCAGATGATGAGAGGGATGGGGGTGTGGGTCCGGCAGTTTGCTTGATTCTCGCCTGCACTCCCGATAATCTCCTGCCATGAATAACAGGGAAAGAGTACTGGCCGCTATAAACCACAATCAGGTCGATCGGGTTCCGGTCATGTACCGTGGGCTACCCGAAACCAACGCCAAACTGATCAAGCACTTTGGGATCGTGCAGGAGGACCCATTCGGGCTTGAACTGATGGAAAGCCTCGGTGTTGACCTGTTTTCCGCCGGAAGCGCAATGGGGCGTTACACCCGGCTTGCCCCTGTGTTCACCGGTCCAGGCAGTGAGGAACACGGTTCTCACCTCGATCATGTCTGGGGACTGGTTCCCGAGCAGGTCTCCACAAAGGACATCACCTACGTGGATTGGATAAACCATCCCATGGCCGGTTTCACCTCGGTCAAGGAGGTCGAAGACTACCCTTCACCAAACATCGACGATTTCGATTTCTCCGGAATGGTGATTGATAAAGACGCCGGGGAAAGAGCCATCTACAGCGTCGGGAAGCTGAACCACATATACATCCTCGCATCCAGGCTTCGCGGGATGGACAGGTTCCTTCTGGACATGGCTATCGACCCGGCCTTTGCTGAAGCATTGGTCAACAAGGTTGCGGAATTCGCAGTGGAGTTTAACAGGAAAGCATTGGAACAAGCCGGCCACGAGGTAGACCAGTACACACTCTGGGATGACATCGCCATGCAGAACGGAATGATGATGAGCCCCGAGTATTGGCAAAAGTATTTCAAGAAGTGGTACGAGATACTTTTCGCTGATGCCAAGGAGTACGGACTCAAAGTGTTCTATCACTGTTGCGGCAGTTTCCATCCCATTATCCCAACCCTTCTGGACATGGGAGTGGACATACTCGATCCGGTCCAGACTTCCGCACGCGATATGGATCTCAAAACACTGAAGGACAGGTATGGCAACAATATCTGCTGGCATGGCGGGATTGACGTCCAGCAACTCCTCCCCCATGGAACGACAGAAGAAATCCAGCAAACAGTACGCGAGGCCAAAGATCTCTTCGGGAACGACGGTGGAATAGTCCTTGGCCCGTCCCACGAAATCACCCCCGACACCCCCATAGAGAACATTCTCGCCGCGTATGGGTGTTGATGTTCGGGGAAGATTGCCGGATCCCGGCAGCCGCCCCGGACGTCCGGGGTGGAAGAGTGAGACCGGGCACCGAGGCCGGTGCCCCTCCCGCCGGTGGACGTGCCTTGCACCGGGAGGGTCGCCGGCCTCGGCGACCGCGCCGAAAGATCGCGAAAGTCCGGTGCAATCCAATCGTGGCCGGAGCTGGAAGCTCCGGCGGATCACTCCCGCTTCAAAGAATCCTCTATCCCCTTCTGGAACTGTCTTTTGAATTCCGGCTCTGACAGTTTCCTGCCGGTAACATCTACGTCTTTCGGATAGGTGCCGCCTTCCCAGCGTAGGTTGCGGAAGGAGCGCGGCGCAGGCCATCTGCCACCCAACTCAACCGTCTTTCCATCCTTTTCCACCCGTATCCGACCGCGTATCGAAAGCTCGGTTATGTGCCGCCAATTTTTCAGGGGTTGCTTTGTACGGGAGTCGACCGGTTTGAAATCATCTACCATCGCGCGGACCGTCTGCCACTCGTCCGAACCTTTCAAATCCAGCTCTGCATAGTAGTGACCGCTCTTCTCACCTGAGTATGCGCCCCAGTTGTTGTTCCGAAGCTCAAAGAATATGGTGACGTCATGATCAACCTTCGCGCCCAGGAGAAGTTCGGCACCATCTGGCCCAACGTAAACAGGATCCTTTATCTTGCGCGTGGAGGCGCTCCACCACGCGGGATTATTCCAGTCCAGGCGGTACCAGTCCTGGTAGTCGTTAAAGGATGCCTGTATCACCCTCTCGCGTTTGAACTCCCCTTTGACGCCTGCGTTCCTGAGTTCTTCGGGTTTGATAATGAGCATTTCCGAAGAAATGCCGAACGTTGCAGGCTGTTTCCTGGACCACCTGTATCCAACCAGCTTGTGGTCCAGCTCGTAATAGACATTCGCCATAATGAAGAGATGCCGCTTCGCACTCATCACCGGGCATTGCGCCTCCCAGGTGTTTCCCATGCGAACTGAGTCGGCAGTACGCCAGAACCTTGTCAGAATATGTGAATCGCTCGAGTAGTAAACGTCGACCTTCGTGACTCTCTCTATCTTGTCCGGAGAAACAACCACGGATGGTATTCCGTCCTTCGTCTTTATCTTCGCGGTCAACCCAGGCGTCTTCGGAAAGTCGAACGCGCCCTTGAGGTGGTCTTCGAAGAATAGAAGATTCGCGAATGCATGCTCTGGGATAGCGCGGTGGTTCATATGAGGAGTGACCGTGTAGTTTATGGTCTTGCTCGGCATTTCCCGCCAGTTGACATACATGTTGTCGAGTATCCCGTTAAAGTCGTTATGCGGGCCGACGTACAGGATGGGGATCTTGATTTCCTTGATGTATTGGGCGTCATCAATCGTCTTGTGGTAGAGCTGCGATTTCCTTCGGCGCACCCCCGAATTCTTCCGGTTCCTGACACTGTCCGGCGCGGAACCACAGCCACCGCAGGATGGAGCAGCCGCCTTTATGCGATCATCAGATCCGGAAAGCATTACCGCCAACTTGCCGCCCATTGAGTGACCAAAAGCACCTATGCGGTTGCCGTCTACTTCAGGCTGGTTCTGCAATAGCGTAATCCCGCGCTTTGCAGCCATAATGATAAGGAACCAGTTGTTGTTGCGTGGTGACTCAAAGGCATCAACCGTCAGATTATCAGGCATGAGCGAACCATAGTGACCGTTGTGGCCCGTCTGTGTCGCATCGACCGCACCCCAGTCCGTGCCTGGATCACCCGGTTCCGCCTTTTCCATTTCTCTGCCGCCCCAGTTGATGGAGAGACAGGCGTACCCGTTCTCGGCTCCGTACTTGGCGCTGTCCACGGATGCCCTCTGTCCTCCGCCATGCATCTGGATAAGCGCGGGAATTTTGCCGTCATGCTTTGTAGGGAAGCCATAGAAAGCGGCCATGGTGGACTTCTTGCCCTTGAAGGTGCCGATTTTGTAAGTGAGGTAACGGACGGTTACGCCATCTTCCTGCCATTCGCGTACGATGTTGACATCGAGTGGCTCCTTCGTCGAATCGTAATCCGTCCACAACTCCTTAACACCCTGTGGAACTTTCTCCTCCTCCAGCGGAGGGAGCGATTCAGCGGCAAGGCCGTGGCCGGCAACAAGGAAACATATCAATAGACACAATCTTCTGCTCATGCGATTCTCCATAAACCAATTTGTATTGAGGCAAAAGATTACAACGGTGTGTCGATCAAATCGAGGTTTCTTGAGTTCGCACGAAATGGCATCTTGCGGCAATTAGTTTTCAAGAGGAGATGTTACACAATGAAGAGAATGATCATTTGCTTACTCCCACTCTGTATCCTTACACAAGCCATTCAGGCTGCAGAGCGATCTGCCAGACCCAACATAGTTGTCATTTACGCTGACGATCTTGGTTATGGCGATGTGCAGTGTTACAACCCTGAGCGCGGCAAGATCCCCACACCCCACATCGACCGACTGGCGAAGCAGGGAATGCGCTTCACCGACGCACATTCCTCATCGGGAGTCTGCTCACCATCGCGCTACACGCTGTTGACCGGACGTTACCACTGGCGGTCACGGTTGCAGCGCGGCATCGTGGGTTTGTGGGGATCACCGCTAATCACACCGGATCGACCGACTATCGGCAGCCTGGCGAAAGATCACGGTTACCACACCGCGTGCATTGGAAAGTGGCACCTTGGTTGGAATTGGCCAATACCTGCCGGAAAGAAGAAACTGTTTGCGAGTACTGGTTACAGGGGAAAGAAGGATATCGCCGCCACGGACGAACACCGGGCTGCATGGCACGAGGCATTTTCCAAGCCTATCCCCGGAGGCCCCGTCGCGGTAGGCTTTGACGAGTACTTCGGAACAGACGTTCCCAACTGGCCGCCTTACTGCTTCATTGAGAATGATCGTACTGTCGGAATCCCGACTGAATACGGCGCTCCGGAACTGTTTGAGAAGAACCAGGCCAGCCAGCAGGGGCCGGCCCTCAAAGGGTGGACGCTCGAGCCTGTTCTACCTGCATTGGGAGACCGTGTGGAGGCCTTCATCGGCCGGCAAGCCAAAACGCCCGAGCCTTTCCTGGTCTACATGCCACTGACTTCACCGCATACACCGTTGTCGGTGAACGATGAGTGGAAGGGAAAGAGTGAACTGAATCTCTATGCCGATTTCGTGATGGAGACCGACGCCGTCGTGGGTCGCGTGCTCGAAGCACTTGATCAGGCTGACGCGGCTGGCAGCACTCTCGTCGTCTTCACCAGTGACAACGGCTGTGCACCCTACATTGGGGCGAAAGATCTGGAGAAGAAGGGCCACTATCCCAGCGGCCACTTGCGTGGCTACAAATCTGATGCCTGGGAAGGTGGGCATCGCGTGCCCTTCATTGTGCGCTGGCCCGGCGTGGTGAAGCCGGACAGCGTTTGTGATCAACTCGTGCACCAGGCCGATCTCATGGCCACGTTTGCCGGCATTCTCGGCTCAAGACTTCCCGCCAACGCAGGCGAAGACAGCTTCAGCCTGATGCCACTACTCGAAGGAGGAAACGAGGCCGTTCGCCATCATGCCGTGAGTGCCGCCAGCAGCGGCCTCCCGGCCGTGCGTCTCGGTCAGTGGAAGTACATTCCGGCGCGGGGCTCCGGCGGCTGGGGCAAAGGCGGCGACCAGTCCCAGCCCATCCAGATCTACGACTTGGCCAATGACATTGGCGAAACAAGGAACCTTGCTGCGAAACAACCTGAGCGTGTCGCCCAGATGCAGGCGTTACTTGAGAAGCTCATCGTCCAGGGACGCAGCACACCGGGACCTGAGCAGAGGAACGACGTCAAAGTTCGGCGTTATGCGCAATAGGACCTTCCCTAACCTGACGCATTCATGAACTCGCAACCCTGTGGCTCTGAATCCTCACGGATCCAGCTACATTCTCCTCCCCGCAGCTGGATTCCCCTCCCCGTAGCTGGATTCGTTAGAATTCAGCTCCCCCTATTGGCTTCCGTGCCCCCTGCGGCTAAGATAGTCTTCATAATATCGACAACGATCACCATTCATTAGGGGAACACATGAGCAAGATATACAAGAATGCCTCGGCGAGTTTCTTTCTGGCGATCACGCTCTGCACGACATTGGCCTTCAGCGCAGACATTGCGAAGGAGATACTTGATCAGACCAGCGTAACTGGTGGCCTGGTGGTGCACCTGGACTGCGATGACGGGGCCGTGACCGAGTCACTAATGGTTAATGAGCGCTACCTGGTCCATGGACTCGACACCAGCGCGGCGGAGGTTGCTGCAGCCAGGAATCGGCTTCGGGATAAAGGGCGGTACGGCAAGATTTCGATTGCCCTTTTCGACGGCAAGAAGTTGCCCTACGCAGACAACCTGGTCAACCTGCTGGTGGCGGACAAGGGCACGACAGTGACCGAAAAGGAAATCAGCCGGATCCTTGCACCGCGGGGCGAGGCCTACATCAAGGAAAACGCCAAATGGCGCAAGGTGGTCAAAGCGCTGCCCAAGGGAACCGACGACTGGACCCATTACCTGCATGACGCAGGGAACAACGCCGTGGCAAACGATCGCGTATCGGGACCGCCGCGTCATCTTCAGTGGATGGCAAGCCCCGTCTGGACACGCCACCATGACAAACAGGCCAGCATGAGCGCGCTCGTGACGAGCAAGGGCCGCATCTTCTACATCCTGGACAGGGGCCCTGTCCATAGCCCCAACTACGAGCCTGACTGGTTCCTGGAGGCCAGGGATGCATTCAACGGGATCCTTCTGTGGAAGCAGCCAATGAAATCATGGGTTTCTCACACGCGGGGTTTCCGGTCCGGACCGGTTCAGTTGGCCAGGCTGCTGGTAACCGACGGCGACCTGGTATTCACTACGCTTGGTATTGGCGAACCGGTCTCGATCCTCGATGCCGACACCGGAAAGGAGGTTAGGACTGCCACGGACACGAAGAATGCCGAGGAACTCATCGTTCACGAAAACGTTCTTCTCGTCGTTGCAGGCGCAGCCACCCCCGAACATGGCTATGTTCCCAAGGCGGACATTTCAAAGAAACGGGTGATGGCCGTCAACACCTCTACGGGCAAGCTTCTCTGGACCTGGCCCAGGGAGGGAACAGCGAATATCGTCCCCCAGACCCTTGCAGCGGCCGGCAAGCGTGCATTCTTTCAGGATGGCAACAGCACCGTTTCCCTGGATATCGAAAGCGGTGCGCAGAGCTGGCGGGACGAGAGTTTTGGAGGAGCCGCGGCTGCGCCGAAGAAAGCGGCGGGCAAGAAAGGGAAGAAGAGATCGTCTGCGAGACGATCTGCCGGATGGGGCTTCGCTACCCTCGTCGTGCATGACGGCGTGGTGCTTTCCTGCGATGGCCGGGCCATGCACGCACTCTCCGCTGCCGATGGAAAGAAGTTATGGAACTCTGGCGCATCGACGCCTTTTGGCAGAGTACCTTCTGTAGACATTCTCGTAATCAACGGAGTAGTATGGACCAGCCCTAATCTGAACGAAGGGCGTGACCTGCACACCGGCAAGGTCGTGAAGACACTTGATCTTAAGGAAACGCTGGTCACGGCCGGCCACCACCACCGCTGCTACCGGAACAAGGGCGTTGGCGACCATATAGTTTTCGGTCACCGCGGCATGGACTACTTCGATACAGAAGGAGAAAACCATGTCAGGAACAACTGGGTGCGCGGCCTGTGCCAGTACGGCATCATGCCCGCCAACGGTCTTACCTACGTTCCACCTCACAACTGCGGTTGTTACCCCGAATCAATCCTGCACGGCTTCTGGACGCTGGCCCATGAACGGACCTATAGCGCGGTGGATGGTTTCAGTGGCGTACTGGAGAAAGGCCCTGCCTACGACAGGGATGCGGGAAGCGGTCCGGCACAAAGTGACGATTGGCCGACATATCGCGGTGATGCGTCAAGAAGCGGCTGCAGTGAGTCCGAGATATCCAGGGACCTCGCGGCCTCCTGGCGGGCCGACATAGGCGGCAGTCTAACCGCACCCGTTGTCGCTGACGGCACAGTCATTCTCGCCCGCAAGGACAATCACACGGTCTACGCCCTCGATAGCAAGAGCGGCAAGGTGAAGTGGTCATTCACAGCCGGCGGCGTGGTAGACTCCGCACCCACGATACACCGTGGCCGCGTACTCTTCGGCGCTGCGAATGGTCACGTTTACTGCCTGGCTCTCGACGATGGATCGGTGATGTGGCGATTCCGTGCCGCCCCGGCGGAGATAAACACCGTCGTAATGGGCCAGGTGGAGAGCCTTTGGCCTGTACATGGCAGCATCCTCATAAAAAACGACACTGCCTACTTTGCGGCGGGGCGTTCATCGTACCTGGACGGAGGCATTCTTATTTTCGGCCTGGATCCCGCATCCGGCAAGCTTAAGAAAGGCGGCAGCGTCAAGGGAGAATACCCGGGACGCATGGAGAAAAGTCCGGAGCACCGCCCCAAGGGCATCACGCAGAACAGAACCGATTACAAGACGTTCCTGGCACCGGACAAGAGCGATGCATTCTCCATGGAAGGAAACGTCACGGATATTATGGTTGCCGACGAGAGCTCAGTCTACCTGAGGCACATGCGGTTCAGCGACAACCTGGCAAGACAGCCGCAGGATGTGCATCACCTCTTCTCAACATCTACATTGCTCGATGATCAAGAGGCACACCGCTCACATTGGTTCTACGGCAACGGTGATTTCAGCCGCCTGCCCGTGGCATACGAGTGGATAACCAGGGGGAAACACGGCGGTTATTCGACGCCTTTCGGCAAATTGCTGGTCTTTGACGGCAACACGGTCTGGGGCATTGATGGACATGGCACCAAGGCCACGCTCTTTGCCAGCGATCTCCGGAATATAGACGAGAAGATAAAGAAGGATTTTCCAGCACCATCGGGTACATCTGGAAAGCCTCACCGTCTCTGGCAACGGTCACTTGCACTGCACGCCAGAACCATGACCAAGGCGGGCGATGTTATAGCCATTGCCGGCGTAGAACGCACGGAACAGCTACTCGCCAATGGTAAGGGCGGCAAACTCCTGCTCCTGTCGACGGCAAACGGAGAAAAGCTATCGGAGATCGATCTCGACATCGTCCCGGTGTTTGACGGAATGGCGGCAGCGGGCGGACCACTGTTTGTTTCCTTCACCGACGGCACCGTGGTATGCATGAAGTAGGCCTTGCTGCGGAATGATATTAGCATTAGCACGGCGATCACCGATTTGTTAAACTGCGCGAACATCTAGAAGAACAAGAGGAGAGTATCATGCATATGAAGTCACTTCAGGCCATCTGCCTGCTTTCAATGCTGTTGATTTGCACCGACGCGCTGGCGGCTGCCAAGAACCACGCCCCGGACGCGGCGATTTCGGCAAGCGGTCATCTCAGTGCAAACTACAATCCAAAGTACGTTGCAGATGGCAACGTCCCTGCCCGTCAGAGCAGGGATGATCTCAACAAGGCATGGTGCATTCCCCTGCAGAAGGCAAAGAATGCCACCATTTCCTTCCAGTGGAAGAAACCCGTCCGTGTTGCCGAAATTGTCTACTGGGGACGCACGGCGTTCCTGGACAACGAGAACTTCAAGTCATGCGAGGTCTACTTTGACGATGGCGAGAAGCCCGTGAGTTCCGTGGGACTCAAACAGGGACCGCAGCCACAATTGATCAAAATCAAGACGCCGGCCGACGTGAAGAAGGTGACGCTTCGTTTCCCCGACAACTATGGTGGATTCAACCCGGGCGCATCAGAAGTGGGAATCTATGACGGGCACCCGGAGATGGCTAAACTCTCCAAGCCGGCGACTCCCGCAATGCAGCTCGTCGAGTCCAACGAGAAGATCAGGTCGGGCGAACTGGGTTTCACGAAGATTCTCACCTACCAGCGCAACCCCATCAACTCCAGTCACGTGTACACCTATCACCAGGAAGGGCTCCGTGCCGGGGGAGGCATCTGGCTCTGCGAATTCTCAGGCAAGGAAACTCAACTGACCCGGATACTCGACAGCAGCCAGGGCGAGATTCTCGACATCAACCTTAACTATGATGGCCGCACGATACTGTTCAGTTGGAAACGGACCATGAGCGATACCTTCCAACTCTATACCATTGATATCGACGGCAAGAACTTGAAACAGATCACCACGGATCAATCGAACAATTTCAATGCCTGCTGGCTGCCCGATGGAGGGATAGCTTTTCTTTCAGATCGCAAACCAGCCTTTGCATACTGCTGGCAGACCACAACCCCCATCCTGTGGCGCTGCGAGGCCGACGGCAGTAAGGAAACTCGCCTGAGCGCCAACTACCTTAACGATTTCACGCCCGCGGTGTTCTCCGACGGCCGGATTGTTTACAGCCGCTGGGAATATGTTGACAGGCCCGCCATCCCGATTCAGAGCCTCTGGTCAATCAACCCCGACGGCACAAGACTGGCCGGCGTCTTTGGGAACCGTGTGCTGAGCCCGGCAACGTTCATGGATGCAAAAGAGATACCGGGCAGCGATGGCAACGTCCTCTGCGTTCTGACATCTCACAACGGCCCGTGCCGCGGGGCTATCGGCATCATCGATTCGAAACTGGGTGCCAATGAACAGGAAGCCATCAAGAACCTGACTCCAAGCGTCAATATCGGAGCGGTCGACAAGGGAAATGGCAACCGTGTGCGCGGACCTTTTCTCAATCCATTCCCGGTTGATGAAAAGTACTACCTGGTTTCCAAGGCTGGAGACATAGAGTTGCGTGACTACAAGATGGAGTACTCTTCTGTCCTGCTTAAGAAACAGGGAAGCCTCGGTTTCTATGGCCCTCAACCCGTAAGGAAGCGCAAGCAAGAAAGGCTCATCGCGTCACACTTGCGCCCAACAGAGAAAAAGGATGGGCAGGAATGGGCCACCATTTTTATGCAGAATGTTTACGAAGGGCTTGGTGAAAAGGTTAAGCACGGCTCAATCAAGCGTCTTGCCATCGTACAGGAAGTTGAGAAACCACTGGGGATCAGCCCAAGCAAGAGAGCCTTCGGATTTCAGTTCCCGGTTGTAAGTGCCGGCGCCACGTATGCTCCGAAGAAGGTCTGGGGATACGCAACGATTGAGAAGGATGGATCCGCGCATTTCAGGGTACCTGCACGTGAACCGATCTACTTCCTCCCTCTCGACGAAGAAGGCCGGGCAGTCCAGAGAATGCGATCCTTTACTCATCTCATGCCCGGCGAAATCCAGGGCTGTGTGGGATGTCATGCCGACCGCAACAGCCTGACACCGCCAAGAATGGGTGGTACCAGGCCTATTGCCATGAAGCGTGCGGCCCAGGAGCTCGTGAAACCTGAATGGGGCGTTCACGGATTCAGCTATTCGCGGATCGTGCAGCCCGTACTGGATAAGCATTGTATCAAGTGCCATAGCTGGGAAAAGAAAGCCGGCGGTCTCGAACTGACCGGTGACAAGACCGACTTCTTCAATGTCTCCTATGAGTACCTTGTAAGGAAAGGTACGGGCAGCGAGAGGCATGGCGGAGGCGGACAGTCAAAGTACACGAAATGGATACAGACCTACAACGGGCAGGAAGCCAATATTCTCAGAATCGAACCAGGAGAATGGGGCGCTAAAGCATCTCTGCTTGGAAAAATCATTTATGAAGGACACCCTGATAAAGACGGCAAGATCCGGATCAAGATGAATGCCGAAGAGAAACACAGTATCTACGCTTGGATGGATCTTAACTGCCCTTACTATCGAAGCAGCAACTCAGCGTATCTGAATAATCGTGGCTGCCGCCAGATCCTGCCGGCGGCATTACGCAACGAGTTCGCCGATGTTTCGAAGCGCCGTTGTGCCTCATGCCACAAGAACATGAACGACTATTTCAGGACCCCTGACAAAGACGGTTTCTTCCTGCGTCTCGACCGCCCGGAGCACAACGCCTTCATGGCAGCCCCGCTGGCGAAAAGCGCAGGCGGCACAGAGAAATGCGGCAAGGCAATCTTTGCAGACACCAGCGACCCCGATTACCAGAAGCTACTAAAGACATTCGAGCAACCCACCCAGCAACTCCAGGACCTCCCGAGAATGGATATGCGCGTGCTGGCGGGGAATTTCTGAATCCTCACGGATTCAGCTACGGGAGAGACATACTCATCACTCCGTCCGCTCAACAATCTCTCCCGCCGAGAACTTTCCTTTGCTCTCGTCGAAGCTGATTCGCGAAGCGGCTACAACGGGATCGTGATCATAGACCACGATCCAGTTCTGCTCCACTGCCCGCTCGAGAACCTGGCGCTTCTCATCGATCATTAACTCGGGGTTCCGGTCATATCCGGTAACTATGGGACAATGAACCCATGCGGGACCTGAGATCATGTCGCTTGCGAAAAAGAGCGTCTCGCCGTCTGCTTGCACGATCGCGTGCAGCAGCCCCGGCGTATGACCGTCAGAGAACTCGAATGACACGATACCATCAAGTTCAGGGATGAGAGGATCATCATCTCTGAGCAAGATCAGACGGCCGGTTTCCATGAGTTTCTCGGGCACACCAGGCGTATAGGATGCACGGTCACGGGGATGAGGAGCCTGCGCCCTCTCAAACTGTCTCTCCGCTAAAACGTACTTCGCGTTTGGAAACAGCGGCGACCAGTCTTCGCTCTCAATCCCCGGCCAATCTGGCAGAATGCCGCCGACGTGGTCGAAATGTAGATGAGAAAGAATCACGTAGTCGACATCACTTTCGGCAATGCCCTTCGCTGCCAGGTTGGAAAGCAGGACGTTCTCACTCTGTTCCACACCGAAGCGCGAAGCGTACTTGGGATCCATAAACGCACCAACCCCTGTATCCATGATCGCGGTAAATCCTTCAGTCCTGACCACCAGGCAATGACAGAGCAGGTCGATCCGGTTCTCCGAGTCGCAGTCATGCCACCGCGACCAGAGCGCCTTGGGAGCATTACCAAACATAGCCCCACCATCCATCTTCTGTCGATTACCCTCTACAATAAACCAATCCATATCCTCACCTCCGAAGCTTCACCTATCTTCTTTCCTTTTCCATACCACCATCCCATCATCTGCAATCCTGTAAATCCTGTCAAAAACTCTCACACTCTTATCTCTGGACCGCGAAGCGGGTGGGCGTTACTTTCGTAAGGTGTTCCGGCTCTTCCTGAGAGCACATGCCGATTCAATAATGAGGTCCTCGTGACAAACAAACTGAGTATCATACTGTGCATAGCCGCACTTGCCGGCATCGCCTACGCCGCTGACCGCCCGAATATCCTCTGGATCACCTGTGAGGACATCAGCCCCTACCTCGGCTGCTACGACTGCCCCGAAGCTCAGACACCCAACCTGGACCGTCTGGCGGAACGTGGAGTTCGTTACACCCGTGCCTATGCCAACGCCCCGGTATGCGCGGTGGCACGGTCAACATTGCTGACCGGAATGTACTCGACGACCATCGGCACGCACCAGATGCGCAGTTACGTTCAGTTGCCCGCCTCCATCCCAGCTTACCCCAGGATTCTGCGCAAAGCGGGATACTACTGCACCAACAACTCGAAGAAGGACTACAATTCCAACTTTTCTAATGACAAGAATCTCTGGAATGAATCCAGCGGAAAGGCTCACTGGAAGAACCGCAAGGAGGGGCAGCCATTCTTTGCCGTTTTCAACTTCACGGTAACCCATGAAAGCCAGCTTAGCCCCAACCGGATCAAGCAATACGTGGCGCGCAAACAGATACCCGCCAAACCCCGAATCGACCCTGGAGATATCAAGCTGCCCCCCTACCATCCCGACCTGCCGGAAATGCGGGAAGACTGGGCACGGCTACACGACCTCATCACGCATATGGATTCCATGGCCGGAGCCAAACTGCGTGAGCTGGAAGAACAGGGCGTGGCCGATAACACCATCGTCTTCTTCTACTCAGACCACGGCGGCATGCTCTGCCGTTCCAAGCGCTACATCTATAACGTCGGCACCCAGGTCCCACTGATTGTCAGCTTCCCGAAGAAATGGCAGCACCTGGCCCCTGCCCTGCCCGGTCAGGCATCAGACCGGCTCGTCAGCTTCATCGATCTGCCCAAAACAGTGCTCTCCCTGGCCGGTACCGAAGTGCCGGAGCAGATGCAGGGCCGGATCTTCCTGGGGACCGGCAAGGAGTCCGCACCGGAGTCCGTTCACTTCTTCCGGGACCGCATGGCCGATCAGTATGACTTCAGTCGCGCAGTGACCGATGGACGTTACTACTATATCCAAAACTTCATGCCGCACCGG
>PVBE010657894.1_pt1 | contig 17773 bp, 13 predicted proteins | sample 1631181 | NCBI WGS metagenome assembly PVBE01 (sample SAMN08397723, study PRJNA350692) | Marine metagenome, whole genome shotgun sequencing project. | isolation source: water | place: Pacific Ocean | collected 2012-04 | reverse complement strand
TGCCACATCATCACGATCGAGGACCCGATCGAATATGTGCACACCAACGACAAGGCGGTCGTCGAACAACGGGAGGTGTTCGCCGATACGAAGAGCTTCACCAACGCCCTGAAATACATCCTGCGCCAGGACCCGGACGTCATCATGATCGGTGAGATGCGCGATCCGGAAACAATCTCGGCGGCATTGACGGCGGCGGAGACCGGGCACCTGGTGTTGGCAACGCTGCACACCAACGACGCGGTGCAGTCGGTCGACCGGATCATCGACGCCTTCCCGGCGCACCAGCAGTCACAGATCCGCACGCAGCTGGCGGCGACCTTGATTGCGGTTGTTTCGCAGCGCCTGTTGCCGACGGTCGACGGCGAGGGGCGGGTGCCGGCATTCGAGATCATGATCGGCACCCCGGCGGTACACGCACTGATCCGCGACGAACGCACCCACCAGATCCCGTCGTCGATCGAAACCAGCGCCAAGGACGGCATGGTCACCATGGACAGGGCCCTGCAGAATCTCTATCGCCAGAATCTCGTCAGCCGACAGACGGTCTTGTCGCTGGCCAAGGATAAAGACATCATCTAGGGTTGTACCTTGGTTTTACGCCGGTCGGGCGGCAACTCCCCTGATCGTATGCCGGCTGCCGGACAGGCGCCTCAGAAAATGAATTCGTAGACTGTCTCGTGCCGGTAGATTTCGCCCGGCTGCAGGATCGCGCTGGGGAATGAGGGCTGGTTGACGCAATCCGGAAACTGCTGAGTTTCCAGGCAAAAAGCGCCGTGCCTCGGGTAAACCTGTCCGTTGGCGCCGGCTTCGTTGTCGAGGAAGTTGCCGCTGTAGAACTGTACGCCCGGCTCGGTTGAGGCAACGATCATCCGGCGGGTGCTGGCGGGGTCCGCGACCTCGGCGCAGGGCACCGGCGCGGCGCTGCGGGTCGGTTGCACGGCGTAGCAGTGATCGTAGCCGCCCGCCACCGCGCCGATCCGCTCACCGATAGCGTGGGCTTCGGTAAAGTCCATCGGTGTTCCGGCCACGTCCCGCAGCTCGTTGATCGGGATGAGATTGTCGTCGACCGGCAGATATTGCGCCGCCTGGATCGTCATATGGTGGTCGAGAACGTTGCCGTTGCCGGCACCGGCCAGGTTCCAGTAGGCGTGGTTGGTCAGGTTCACTGGTGTTGGCTGGTCGGTTTCCGCCTCATAGCTGAACACCAGTTCGTTGCGGCCGGTCAACACACAGGTGACGGCGACCGCCAGGTTGCCCGGGAATCCCTGGTCGCCGTCGGGACTCTGGCACTGGAAGCGGACTGCGTCGTTGCCGTCGATCGTGGCCGGCTCACTGTCCCAGACGATTTTGTCCAGCCCCCGGTCGCCGCCATGCAGGGTGTTGATCCCGTCCTCGTTGCACGGCAGCGTAAAGGTCCGGCCGGCGAGGCTGAAGCGGCCGCCGGCGATGCGATTGGCGAACCGGCCGACCATGCAGCCGAAAAAACAGGCACCGTTGACATAGCCTTCGAGGTGATCGTAGCCCAGCGTCACGTTGACTCTCTCGCCGGCGCCGGTGGGCAGCTGCAGAGCCGTCAGCGTTGCGCCATAGGTGATGAATCGGGCGGTCACCCCATTGTGGTTTTCCAGCGTCAATTGTTCGACCGATTGGTCTTCGAACTCGCCGATTTCCGTGCCTTCGACAGCCATCATTTTCTCCTTGGTGTGGACCGCTGGTCACGTCAGATTCCAGGGTTTGAACTTAACCACGCACATAGGCGATGCAAGATCTCGGCGGTCGCATGCCGGTTGCCCAGTCACCTGGTGCGATCGCGGTACGGCAGGTCCCGCACAGCGTTGCCGGCACTGTCCGTTGCCTCCGGCCCCGGGACGCAGGCGACAATGACAACGGCCGGGGGCCGGAGCGTCATGCCGGCTGGACGCCGCTCAACGACGACTTTCGAGTCGTCCTGGTCAAAGCCGAGTATTTGCCCAGCGCCATTTCCGGGTTTGCATGATGGCTGTCCCGGAGATAGTTTCCGCCGCTTGTCGTGTACGCCGACGCCTTCTATCGTATATCGCATGGATGGTTAGTCCCGGATCAACGCTTCATTGGACGCAGTATGCCGCGCTACGGTAAGTATCAAATCACTGGCATGAGAGATTTCCGCACAGGCGGAATGGCGACACTTTCGACTGGCAAGATGGTCGATGGCGCAGAGATCGTCGTTCGCGAGCTGCAGGAGCAGTTTGTGTTCAACTGGCAGATGCGCCGCAAGTTTTCGGTCGGCCTGAAGATTCGGAAAAAGATCCCGCCCCACCCGAATCTGGTATGGTCGATTGGTATCGGATGGAAAGGGCTCACGCCGTTCGAGATCATGCCTTTCGTCAACGGTACCAGCCTGCAGTCACAGTTGATCCAGGACCGGGAATATGTGCTTCGGCACGCCGTTGGCCTGCTGCTGCAGTCGGCTGAAGGCATCAAGCACGTGCATGCCAGTGGCTTTCTGCATCTTGATATCAAGGCCGGCAACATCCTGCTGGACCTGACGGACCGTGACAATCCCGAGGCTAAAATCACCGACTTCGACCTGTCGATGCCGCGGCGGTGGATCAGGCCGGACAAGAGCCTGCGGTATGGTACGTTCAACTACATGTCGCCGGAGCATTTGAAGGAAGGCCGGATCGGCGTCGAAAGCGACATCTTCGCCTTCGGCGTGCTGGCCTACAACCTGTACAGCAATGAGATGCCGTTCCCCGGCAACAACGCCGCCGAATCCCGCGCCGCCAAGACGGACCCGAGTTTCAAGGTCATACCGCTGGAAGAGAAGAGTTCGAGCGTTCCGAAGAAAATCAGCGAGGTAATCATGCGCTGTATTGAGCGTGAATCGACGCTGCGCTACAGTAATATGAGGATTGTCGTCCGTGACTTGTGGACTGCTTCGCTGTTGCAGCATATGCCGGCATCCGAGAAAACGCGGAAGTGGGAGCTGCATTGAAGACTGTACCGGCGGTTTAAGTTCGACTTATTGAAGCGCGTTTACGAGATTGACGGGACAACCGGCCCAGCGAACCCGACCTGATCGACACCGCCATGCCACGGCACCGGCCCCAGAATTGCAAATTGAACGGGCGCGTAGATCCGTTCTACCCAAAGGACAACGGCTAATGGCTACCGAACTCTCGAAATTCATCGATGAAACGCCGCTCTGTGACACGCACGAGCACATGGCGAAGGAACAGCAATATCTCGATGACAGCCCGGATATCATACACGCGCTGTTCATGAACTATGTATACGCAGACTTTGAGGTGGCCGGTGTCGATGCCGGGAAATTGGCCGCTTTCCTGAACCAGGACGACCCGGATGTCCGCGGCCGTTTCGAGGGCGTTTACGCAACCTGGCAGGCGGTCCGGCACACCGGCTACGGCGAAGCCGTGCGCTTGATGGCGAAGCGCATCTACGATATCGATGAGGTGACACCTGACAGCGTTGGCGCGGCGGCGCCGTTGCAGGAAGCCCTGGTGCAGCCCGGCGAGCGCCGGCGCCTCTTGAAGGAGGTGGCGAACCTCGATCACATCCAGACAGACGACTTTTCGTGGCTCTGCCTGCCCGACGCGTCGGGCCCGGACTTTTTCTTGTACGATATGACCTGGTGCTCATTCTGTAACGGCAATCCGGACATTCCCGCCCTTGTCGAGGAGACCGGTGTCGACGTCAGCGACCTGCCGTCGCTGCGCAACGCCATGCACGCCTTGTTCGACAAGTACGGCGCCGTCGCCGTCGCTGTCAAGTCGCAGCACGCCTACAATCGAACGTTGACCTGGGAGGACCGCGCCGATGCCGATGTCGAGCCGTTGCTGCACAGGCACATCGACGATCCGGAAGCACTGGACGTGGACGAGCGGAACGCCTTCGGCGACTGGTGCTGGGCACGCGGCGCCGAGCTTTGCGCCGAGTACGATCTGCCGTTCAAGATCCACACCGGCTACTACGCCGGCAGCAACACGATGCCGCTCGATTTCATTCGCTGTGGGAATATGTGCCGCCTGCTGACGGCCTTTCTGGACACGAAATTCGTGCTGATGCATATCTCGTATCCGTACAACGACGAGCTGGTCGCGCTTGGCAAGCACTATGCCAATGTCTATGCCGACATGTGTTGGGCCTGGTCGATCGACCCGTATACCTCGGTCGACTTCCTGCGCAAATGGATTCACGCGGCACCGGCGAACAAGCTGTTCATCTACGGCGGCGACACCTTCAACCCGGTGGCCAACGTCGGGTACACCATGCAGGCGCGGGCCGGTTTGAATCGAGCCTTACAGGCCGAGGTCGATGACGGCCTGGTGACGGAAAAAGAAGCAATCGCCCTGGCCGCACGGTTCATGCGCGAGAACGCCTACGACTGCTTCCGCATCGAGGCGAAGCGCGAGACCATTGCCGGTGTTTGAAAGTGACCCGCGTCAATTCGTCCGGTCGCAATCCAATGGGCTGTCGAATGGCACTCTGCCCGCCCCGACGCAGGTGGCGGACTTGTGTGGTGGCCGCGGCGGATTGCCCTGGCGCCGGAACAACGCGGCGATCCGGCCGGTCACCGTGAGATCGATCAATGAGCGATGTCCCACTGCCGGCCATCAACGGCGCCCCCCGGAGACGCACGGCGCCGCGGCCGCCGGCATAAGCGACAACCGGACATCCACCGCCGGGCAGCGGGAGCGGGGAGGGCGCATTGGCGGAGGCTGAACTCCAACTTGCGCCTTTCCGCTTCGACGTGACGCCGCCGCTCGGGCATTCGATTTGTGGCGGCTGGATCCCGTCGGTGGCGAGTGTCAGTGACCCACTCGACTGTGTCGGGTTCGTCCTGCTCGGCGCCGGCGAACCGATCGTCATCTGTGCCGTCGATTGGCTGGCCCTGCTCAACCGTGCGCATCTGGCATGGCGCCAGGCCCTGGCTGAAGCCGCCGGCACCCACGCGGCCCGGGTGGCGGTGCAATGCGTGCACCAGCACAGCGCGCCGCTCGCCTGTCTCGACACGCAGGCGATCGTGGCGGCGGCCGGCGGCCTCGAAGACGTCATCCGGCTCGACTTCTTCGAGGAGTGCCTGCGGCGCGGGCGCGAGGCGGTGGCGGCGGCACTCGCGGCACCGCGGCCGGTGACAAGGCTGGCGCACGGCCAGGCCAAGGTCGACAAGGTGGCGTCGAACCGGCGGGTCTATCGCGACGACAACGGCATCGTCCTCGGACAGCGCGCCAGCAGCGCGCCCGACGAATTCATGCGCGGACTGCCCGAGGGGTTGATCGATCCGTGGCTGAAGACAGTCGCATTCTACGACGGTGACGACAAGATCGCCGCCTGTCACTACTACGCGACACACCCGCAAAGCCACTATGGCGACGGCATCGTCAACAGCGACACCGCCGGCCTGGCGCGCAAGCGACGGCAGGCGGAGGAACCGCACTGCCTGCACCTGTACTTCACGGGTTGCGCCGGCAATGTCGCCGCCGGCAAGTACAACGATGGCGCCCCGGAATATCGGGACGTACTGACGCAGCGTATATACGACGGCATCGTCGCGGCCGAGGCAGGCCTGCACCCCGCGCCGGTCGCGGCGGTTGAGTGGCGCACAGTCGAGCTGCCACCACCCCCGGCGCGCGAAGAGTTTTCGACCAGGGCGCTGCAGGCGCTCATCGACGATTCGGAAAACACCGTTATCGATCGCGCCCGCTCGGCGTTCATGCTGAGCTGGTGCCGCCGCGTTCAGGAGGGCACGCCGCTGGCGCTGAGCAGCCTGCACGTCAACGATGTCGTGCTGCTGCATTTGCCCGGGGAATGCTTCGTCGAATATCAGCTGCGCGCCCAGTCGTTGCGGCCCGACGCCTTCGTCGCGGTCGCCGCGTACGGCGATGACGGGCCGTGGTACATCCCCGTCAAGGAAGAGTACGGCAAGGGCGGCTATGAGACCGAGGTCGCCTTCTGCAGCCCGGCGGTCGACGACATGCTGACCGCGGCCATGTCCGAACTTCTGGCGAGCCGATGTGAGGGTGACCAGGAATTTTGACACTCAAACAGTCGAGCATCCAGCCTCCCCCCGTGGTGAACTTTTGCGCTACCGCAGCAGGTCCTGGATCACTTCGCGCTCTTCCACCAGCTCCGCAGCCGTTGCCTCGATCTTGCCTTTGAGGAAGTCGTCGTGGGTCTGGCCACCGATGATCTCGTAGCTGCCGTCGCCGGCGGAGCGGCACGGAAAGGAAAAGATAAGACCGTCCGGCATGCCGTAGGGATTGCCGTCGCTGACGACCGCCGAGCTGAAGGTCTCGCCTGCCGGCGTCGGGTTGACCAGGGCCCGGACAGCCTCGACCGCGGCATTGGCCGCCGAGGCCGCCGAGGATTTGCCGCGGGCGTCGATCACCGCGGCGCCGCGTTTGGCGACGATGCTCACGAAATCGCCCTGCAGCCAGGCCATGTCGCCGATGACCTCGGTCGCCGGGGCGCCGTTGATCGTGGCGTTGTGATAGTCCGGTACCTGCTTGGCCGAGTGATTGCCCCAGATCGTCACGTTCTTCACACTGTTCACATCGGTAGCCGCCTTCGCCGCCAACTGGTTGACGGCGCGGTTCTGATCGAGACGGGTCATGGCGTGGAAGCGGTCGCGCGGCACGTCCGGGGCATTGTGCATGGCGATCAGGCAATTGGTATTGCACGGATTGCCGACGGTCAGGACATGGACATCGGCGGCGGCATGGTCATTGATCGCCTTGCCGGTCGAGGTGAAAATCGGCCCGTTCTCCTTGATCAGTTCACCACGCTCCATGCCCGGGCCGCGCGGCTTGGAACCGACGAGCAGCGCCCAGTTGACGTCTTTCATCGCGGTATTGACGTCGTCCGTCATGACGATGTCGGTGAGCCGCGGGAAGGCACAGTCCTCGAGCTCCATGGCGACGCCCTCGAGCGCTTTCATGGCTACCGGCAACTCGAGAATATTGAGGGCGACCGGTTGGTCGGCGCCGAACAGGTCGCCGGCAGCGACCCGGAACAGCAGGTTGTAACAGATCTGACCGGCACCGCCGGTCACGGCGACGCGTATGGGTGGTTTACTCATGGGGATACCCCTGGCATTGAAAGGATTTATCTCGATGGCGCATAACATAGCCACGCCAAACACCGAATGTCCAACCCCCACGCCCGTCGCTACTGCGCAACGGACAGAGACGCACCGTCGCCGACCGGGACATCCGGAAAGCTGAACGGGTCAACGCCGTCGATGCACGCCACATTGAAGGCATACTCCGTCGGGTCGCCGCGGCGCTGGTGGTGGGTGTAGATGCCGCATGTCCTGCAGAAGTAATGCTTCGCGATCTTCATGTTCCATTGGTACAAGGTGAGGTTCTCTTCGCCCTTGACGACGCGCAGGCGCTGCAGCGGAACCGTTGCCACGACCGCACCCTTGCGCCGACAGATGGAACAGTTACAGCGGCGTACTTTCCGGAAACCGTTTTCGAGATCGACCTCGAATTCGACCGCCCCGCAATGGCACCGGCCAACGAGCGTTTCCATGGTTTAGTTCTCCTGTTGCGGCCCTTGCGGCCCCTCTTCTTTTTTCTTCTGCGCCGCTTCGCGATCGGCGATGATATCGTCGGCAATGAGGACACGTTCAAAGAACAGCTTGAGCAGCACACAGAGATAGCGTCGGCCCATCTGGCCGAGGCGCAGCTTCGAGCTGCCCCAGGTGCGGCCGTACCAGTTGATCGGAATCTGGGCGATGCGGTACTTGCGGATCAGCGCCGAAAGGGACATCTCGATCGTTATGTTGAAATGGCTGGCGTAGAACGGGCCGCAGTGATCGATGACCTCGCGCCGGTACGCCTTGAACGCGTTGGTGAGATCGTTGAAATGGGTCCAGAACATCAGCTGAATCAATTTGTTCGTCAGCCGATTGAACAACCGCTTGACGACCGGGTAGTCGAGAACCTCTGCCCCCGCGATAAAGCGTGAACCGAACACGCAGTCGTAGCCGTCGTTGATCGTCCGGTAGTATCGTATGACGTCCTCGGGATCGTCCGACTGGTCAGCCATCGCGATCACCACGACCTCGCCGGACAGCTCCTTGAGCCCGGTGCGCACGGCCCTGCCGAATCCACGCGGCAACTCCCTGGACACGATGCGCACGCGCGGGTCATCGGCCGCAAACCTTTCGACCAGCTCGGCAGTGTTGTCGTCGCTGCTGTCATCGACGACGACGATCTCGGCATCGATTTCGTGCCGGTCCACTGCCGCGATGATCCCCGACAGCGTGGCGGTGATCGCACCCCCCTCGTTGCAGGCGGGGATCAGGATGGAGAGGGAGGGCGTCTTCAATTTCCAGTTCTCAATTCTGAACTCTCAATCTCAATGGGGAACGAAAATGGGGCGGAGCTTGGCTTCGTTGTCGGTGAGCCATTGGTTGATGTCCGCGGTGATCGCCGGCACGTCCCGCTTGGGCCGCCAGCCGAGCTCGGCGGATGCCTTGCCATGGTCGGTAACATAAACGCGCACGTCGACATCGCTGGTTTCGGGGCGGCTGCCGATTTCGACGGTGTTGCCGGTCACCTCCCGGCACAGCTTCGTAAGTTCCAGCAATGAGGCGGATGAATCCCCGCCGCCGCCCACGTTGTAGACGCGCCCGTCCCAGATTTCCGGTCGCGCCAACTGTAATTCGAGCAGCTCGAACAGATCGTCGACGTGGAGAATGTCGCGCACCTGCTTGCCAATGCCGCCCCAGCCGATGTAGGCCAATTCGTGCTGGAATCGGTGGCGCGCAACCCACAACGTCACGACGCCCTGATCCACTCTTCCCATTTGCCATGGGCCAGCCAGCACACCGCACCGATTGATCAGGCAGGGCATCTCGAAATGGTGCACATACTCGGCGATCAACAGTTCTGCTGCCAGCTTTGTCGTCCCGTAGATGGAGCGGCGCCCGTCCATCGGGAATGATTCTGCGATCCCGCTGACGCCGGTCCACTCGTATCGTGAATCGGTCTCGCGCCAGGGCAGGGCGTTGATCGGTTCGATCGGGTAGACGCGGCTCGTACTGACAAACAGCACCGCGGCCTTGTGTTTCCGGGCCGCTTCCAGGCAGTTTACGGCGCCGTTGAAATTGATGTCGACCAATTCCTTCGGATCATCGAGCCCCGCCTGTACGGACGGTTCGGCCGAGCACTCGATCATCAAGTCGAACGGGCCAACTGTGTCAAGCTCCGACGGTGCCCGGATGTCGCCGCGTACGAAGGTCACGTTCGCCGCCTGCAAGCGCTCGAGATTCAGCTCGCTGCCGCGCCGCATCAGGTTGTCGAACGCCGTCACCCGCACCTCGGGAAACACGGCCCGCAGGCGCACGCCGAGGCTGGAGCCGACGAACCCCGCCCCACCGGTGATCAGGATGTGGTTGAACGTCATTTTGCTCCTCAATCGAGGCGTTGCCTGATTCCGGCGTACATGTCCTCGAGGATCATGTCGATGTCGTACTCCTGCTTCCACCCGGGATAATGCTGCCGGAACCTGGAGTTGTCGGAAATGTACCAGATATGGTCGCCGTTGCGCGCTTCGTCGACATACACGTAATTCGCCTTGCAGCCCGCCAGCGCCTCCATCTTGCCGATTGCTTCCAGCATCGAAATGTTTGAATGACGGCCACCGCCGATGTTGTATACGGCGCCGCCGGCGCGCGGGTCGCGGATGACATGGGCAAACGCGGTGACCAAATCCGCGGCGTGGATATTGTCCCGCACCTGTTTGCCCTGGTAGCCGAAAACCCGGTATTCGCGGCCGGAGATCACGCAGGCCATCAGGTACGCCAGGAAACCGTGGAGCTCGGCACCGGAGTGGCCGGGGCCGGTCAGGCAGCCGCCGCGGAAGACGGCCGTTTTCATCCCGAAATAGCGGCCGTACTCCTGCACCAGCATATCCGCTGCCAGCTTCGATACGCCGAACAGGCTGTGGGTGCAGTCGTCGACACTCATGGTCTCGTCGATGCCCTTGGCGAACGGATGGCCCGGGTCGATCTCCCAGCGGCTGTCAAGCTCTACCAGCGGCAGGGAGTTCGGCCGGTCGCCATACACCTTGTTCGTGGAGGTGAATACGAACGCCGCCTCGGGGCACGCGCGCCGCGTCTGTTCCAGCAGGTTGAGGGTGCCGTTGGCGTTGACGGTGAAATCGGTCCCGGGCTCGCGCGCCGCCCAGTCATGCGATGGTTGTGCCGCGGTGTGGATGACCGCTGCGATGTCGGCACCGTACTGGTCGAAAACCCGGCGCAGCGCCTCGTCGTCACGGATGTCGACCGTTTCGTGCCGAAAGTTTGGAACCGCCCGCTCGAGCAGTTGCCGGTTCCAATCCGTCGACGCTTCGTCGCCGAAAAAATAACGGCGCATATCGTTGTCCAGGCCGACAACAATATCGAACTGCGGCGCCAGGTGCCGGACCGCTTCCGATCCGATGAGCCCGGAACTGCCGGTAACGATCAGGACATTCGCATGCATGGGCGAAATATCCGGTCGGCGCCCGGCATGTCAAGCGTGATGGCAACTCAGCGGGCGACCGTCGATATTACGGACAGCCTCAAATCGGTGGACATCGTTGTCCATCTTTGCCTGAAGCGTACTTGAAACCCGGCCCCGGCCGACACGACATCGCCTGCCCAAATGCTGCGTCACCTGATAAATATTGTCCTCGGCTGTATCCTCGGACATGCGGTCTACGCAAACTGCATCGGCATCCGCACAATCGATGTTGTCGGGTACCGGGTGATTCCGGAGGAGGCGCCATCGGTACCGCTGTGGCTCTATGCCGTTATCGGATTGCTGCTGGTCTACGCGGCGGATGAATGTCTGCGGCGGCAATCTGCAGCAGCACCGTTTGTCGGGCAACGGGCGCTGGCGCCGCTGCTTGTCCTCCTGCCCTTCAGTTTTTTCGCCCCGTCGATGCTGTCACCGATTGTCTTTTCAGCGGTTGTCGCAATCTGTGTCGTCCGCGTCACGGCGAATCTTCCCGCCCAGCGTGATCTGCCATGGCTGCATCCGTCACTCTTCATCGTGCTGGCGCTCGGCGTCGTCAGTTATTTCACGGTGCTGCAGTTGCGTGCCCTGGGCAGCCTGTATCTCAACTATTCCGACTGGGCGATCTACCTGAACGTCGTCGACAACACGATTAACGGCCGCTGGTTCCATTCGAACGAGCTCGGCCGCAACTATATGGGGCATCATTTCATCCCGGGCATGGTCCTCCTGCTCGCCCCCATGCTCGCCGTATTCCGCACCGCCGCGCCGTACTTCCTGATGAACGCATTGGCACTGCACGGCGGCGTTCTGATTCTCTATGCGTTCGCGCGCCGTCTGCAGCTCCGTCGCCCCGTCGCGGTCGCCGTGGTTGCCGGCGCGTTGTTTTACCCGTCCCTGTCCCAGATGACGATGTCGATCTACTATGGCTTCCATCCGCTGCACCTGACGATGCCGCTGATCGCCGTGTTCGTCCTGCTTTGCGAGCGCCGCGGCTCGCTCGAGAAGGGCGGCCGGCGGCGGCTCAATACGATCCTTCTCGGGATCGTCTTCGTTCTCACTTTGGCGATCAAGGAAACGGTGCCGGTGTTCTTTGGTGGCCTGGGTGTCGTGTACTTCCTGCTCGGCCGCCGCCGCCTGGGCCTTGTGCTGGCGGTGGCCAGCGCCGTTTATTTCCTGGTTGTCATGTTGCTCGTCATTCCCGGGATCTCGGGCTTGCAGGAGTATGAGTTCACCAGCCGCTACCACCATCTCGGCGACAGCATGGGGGCGATTGCGCTGTCGCCGTTCCTCGAGCCCGGCGCCTTTTTCAGTGCGCTCTTCCGGCCGCACAACATCTACTTCATTTTGCTGCTGCTGCTCCCTGTCTTTGTCGCGGTGTTTGCCAAACCCGTATACCTGGTCGCCGCGGTTCCGACACTGATGTTTGTTTGCCTGCAAGGCAGCAGGCAGCAGGCGAATATCGTGTTGCAGTACCAGTGTGAGGTCGTCATGCTCCTGCTCACGGCGACAATTGTGGGATTGACCGCCGGCGAATCCAATCGGTGGTGCCGGGCGCTGGGCTGCGGTATGCCCCGATTGCCAGGCGCGGCGGCGCTGTGCGCCGGGGTCGTCGTTGCAACGTTGCTGGCGCATTTCTTTTTCGGCCTCGGTTATCTCGGCAAGAACAACAGCCAGTTCCTGATCCACGCACCCGGTTACGAGGATTCGATCGAAGAACTGCGCGTCCGCCTCGATGGGCGTGCGGTCTCCGCCACGCCACGCCTCGGCGCCCACCTGGTGTTTACCAACGACACGTATCTCGTCCTCTCTGAAGACACCCCGCAGGACCTCGTCGTGCTCGACCTCGACGACGAGATCACCGAGCGCCCCGGGTTCGAGACGTATCGCTGGCGCCTGGGCAGTTCTGCCGCGTACAGCGTTCAAACGATGGTGGCACGCGACCGGAATTGGCTCATCTACGAACGATCGCCAACACCACACGCTGAACGTGGGGCTGTCTTCAGGCGGATTGACGATTCCCGCTGGGCCGAGCTCGGCGCCGCGATCGAGGTGCGGGGCCGGCCGCAACTCGAGGCGAGGGTCATCTCAGAAAAGTCAGAGCCGCAGGGGAGGGTTTACGAGGTGGCGATTCGATTCAACGAGCCCGTATCGAGTGACATGAAAGTATCACTGCACGGCATTGGCTCGATCCCGGGCAATCGAATCCCTGTTCAATCGGATCAACGCCATTTCGGCGACGGCACGCTGCCGGCGTTTCTCGCCGCTGCAGGTGACGTCTGGACAACGGTGTTCAAGCTCCAGGCATCACCGAATGTGGAGATAGGGGGGCTGGCGATCGTAACGGCACCGAAGTCTGCACCCGACTTTTCGCGACCGCCCTTTGAATAGCCGGCGCTGAAGGCGGCCCGGCGCGATTTCAGTCAATTACCGTGGCGAACGGCAACAAAAATCGGCCGTCGCGCACCTGCCACAGGGTGATTTCCCGGCGTCGCGAAGTGGCGCCGGACGCCATATCAGCAACGCAGGAGGTCATATTTGCTTTTAAGGATTGGACAACGGCGCAGTTCACCATATATTGGGGGCAACACCGGCTTGCAGCCACAATGGAGGAACTCATGGCAACTCTGAAGAGCCTCATTCTCAGCGGGGTCGTTGTCGTCGCCAGTTCCGGCATCGCCTCCGCCCACCACTCCGAGCAAGACCTGGAAGCCGCCAAAACCGCCGCTGTTGATGTGGCGAAACACGCATCAATGCTGCGTGAGCTCCGCATGGAGCTGGCGGAGTCGTTGCGCCGGGAAAGCGAATCATTTTTCACGTCCGTCCTGGCGAAAGGTGCACTCACCCGCGCCAGGGGCAGCAGCAAGCTCTCCTCGGCGACCCGCAATGTTGACCGTCTCCAGGCAGCCATCGAGAGCGCCGAAGAGGCATACACACTCCTCAAATCGAAGGCCGATACCCGTTACCAGATGGTCCGGGCAAACCTGCATGCGCACACCCGGATGCTTGCCAGCCGGCCACACCCGTCGCCGGTGCCGCAGATCCATCCGACAGTCGACGCATCGACCGTTGCCAAACCGGTTGCCACGACCGCGGTGCTTGAACCCGAGGTTGTCGAACCGGCCGCCGTGATGCCGTTCGCGATCGAGCCGCTGCGTGTGATCGATCACGCGCGGATCGATGCAGTGACGGTGGAGATCGCGGGCATTCGTGCGGAGTATGACGACATTCAGGTGCGCCTCGCAAAGCTCGTAAAGGCCGCCACCGCCATCCAGGGCACCAAGGCACAGCGCGCCGCGCTGATCAAAGCCATGCACCAGACCAAGGAAGCCGGTGACAAGCTGGCCCGTGAACTGGCGGGAAAGAACGCCGAGCTCGCCGCGGCCCGGGTACCGACGACGCGGGAACTCGTGTTTAAGCAGCAGCAACCGGTCGCAACCGAGGCCGTTGCCGAAGCCGAGACCGCCATGACGCCGTCGGCGCGCCCACGCGCCCCCTCCGCTCTCGGCGGTTTTTTCAGCGCCCTCGCCCGACCGTTCACCGGCAGCCGGCGCAACGTTCCGGACGTCGACTTCCAGCCGCCAGCCGGCATGCGCCCGGGCATGGTAGTGGCGAAGTACAAGGGTGAGCGCGAAGCCGCCCGCGAACTCGTCAAGCTGGCCAAGTCGTCCTTTGACCTGGTGAAGCGCGAACGGTCGAAAGCCCGGGAGATGATGGTCAGGAAAGAGAAAGCCGTCTTCAAGCTGCAGGAGCAGGCGGAGCAGGCAGTGTCGCGGTCCTATGCGATAGCGGAGCACGCCAAGTGGATCTCCACCGAAAAGGAACGTAGTGAGTGGGCCAAGATGGTCCTGGAGACCAAGCGCCACGGCAAAAAGATCGATCGGCAACTACTCATTGCCCAGGCAACGCTCAAGGCCGCCCGGCAGGCCTTCAGTAACTGGGACCACCAGGTGGCCCTGAACACCGCCCGCGTCAAGCAGGCCGAAACAGCCTTCGACACCGCGCGTGCCCTCTACGCCGCCGCCAGAAAATGGCGCGCCACGCAGACCTCCGGGACCGTTCGTGACCACAGTGGCGCGATGTGATTTGACGCCGTACCGCGCAGTCCGAGCCATACTTCTCCTGTTGCCCCTCTTCATCAGCGGCTGTGCCACTGTCGACTTGTCGTTCCTGTTCGACGAGGAACTGCGCCAATACGAACTGCAGCCGGCCGCCGGCCGCACCCGGGCCAAAGTCGCCGTCGTCGACATCAGCGGCATCATCACCTCCGAAACCATCGGCAGCTTCCTTGTGGATGCGGACTGCACGCCGGAAATGGTCACGGCAGTCCTCAACCAGATCGAACAAGACCGGCACGTCAAAGCCGTGGTGCTGCGCATTGACAGCCCCGGCGGCGAGGTCACCGCGTCGGACATCATCCATCAGGAGCTGGTACGCTTCAAGGCACGCACCGGCCTGCCGGTATATACGGCGATGATGGGATTGGCCTGTTCCGGCGGCTGCTACATTGCGATGGCCGGGGATCGGGTGTTCGCCCATCCGACAACCGTGACTGGCAGTATCGGCGTCATCGCGCGATTCCCCAAATTGACGGGACTGGCGGACAAGGTCGGCTACCACGAGGTCATCCTGCAGTCCGGCGGAATGAAGTCATCGAGTCACCCGCTGGTTGAGATGTCGCCCGAGATGATCGCGATTTATCAGAAGATGATCGACGAGATGTACGGGCGGTTTCTCGACGTCGTCGTCGATGCCCGGCCCGCCTACGCGGACCGGGCGGCATTGGCGCCGGTTGCCGATGGCAGGATCTATACGGCGAGCCAGGCGCTGGAGCTGGGGTTGATCGACGATATCGACTATCTGCCGAATGTCATCCGGGCCGTGATGCGCCAGGCCGGTCTGGACGACGCCAGTGTCGTCACTTATATCCGTGGCCACGCCGTCGATTCGAACCTCTACTCACAGTTGCGCAACGCCGCACCGCAGATCAATCTCGTCAACCTCGACCTCGGCGCCCTGGCACCGGACGGCCCCGGCTTCTTTTATCTGTGGAAGCCGTAGCGCCGGCATGTTCTTCTCCTGGCCGCGCCATTGAAGTGCCCCTGCGGCGCTGCCTGTGCGCGCCGGGATTCCGCCGCTCCTGGGAGGGGGACCTGCCAGCGGAACGGTGACGTTCGGGTTCATCGGCGGGAGTGCACTGTGCCACGAGAATATTTCACGGGCAGGCTTCCGCTGCCCTACAGAATCATCTTGGCAAAGTCGACGACGTTGTGCCGCAGCGCGAAGACCACGGTGTCCAGCGCGATGTCCCTGGAATAGCCGAAGCGGCTGGTGAGGTTCTTGATGATCGTCTCCACCAGTTCGATGATCTCCTCGCCGTACTGTCGGTATTTCTTCGGGTCATTGCGCTTGTGGAAAAAGGCGTCACACAATGTCTCCGGGCTGATGCCCTCGACCGCCTTGCGGTGGGACAACAACGTCGTGTACTCCTTCGAAAAACAGTGCAGCAGATTGTCGTCCTCCGAGGACACCACTGACTTGCCGTCCGGTATGTGCAGCTCGCCGGCGTCCTGCAGGTCGAGGAATTTCTGAGCCAGCTCGTGGCGCAGTGCTTCGTGGTCGCCTTTCGGCTTCATCACTTTTTCAATCGAGAGCATGAAGTTGTCGTTGGCCTGGTCGACAGTCTCGCCGGTGTCCGGGTCAACGAAGGTGTACTTGGGCACGATGATGTGGGCAAACGCATGGTTCTCACGGGCGCGCGCCAGCAACGTATGCTGCAGGTACTTGCGCAGGTCTATCTCGATCCGCTTCGGGTCGCGGTCCACGGTAGCGACGGTGATCTCTTTGGCGATCAACATGTAGTACAGCGCTCGCACGACCTTCACCAGGCCATCGTAATCGCCGAAATCACCTTCTCCTTCCTCCAGCGGCACGATGTCGATCAGCCGCGGCGACACCGGCGGGCGGCCCTTCTTGTTGTGGCCGTTGAGTGACAGCCAGTGATGCACCCCCGGGCCCTCGGTGATGATGCGCTCGAGCTGATGGAGAAAAACGCTCACCGTCACCTTGCGTCCGTCGGAATGTGCGATCGTGCTGCGCATGATATTCTGCAACTGCCGGATCGACAGTCCCGTGCGGCCCTCGTCCGGATAATACTCACCACGCATCGTACGCATGAACTCATCATCGACCAGTTTGAGTTGCGCATTGGAAAAGAGACCGCAGTCCTCCAGCGACACCGCATCGGGGTGGCGGGCGATGTATTGCTTGTAATAGTCCGGCTCGAAGATGTTGATGCCGGCCTGCAGGCACTCGTTGCGGAACGGATGCCAGTGCGGCAGATTGCGGATCGAGTTGACCGGGTCGTCGCTGTAGGCGGCGTACATGAAGAGCTTCTGCTCCGGTGTCACCTGGCCGTACAGCTTCGACTTCTCGTCAGGCCAGGCATCCGGCAGCGACTCGGCCGTCGGTGGCAGCAGCCGCGTCATGACGGAGTAGTAGGCGGCGATACGGATGAGGTTGGGATCGACGTCGTAGGTCTGGCGCATGTTGCGCATGTCGCGACGCAGGATGTCCATCTCGGAAACCGCGTCGAGCAGATAGTTAACCGGCACTTTGTCGATACGGTCGAGCAGCTTGAGCGCCGAGAGTCGCTTCTCGAGCACGTTCATCTCTTCGAGATTGGCCGTCATGATCACGGTATTGTCCAGTGATGCCTGGGTCGACTGCAGCGAGATGCGTCCACTGCCGAGCAGCATGAGCAGGGGCTTGTAGGCATCCTCGACCAGGCTGCCATCGATGTCGAAAGCGTCGTGAATGTGCAGGATGCCGCGATTCGACGAGACCATGGCGCCGAGGTACTCCATCAGGACCTTGCTGGGCAGGTGTTCGAAGAGGACCTCCATCTCGTCGGCGCCTAGACGCACCTCGCGCTGTTGCACGCGGAGCGCCTGCATGTTGTCGATATTGGCGATGCCCTTGGCCTGGGCGTTGGAAAACTCGATCTCTTCGATCCGCACGTATTCCTCGATGATCTCGAACAGGGTCTTGCCCTTGTTGCGCGGGCTGTGCATCAGGGACTCGAGGATGTCGAGGTTGCGCTTGTCGAGATTGGCATGCTGGAAGTATGTCGGGATTTCGACCTTCTTGTAGGCCCGCCCCGGTGCGTTGATGAAGTCGAACAGCTCCTTGCGCGGCTTGGTGAGGGTCCCGTCCTCCTGTTGCAGGATGATCGGGAACAGCAGGATCGGGTTTGGCAT
>PVBE012499666.1_pt1 | contig 17777 bp, 16 predicted proteins | sample 1631181 | NCBI WGS metagenome assembly PVBE01 (sample SAMN08397723, study PRJNA350692) | Marine metagenome, whole genome shotgun sequencing project. | isolation source: water | place: Pacific Ocean | collected 2012-04 | reverse complement strand
TTTCTTGCCGGCTGCCGCCGACCATAACGGGACACCGCCCCGTGCGCAGGATTCAGCCGCCGCGCCGCCGCTAAACGGGTCAACATTCACGCCCGCATGGCGCACGCTGAAATCAAGGTGCGGAAATGTGGAGTTTCCGGAAATGCCGATCAGGCCGAGCGCTTCCCCGGCGCCCACGCGCTGACCCTTTTGAACGCTGATACTGCCTTTCATAAGATGGCTATATTGCGTCTCCCAGCCATCGTCATGCATCAGCACCACGGCGTTACCGGCTTCGCGGCCGGCAACGGACCGATCACTCTTGTCGGTGCTGATATCGGGCTCGCCGTCGCGGATGGCGTGCACCGTGCCGGCGGCGGCGGCGCGCACTGTTACGCCGCGCCGCATGGCGGGAAGATCGGCGAGGCGGAAATCCGTCCCCTTATGGCCATCGTAAGTGAGCCCGGCGCAGCGGTAGTCCTCGATGCCGGTGCCCGTATCGCGGTCGACATAAAATTGGATGAAGCAGTCACGGCCAAGCTCACACGCAACGGGAATTTCCAGAACCGGCCCGGCCGCGGCGGCGCGGTTATTTTCTGCGGCCAGGAAAAACAACAGCGCCAGGCACGTCAAAGCGGCAACACAGCCAATATGCTTTGGCATTTTATGCACCGGTTTCGGCCTCAGGCATGCGAATGGTAAAATAGGCACCGCTCGGCGAACCATCCGGCGAATGGCGGTTGCGGCAATGAATGGCGCCGCCATGGGCGTCGATGATTTGCCGAGAGATGCTGAGGCCAAGGCCCGAATGGGCGCCGAACGATTCGCCCTTGGGCCTGAGGGTATGAAACCTGTCGAATATCGCCTCATACAAATCCTCGCCAACGCCCGGCCCCTGATCCTCAAAATCGATTAGGATGTCACCGTCCGCCCGCGCGAGCGCAATCTTGATCTCCCCGCCGCGCGGGCTGAACTATTGCGCATTGCTCAATATATTCTGAAAAACCTGCACTAGCCTGTCTTCCACCGCATTGACGAAAAACGGATCCGCGTCCGCCAAATCGAGTGTGAGGCTTAAACCGTCGGCCATGACAGTGGGGCGCTGCATCTCCACCAGCATGGTCAATAGCGCCGCGATATCAACCGTCTTTGCCTCGGCGCGCGACATCTCCGTGTCGATGCGCGATGCATCGGCGATCTCGCTCAGCAGGCGGTCGAGGCGGGTCACATCCTGGGTGACGGTATCGAGCAGTTTGTCGCGCTGCGCCGGATCGCGCACACGGCGCGCCGTCTCGACCGCGTTGCGAACCGAACTCAGGGGATTCTTAATCTCATGCGCAACATCGGCGACGAACACCTCAATCGCGTCCATACGCACCCAGAGCGCTTGCGTCATATCCCTGAGCGCCCGCGAGAGGCCGCCAATCTCATCCCGCCGGGCGGTGAAATCGGGGATTTTGGCTTGCCGCCCGCGCCCCGCGCGCACACGCTCCGCCGCTTCAGCGAGGCGGCGCACCGGGCGCGTAATTGTACCGGCAAAATAGAGCGTGAGCAGCACCGTGATAGCGAGCGCAATTGCGAATGCCTCGAGAATGGCGAAGCGCACATCGCGCACGCTCCGTGCTACATCCTCGGCCCCGCCCGATATCATCAGCGCACCCTGGATACGGCGCAGCGGCTGCACCGGAAGAGCGACCACGGCAATGAGCTCTCCTTCTTCGGTTTCGCGAATGGTGCTGGCGATGCCGCCTTCGAGGGCGCGCGCGGCTTCGGGAAAATCGGCCGCCCGCGCCTGCTCCGGCTCGACCTGGCGTGGCATGCTTGTGTGTGGCGGCATGTGCTCAACCACCCAATCATAGACTGCGATCGCGGCCCGGCCGAGCGCCCCACCGCCGGCCGGCGGCGGCAATTCCTTGGTTTGCACATGGGCGCCCGGAAGCAGCAGCGAATCGACGATCAGCACGCCCTTGACATCGAACAGACGCACCCGCGTACCAGCCGGAATCGCCAGGCGTTGCACCAGCGGCCCGGCCAAGTCCGGATCGAGCCAGCTCTTCTCGCTGCCAGCGAGCGGCACCACGCTTTCGCCGAGCGCGCCAGCGATCAACGCCCCTTCACGCGCCAGACCGGCCATTTTGGTTTCGAACAAATCGCTTTGATAACGGTCGAGATAAAGAAAGCCGGCGACGACAATGGCGAGGGCAAGAACATTGATGGCAAGAATTCGCGCCGTCAACGAAGCGACTGGAACGCGCCACAGGTGCCGGCGGCGCCTCGGCTTGGCAGCTGGACCGCCCGGCGTTTTGCTGCCGCCGGGCGTGCTGTCGCTGGCGCCGCTATTCTCAGCCTTGATTGAACCGATAACCGACCCCGTAGAGGGTATCGATTTGCGCGAACGCCGGATCGACGCTGCGGAATTTTTTCCGGATACGCTTGATGTGACTGTCGATGGTTCTGTCGTCGACATAGGTCTGGTCGTCATAAGCTGCATCCATCAATTGGTTGCGGCTTTTCACAAGGCCGGGCCGGTGCGCCAGCGATTTGAGGAGCAGGAACTCGGTTACGGTGAGAATGACTTCGGCGCCGTTCCATCTACAGGTATGCCTCGCCATATCGAGCACTAGAGCGCCGCGCTCAAGCGCCGGCTCCAATGTCTCGACGGTTGGGGAATTGGCCTCCATTTCTTTCGGTTGCAGATTGCGCCGCATGATAGCGCGAATCCGCTCAATCAAAAGGCGCAGCGAAAACGGCTTGGACACATAATCGTCCGCGCCGTGCCGCAGGCCCTCCAATTCATCCTCTTCCTGATCCTTGGAGGTGAGAAAAATTACCGGCAGATCGCTTTGCCGGCGCAACCGGCGCAGCACCTCAAGGCCGTCCATGCGCGGCATTTTAATATCTAGGATCGCCAGATCCGGCGGGCGGCTCAGAATATCCTGCAGGCCCTCGACCGCATCGCCATGCGCACGCACGTCAAAGCCTTCCGATTCGAGCGCGATCGTCACCGAAGTGAGCAAATTCCGATCATCATCGATAACGGCAATCGTCGGGGGCACGGCCACGCTCCTGGGAAATTCCTAAAGGCCCGTACAACTATAGAATAAATTGCGGCCATTTTGCGGCGAAAAGCTGGAGACGCCCGCGATGCTTATGACAGCGCTGCATCCGATACGGCGCGCCCGCACCACGAGCCGCGCCGCCCGCCGTGATATGTGCCCGCCCGAGCCCGGCATAACGAGGCAAGCCACCGTCAGCAGCGCGCGCGCAACGCCGCACCGCGCCATTGGTGCGAGGTAGAGCTTCAGAGACATGATCTTGCCGATTTTAATCACCGCCCAACGTACACACTCTTTAAGAGCATATACGTCGATTATATTTTATTTATTCTACCTTTAGGAGATGATATTCACGTATTTTGGAATAAAACAAGAACAAACAGCATGATAGGAAGCTGCGCTCTGCCTAGGCAAGGCAGAACTAAATCAGGAACAATAATTTAGAAATCGACGCAGCGGCCGTTCTTTTCCCAATCGCCGTAGCGCGTCGGTTCGGGGCCGTCGCGCCCGCCGACTTCGCGCGGCAGCGCACTGTCAACGGCGCCACCGGGGCGCTTCACCTTGTCTTTCGACGCGGCCTTCGGCTTAGCGCCAACCGTGCCAGCGGCGGCTTTTTCATCATCTGGCTTGGATTGCGTCATGGCCCATCCATAGCGTGCTCTTTCTCTTAGCGCCAGTGCAATGACGAAACAAAGCCACTTTTCCCGATTTATCGGTATAAGCAGGGGACATGCAGCCTTCCCGAAAATCCCGCCCGCGCGGCGCGCCACCGACAAGCCGCAACATCGCCCTAAACGCGCTCGATTCTGTGCTGCGCAAGGGCCGCACTTTGGCCAAAGCGCTCGACGCGCAGCCCGCCTTCGCCACCCTGGCCGGGCGCGACCGCGCCTTCACCCGCCTTCTCCTGCTTACCACCCTGCGCCGCCTCGGCCAGGTCGACGCGGCGATAGATAGCCTGCTGGAAAAACCGCTGCCGGCGCGGCGCGCGGCCGTGCGCAATATTCTCCGCCTCGGCGCGGCGCAATTGCTGTTCCTCGGCACGCCACCGCATGCCGCGGTGGACGTTGCGGTGACGCAAACGGCCAAATCGCGCCACGCCGCGCTGAAGGGGTTAGTCAATGCGCTGCTGCGCCGCCTGACGCGCGACGGCACCGCCCTTATCGCCGGGCAGGACGCAGCGCGCCTCAACACCAGGGATTGGCTGTGGCAGAGCTGGAGCGAAAGTTACGGCGAGGATAATTGCCGCGCCATCGCCGCAGCCCACATGGCTGAGCCAAGCATAGACCTCAACACAAAAGGCGATGCCGGGAATTGGGCGGCGCGCCTTGGCGGAGAGACCCTGCCATGCGCCATGCTGCGTCTCTCGCGGGCCGGCGCGGTGGAGGCGCTCGACGGCTATGACGAGGGTGCCTGGTGGGTGCAGGATTTTGCCGCCGCCCTGCCGGCGCGGCTGCTGGGCGATGTCTCCGGCCAGTCGATAATAGAGATCGGCGCCGCGCCCGGCGGCAAAACAGCGCAATTGGCGAGCACCGGCGCGAAGGTGCAGGCGCTCGACCGTTCGCCCACCCGGCTCACCCGGTTGCGCCAGAATTTGACCCGCCTCGGCTTGCAGGCTGAGATTATCGAGGGCGACGGCCAGACCTGGCGGCCTTCGGCCTTGGCCGATGGCGTTCTGCTCGACGCGCCGTGCAGCGCCACCGGCACCATCCGCCGCCACCCCGAAATCATGTGGCGGCGGGCCGCCAAGGATGTCGCCGCGCTCGCCGAAAAACAGATGTATCTGCTGCAAGCGGCGCTCGAGATGGTCAAGCCGGGCGGCCTGGTGGTCTATGCGGTGTGTTCGCTTGAGCCCGCCGAAGGGCAGCAACTGATTGAAAAATTTCTACAGCAAAGCGAAAACACGGCGCGCGTTGCCCTTGCGGCGGGCGAAATCGGCGGGTTGACGGAGGCGCTCACACCAGCCGGCGATTTGCGCACCTTACCCTGTCATTTGGCGCCGCAGGGCGGCATGGACGGCTTCTACGCCGCGCGCTTGCGGCGCACCTTCTAAGCTGGTACGAAACGAGACATGCAACAGGCCCTGCGAATCGCTCCGTCAATCCTCTCAGCCGACTTCGCGCGCCTCGGTGAAGAGGTCCGCGCCATCGATGAAGCTGGCGCGGATTGGATTCATATCGACGTGATGGACGGCCATTTCGTGCCCAACATCACGATCGGTCCGGAGATCGTCCGGGCTCTTCGCCCGCACAGTAAACTGCCCTTCGATGTCCATTTGATGATCTCGCCGGTCGATCTCTATCTCGACGCCTTCGCCGAGGCCGGTAGCGATATCATCACCGTCCACGCCGAGGCCGGCGCCCATTTGCACCGCACGGTTCAGCATATCAAGGCATTGGGTAAGAAAGCTGGCGTCGCGCTCAATCCCGGCACCCCGGCACAGGCGGTGCAGCCGCTCTTGGGCGAGATCGACCTGGTGCTGGTGATGTCAGTCAATCCGGGCTTCGGCGGGCAGTCTTTCATCGCCAGTCAGGTCGATAAAATCAAGGAACTGCGCGCCCGCATCGATGCCTCGGGCCGGGCGATCGATTTAGAGGTCGACGGCGGCATCAACCGCAACAATGTGGCACAGGTCGTTGCCGCCGGCGCCGATGCATTGGTTGCCGGATCGGCAACTTTTTCAGGCGGCGCCTACGCTGAAAATATATCGGCATTGCATGCCGCACCGGGCGGAGCACGCGCCGCCGCGCGGGGCTAGCCGTCTTGGCGCGCGGCCGCCGCAAGAACCCGGCCGGAGGCTCCGCCCTGAACGGCGTGGTCGAAAAGCTAAAGGATTTTGGCTACGCCAGCCCGGCCTACCGGGTGTTGCTCGGCGGAAAGACGCCCGACCGATTACTCAACCAGCCGATTGACATGCTGCCAGGTGACGCCGGGCGGGGCGGCGCGCTCTTGGACAATCGCTATCTATTCGCCAGCCAGGAAGTCAGTGTGCCGGGCGGCCCCCGGCCCGGGGTGAGCCAGGACGGTCCGCCCTGGAAGCATGATGACGCCGGCGAGGTCTGGTACCGCGAATTACAGAGCTTTGAGTGGCTGCGCGATTTACAGGCTGTCGCCACCCAGGCATCGCGCGCGCGAGCGCGCAAGTTGGTGCTGCATTGGCTTGATCTGCACACCGCAATCGATCCCCGGCCGTGGAGCTCCGGCCTGGTCGGGCGGCGCGTCGCGACCTGGCTGTCGCACGGCGAATTTCTCCTCAAGGATGCCGACGGTGCGTTTTCAAAGCGCTATTTCCAAGGCCTCGCCCTGCAGGCGCGCCATCTGTCGCGCAGCGTGCGCGGTGGCGAGGACGGCGGCGAGCGGCTGCTCGCGATCAAGGGCCTGCTTTATAGCGGCCTCTCTCTCCCCGAGGGCGAACGGCGCACCCAGCAAGCGCTCAAACTATTGGAAAGCGAGCTCACGCGCCAGATTTTACCGGACGGCGGACATTTTGAGCGCAGCCCATCGGCCCATCTTGCCGTGCTGCGCCACTTGATCGATATGCGCGGCTCGCTGATCGCTGCCGGGCAGCCCTCGCCCGAGGAGCTTAACAACGCCATCGACCGCATGGCGCCGATGCTGCGCGCCTACCGCCATGGCGACGGCGCGCTGGCGCTGTTTAATGATTCAATCGAGGAAGAGCCCTGGCTAATCGATCTCGTCCTGGCGCAAAGTGGCGCCAAGGGGCGCGCCCAGGCCAACGGGCCGCATGTCGGCTTCCGCCGCGTGCAAGCCGGGCGGACACTGCTGATCACCGACCAAGGAGCACCGGCCAAATATGGCCGACGGGTTCATGCCGGCACTCTGAGTTTCGAAATGAGCGCCGGAAAGGAACGCCTAATCGTCAATTGCGGCCCGTGGCAGGGTGGCGATGCGACCTGGCGCAAGGCACTCCGCGCCACCGCCGCGCACAGCACGCTAACCGTAAACGATACCAATTCGTGCGAACTGTTCGACGATGGCTCGATCGGCATCGGCCCCGGCGAAATCGCCGGCTGGCGCGAGGACCAGGAGGGCGCTGCCTGGCTGGATGCGAGCCATGACGGCTATCTTGAGCCGTTCGGCCTCACGCACCAACGGCGGATTTATGTCTCGCCCGACGGCACCAATATTCGCGGCGAGGATACGCTTCGGCGCGCCGATGCCGCCAATCGCGGCGGCCGCTCATTCACCGCCCGCTTCCATCTTCACCCCGATGTACAGGCCTCACTGGTGCAAGATGGTACCTCGGTGCTGCTGCGCCCACCGAGCGGCAATGGCTGGCAGATGCGCGCCGCCGGCGGCGCCATCGGATTAAATGAAAGTGTTTATGCGGCGGATGGTTTCCATCGCCGGCGCAGCGAACAGATCATTATCACCGGGCCGGTCGAGGCTGAGGAGACGGTGATCAAATGGGCGCTACGCAAAATTCCGAAGAACTAACGCGCTCGGTCAAGACCAAGCCGCGCCATTTGCCGGGCAATGACCTTGGCTTCGTCGTAAAGCTCGAGGGCGCGCCGGCGCCCCGTTTCGCCCATTTTTTTCCGACGCTCCGAATCGCCGGCCAAGCTACGAATCGCATCCGCCAGTGACTTGGTGTCATTGACCGGCACCAGGAGGCCGGTCTCGCCGGCCACCACCTCCTCGCGCGAACCGCGGATATTGGTCGCGATCACCGGCAGGCCTACCATCATCGCCTCGATGATCGAACGCGGCATACCTTCGCGGTGTGACGGTAAGGTGAAAATATCCGCCGCGCGCAACAGATCGGGAATATCCCGGCGATGCCCGAGCAGGCGCACATTATCCGGCACAGCGGTAGCGCTCACTGCCGCCGCATGATCGCTGACGAGGCGCTGGCCGGCGGCCCAGAGAATCGCATCCTGCCCTTGCATGGCGGAGAACAGTTCGGGATAGCCTTTCTCCGCCACCATGCGCCCGGTCATCATGATCACCGTCGCGCCCTCAGGCGTCTCAAGCTCGACACGCAACTTGCGCCGGGCTTCGCCATTGTCCGTCGCCGGCAGAAAGCGCGCCGGATCGACGCCGTTGCCGATGGCCTCAATCACACCGCCCCGGCAGAGGCCGAGGCGGCGCGCACTCGACGCGTCTTCCTCGGCTTGGGTGAACAAAATATCCGTGTGGCGCCCGCCCCATTTTTCCAGCGCAATAAAGAGCGCGCGCTTCCAAAGTGCCATGCGCTCGTGGAAATAAAAACCGTGCGCGGTATAGACGATTTGACCGACACCGGCGCGGCGCGCCGCAAGCCTGCCGAGTAGCGCCGCGATCGGCGTATGCACATGCACCATATCGAAGCGCTCTTCGCGGAAGAGGTGCACCAGGCGGCGGTAACTTGCCCAATGCCGGATCGGGTTGAGATTACGCGCGATCGGCAGCGCCACCGTGCGCAGACCCTCGGCCGATATCTTTTCCATCCACGGGCCATCCGAACAGACGCCGACCACTTCATGCCCGGCCGCTTGCTCGGCGCGCATCAGCGGCAGAATAAAATGGTAGAGGGTGAAGTCGACGGCGCATAGTTGGCAGATTTTCATATTCTCACGCCGCCAGATCAGGGCGAAAATTCTCGCACCAAGCTTGAAAGGCAATCAGCGTCCAGAGCTTTTCCGAGGTATCGCGCCGGCCCGCCTTGAGATCATCATACCAAAGGCGCGGCAGATCGGGCCGGAAGATTCCCTGTCGGCCAAGACGCTCCGCATCTATCGAACGGCGGGTTAAATCCTCGAGCGGGCCGGTAAGCCATTCGGCGATGGGAATCTCAAAGCCCTTTTTTTGCAAGGCGAACACTTCGGATGGCAAGCGGTCGGTAAAAGCGCGGCGCAGCACCCGCTTGCCTTCGCCCGGCGCCAGCTTAAACGCGCCCGGCATGGCGATGGCGCATTCGACCACGCGGTGATCGAGAAACGGACAACGCACCTCCAGGCTGTTGGCCATGCTCATGCGGTCGCTCTTAACCAGCATATCGCCGGGCAGGCCGAGCTTTGTGTCGGCATAGAGCATGGCGTTGAGCGGGTCCGCATCAGCGCTCTCCTGGCGCAGATCCTTGACCATATCGCGCAAACTCGGCGCGTTGTGGGGCTGGGCGAATAGCCGGGCCATTTCAGCCTCGCTCATCAGGCGCATCCAGCCGGCCTGGCGGCCAACCGCATCCTCGCCGGCATGCTGGGTAAATCGGCGGAGGCGTCGGGCGCGCTCCAAGAGCGGACTCGATTTACGCTCGGGCAACAAGGCGACCAGCGGCTCGATCACGCCGCGCCGCAACAGACGCGGCAAGGCATGGTAGCGCGCCGCCATCAACTCGCCCTGATATTTACGGTAGCCACCAAACACCTCATCGGCGCCATCGCCGGAGAGGGCGACAGTGACGTGACGGCGCGTCTCGCGCGCCAGGAGAAAGGTCGGAATCGCGGAGGAATCGGCGAAGGGTTCGTCAAGGCCGAGGAAAACCGCGTCGAGCGCGCCGCGTGCGTCGGCTGGTGAAATCTCCAGTACCGTGTGCTCGGTGCCAAGATATTGCGCCACGCGCTGGGCGGCGGGGCGTTCTTCATAATATTCCGCTGCATCCGCGAACCCGACCGTGAAACTGCGCACCGCCTCGCCGGCGCGCACCATCGACGCCGCCACCAAAGCCGAATCGATGCCGCCGGAAAGAAACACGCCGAGCGGCACATCGGCGACCAGACGGCAACGCACGGCCGCATCGAAACGCGCCACCAGATCGCGCTCGGCTTGTAGCGGATCGTCATAGCTGGGCGGGCGTTCTTGTTGCGGATCGTACCAGCGTTTTAGTTCAATACCCCGGGCCGTCACCCGGGCAAAATGCCCGCCGGGCAGTTTATGTACGCCTTCCACGATAGACAGCGGCTCCGGCACATAGCGCAGCGTAAACAGCATGTGCAAAGCAGATGTGTCGAGCGCCGGGGCACTGTCGAGCAGGGTCTCCAGCGCGGCAAGCTCGGAGGCGAAGGTGCAGCGCCCCGCCTCGGCCTTATAGAGCAGCGGCTTCTTGCCCAACCGATCACGCGCCAGGATAAGCTCGGATGTTGCGGCATCCCAAATGGCAAAGGCAAACATGCCGGCGAGACGCGGCAGCAATCCCTCGCCCCATGCCCGCCAGCCGGCCAGCAACACTTCCGTATCGCCGTGGCTGGTGAACGAATGGCCAGCCGCTTCGAGCTCGGCGCGCAGTTCATGAAAATTGAATATCTCGCCATTATAAGCGACCACCAGCCCGTGCCCCGCCATGGGCAAGGTTGCGGCGGTGCTGAGATCCTGAATGGAGAGCCGCGTATTGGCCAGGGCGCAGCGCCGGTCGAGCCAGATTTCCTGGCTATCGGGGCCGCGCGGATACAGGCGCTCAATCGCGCGCGCGAGGCGCGGCGCCGCAAGCGCAGGATCAATACCAGCGAACGCAACCTGGCCGGCAAAACCGCACATCGCCTTAGCCTGCCCGCCAGTTAGACCAAAGACGCATAGACCTGCTCATAATTCTTCAAATTCCCAGCGACGGAATATCGCTTTTCGATCAAGGTTCGGGCATGAAGCTTGCGCGCCGCACGAAATGTAAGCGGCTCGAAAGCCAATTCATGGATTGCTTCGGCCAGTGCATCGGCATCGCGCGGCGGCACGATTCGCCCTGAATCGGCGACAATGCGCGCTGCATCACCGACATCGGTGGCGATCGCCGGCAGGCCGGCGGCCATGCCCTCAGCCAGCGCATTGGAAAACCCTTCGCCGTAAACCGAGCTTGAGACGATCAAATCGCAGGCCGTGAGCAAGCGCGCCACATCGCTGCGCCGGCCCAGGCCATGGCAGTTGGCGCGCCCATTAAACTGCTCCGTACCGAGACCAATCAGCAGCAGCGCCACATCGGGAATTCTCTCCATGGCGCGGAGCAGGGTTCGATGGTCCTTCATCGGATCGACGCGCGCGACCTGAACCACCAGCGGAATGTTTGGATCGATACCAAGCTCGGCGCGGACTTCAGCGCGCAGCTCCCTATCGGGACGATAGCGCTCGGTATCGATGCCATTGTCGATAACCCGGCTGTGAAACGGCCGGTAGCCCAATTTATGATGCGCCTCCAGGCCAGCTTCGGAATTGGCGATGACCATATCCGGCAAATGCGAATAGCGGGCGCAAAGACCTACCGTCCATCTGAGGCCACGGCCATAATCCTTAAAGTTCATATCGGAGCAACGGATTCCCCAGATCAGCGGCGTTTCCTCCCAGCGGCCGGAGATGCGCAAGGCAATGAGGGCCAGCAGATCGGCATGATACATCCAGCTTTGAACCATATGCGGCTTGAAGCGGCGATAGAGGAAAATTAGCCGTAGCAAGGCGCGCAGGCTGGGGCGGCCGCGCTTCATGCCGAGTTCATGCACCGGCACGCCGGCACGCTCGAACAGGGTGCGCAAGCTGCCCCCCGCTACCATGCTCACCACCCGGTCATCGGCGCCAGCGCGGCGGCGCGCAGCAACCAGGTGCAGCAATTGCATCTCCGCGCCGCCGGTGTCGAGCCCAGTAATGACATGCATGACGCGCGAGGCCCGTTCGGCTACGGTCATGTCATGTTGCCCGGATTCGCCGAACCATGAATATGCGCGCCATCATCAAACGGAGCGTGCCGCTCACTTGCGCCTATTATCTGTTTGACGATTGGCGCGCGCGCCGCCGCCTCGCCGACGGGCGGCTCGAGACCAGCTCGGGCGCGCGCCATGCCGATCTCGATATCGACGCTTCGCTGGCCTATGTCGAGCGTGTCTATGGCGATTATCTCGGCTATGGCGGGCTGCAACAGTTTAGCGGCAGCGTCGCCGAAATCGGCCCCGGCGACAGCTTCGCCGTAGCCTTGCGTATATTGGGCGGTGGTGCGGACCATGTTCATGCGATCGACCGCTGGGTGTCGCGGCGCGACCCGGAGGCTCAACGGCGCATCTATGGAGCCTTGGCGGAACGGCACAAGCTCGACGATCTTTTCGATGGCGCGCCGGGCGAGAACACAATCCGCGACCTCACTTATCACGCCGGGCAGCCGGCCGAAACGTTCTTCCGCACCTGCGGCCTCCGTTTCGACGCCATCCTCAGCCGCGCGGTGATGGAGCACCTCTATGATCCGCTCGCCGCACTTGACGATATGGCAGCGTGTTTGACGCCCGGCGGCATCATGATCCACCGCATCGACCTGCGCGATCACGGCATGTTCGCCGGCCATCATCCGCTCACCCTGCTCACCCTTTCGGACGGCCTGCATCGCCGCATGACGCAAGGCGGCGGGCGGCCCAACCGGGTGCTCATCGGCGCCTATCGCGATTGGCTCGAACGCTCCGGCCTGAGCGGAGAATTGACCATCAGCCGCCTCGCTGGAATCGGCGAGGAAATTGAGCCCACGCCGTGGGCAGCGCTCGATAAAAACGCCACATCCCGCGCCCTCGCCTGCGTGCGCGCCATCCGCCCGCGTCTCGGCGGCAAATTCAAAGTCATGGCGGATGAGGATTTGGCGGTCGCCGGGCTGGTGCTGGTGGCACGTAAGATCGGCACTTAACATATTTGCCGCAAGATATTTTCGAAGCGCCGGGCAACAACGGCAGGCTCATGGCCGGGCGGCAGCAGGCTCGGCCTCGGCTTCGCTTCGCTAGTTTTGTTAATCCCGGCCATCGCCGCGGCGAAACCTTCGCCCCATGGCACGACCGTTACGGCACCCGCCGGTGCCGCCGCCGCAATCTCGGCGATGGCGCCTGATTCGGCCGTAGCGATCACCGGTGTGCCTGAGGCCAGCGCCTCCAGTGCCGCATTAGGCATGCCCTCCCAGCGCGACGGCATGAGGAAGGCATCCGCCGCCGCATAGTGCGGCCAGGGTTTATCGGCAAAGCCCGGCATATGAATCCGCTCGGCCAGGCCGAGATTATCGCAACGCGCTTGCAGCGCCGCGCGCTCGGGGCCTTCGCCTAAAATAGTGAGGCGGCATTCTCCGGGCAGATTGGCGAACGCCTCTATTAGCCGGTCAAAACCCTTTTGCCGCGTCAGGCGGCCGGCGGCAATGAAACGGACCACATTCTCGTCATCTGCGGCCAGTGCGCCAATCTCGGCGCGGAGCGCCGGCGCATCAACCGGGTTTGGCAGCAGGTGCAGGCGCGTGCGCGCCACGCCGATGGTACCCGACATTTCCGCCATCATCATATGCGAAGTGCAGATGACCGCATCGGCGCGTGGATAATAGCGCCGGTAGAGCCAGCGCATCAGGCCGGGCCGGGGACCGCCGGGCAGACTCAAGGACGGCATGTTTGCTTCACGCACGATGATCTGCGTGCCGAACGGCAACAGGATGCGGCAGGCGACAAGGGCGACATTTACATAACCCAGGGAGGAGATCACCGCGCGCGGCCGCGCCCGGCGAATAGCGCCGATAAGCGCCGGCAGAGCGTGGCGCAGGCGCGGCCGTACCAGATCGCTGAGCGGCACATCTTGCGGTATTGAAGCGGCAAGTGGCCCATGGCCGTGCAGCACGGTGAGAGCGGGCGAAAACTGCGAACGGTCAATGCCGGCGAGCAATTGCAGCATCACCCGCTCGGCCCCGCCGCCGGCGAAGGACGGTAAAACAAATACGACGCGCGATGTCACGCGCAGCCCAGCTCTGCCCAGATCGCGGCAAGCTCCGCCGCCCGCGCCGGGCCATCGCAAAGCGTTGCGATGCGGCTTTGTGCCGCCGCACCAAGACGGGCCACAAGCTCGCGGTCATCCGCGAGTTGCAGCATTTTTTCAGCCATCGCATTGGCCGAGAATTGCGCCAACAGCATGCCGGTTACTTCCGATTCGACAAACCGGTCATAGCTGCCGGTGGCGATTACCGGCCGCCCGGCGCCAAGCGCCTCAATTACATCGCGCCCCCAGGGATTGTCCTCGCGGCTGAGACGGGCCAAGGCATGACAGCCGGCGAGGACGCGTTCGGGTTCACTCACATGGCCGAGAAACAGAAACATATCGGCCACACCCTTGGCCGCTGCATAATCCGCCAGGCTGCCGCCCCGGCGCGATATCGTACCGAGCTCACCGGGCAGCGAACCACCGAGCTGCATATTACCGGCGACGACAAATAAGATATCGCGCCGGCCACGCGCCGCCAGCGCGGCGGCGGTCTCAACCAGGCGGTCAACGCCGCGAATCCAGGCATAGTTGCTGAGGCTGGCAATCTTAAGGCGGCCATCGTCCGGTATCGCCGAGTCGGGTTCACACGCCAATCCCGCCGTACCGGCAATATTGTAGACCACGCTCCTACCCGCCGGCTCGAGGCCGAGTGCCTGCCAGGAGCGTTGCTCGTTCTCGGTAATGAATATCGCATGATCGACCACGCCGGCGATAACCCGCGCCTGCCAGCGGGCGAAAGCCGTCGGGATGAGATTTGTCCTCAGATGCATGGTGAACGGCGCTTGCGTATGACGGCGCAGCCAGCGCGCCAACAGGAACAGCGCCTCGTGATTGAAATGAACGACATCGAAACGCTCATTGACGGCAGCGCGTAAACCAGCGCGGAAATCCCTTGAAGCCGGAAAGCGCAGCTCAGCGCGGGCAAATGCATTGAGATTGCGCGAGAGGCGTGGCAAGGCGCTGACATGGGGCATGTCAGCCGTCACGCTACAGGGGATTTTCGCGCCCGCGTAGAGCGCCTGGATCGGCCCGGCGCGGCGACACCAGACTTCCGGCTCAACCGGGCCCGCCGGTAGGTGGGTGAGAGACTGAAACAGGCTGCGCGACGAGCCGCCATAGCCGCCTTCTATATCGAGGCAAAGCACTCTCGGCTTGCTCATGCGATCGTGCAAATCACGGCAATGCGCATTCCAGGCGGAGATATTCGCCTACACGGCTCTTCTCGGCGAAGCCGTGGCGTAAGTAAAAACGCTGAGCGGCACTTGAGTCCGCGGCGACTTTCAAGGAAAGCGTCTTGGCGCCGGTGGCCCTGGTGCGGCGTATGCATTCACCGATCATCTCTCCGCCATGCCCGCCGCCGCGATGTTCGGCGTGCACCATGAAATGATGCAGGTGCACGCGGCTGATTTCGGGCCGCGACAGGATGGCATAGCCAATTGCCATGCCTGCTTCGAACAACGTGAACGAAAGCGTCCATTTTCCCGGCAGCTCGGCCAGGAAATGTTCCCGCTGCCAATAGTCGCCAGGAATATCCGCGGCGATCGATAAAAATTCCGCCTCTTTTGCGACAAAGAGGGCTGCGCTGAAGGGCTCGAATGTTACAGCCATGGGATGGATCACACGGCGTATCACGCGCCCACAAGGCGACGGGTGGCATCCACGCCAACGTGAAATAACGCATCGAGTATGCTGAGGCCAGCCATGGACGGCTCATCGCCGCGCGAATATTCCGGGTGCTGAAATTCTGCGTAGCGAAGTTCATATCCGGCGGCAGTGAATGTTTCCGGTGATTGATAACCGGAGCCCCCTTCACCGGAAAGGTAAGTGCCGCCGCCTGGTGCCACGGCCCGCATGACCTGCGCCAGCCGTACATCACCGGTAGCACCTTCGGTCGGCAGCATAGAAGCAACATGAAACTGCGGCTTCAGGCCAATCGTGGCAGCGAGCGCTTCGACAATGTAGCGGTTTGCAATGGCGAGTGACTGGCATGGGACTTTTTGCCAAATAGCCCGCACCACGGGCCAGGTCTCGTTGAAGGCAGCCGCCCGCCGGTAGCTACCGCTCAGGCTATCGAGGTGTCTGCTCGGCCAGTCTTCTTTGGAAAAGGCGGTGTCAAGGATAGCGCCACCGAAATCGCGTTTGATTGGCTGGGTTAGCCAAACGGCATTTCCGGCCCGCCCGATTCGCACCCGATTGGTATAGCTGCCGCGCGAATATTGTACGTCATCGAGAAAAACGAACGTGTCGCAATGCGCCATCTTGTAAAAATATCCCAGCCACGGCGCATAGTTGGGCTGGTGGATGGCAATAATCATAGGTGTCGTAATGACATTCTGTCAGAGACTAGTGAGAACCGCTTCGCAGATTTGCCGCGCCGTGCCATCGTCCATATAGGGATGCATGGGAAGGCTGAGCACTCTCTGGCACAGGCCTTCGGTGACCGGCAGGGAACCTTCGCCATCGCCAAGCGAGCGGTAGGCGGTCTGCAGATGCATGGGCAGGGGATAATAGATCGCGCTCGGCACACCTTTCTCGCCGAGCCGGGTTTTCAGGCCGTCGCGGTCGTTATGCTGAATCGTATATTGTGCCCAGGCAGAGCGTAGGCCTTCGGGCCGGGGCGGCGTTTTCACCGCAGCCTTTAACGCCGCTTCGTATTTTTTGGCAAGCCGGTCACGCGCTTCGATTTCCGCCGCAAAGACTTTTAGCTTGGCCAGCAGAACCGCCGCCTGCAGCGTATCGAGGCGGGAATTCAGGCCGATGCGCACGACGTCATATTTGGCCTTGCCGATGCCATGGCCGCGCAAAGAGCGCCACAATTCGGCGCGCGCGGCGTCATCCGTCAGCAGCGCGCCGCCATCGCCGTAGCAGCCGAGCGGTTTGGCGGGAAAGAAGCTGGTCGCCGTTGCCGGCGCCAGGCCACCGATAGCGCGGCCATGCGCGGCACCGCCCAAACTCTGCGCCGCATCGCCGAGTAAAAATAGACCATGCGCCTCGGCAATTTTTTCCAACCCGGCATAGTCCGCCGGCAGACCGAACAGATCGACAGGGATAACGGCGCGTGGTTTTAGTTTCCCTGCCGCCTTCACCGCAGCGATCCTGTCCTCAAGATCGTCGCAATCGATGAGAAAGTTATCGCCATCGACATCGACGAATACCGGCGTCGCACCGATCAGAAGAACCGTCTCGGCGGTCGCGGTAAAGGTGAAGGAGGGCACGAATACAGCATCACCGGGGCCGATATTTTCGCCCAGCAGCGCGAGCACGAGCGCATCGGTGCCATTGGCGCAGCTGACCACATGGCCGACACCGACATGCTCCGCCAGCGCCGCTTCGAATTCATGCACTTCAGGTCCGAGAATAAAGCGGCCGTGATTGAGGACGCGCTGTATGCCGGCATCGATTTCGCTCTTAAGGCCAGCGTATTGCACCTTCAGGTCGACAAAGGGAATGCTCAAGAGGGGGATCCTTTTACAATAAGTTGATCGTCTTTTTTTTCATAGGCTTCGCCACTACGCGAGCAAACGAGATCATGGCCGAGCACTTCGCCCGAGCGCGATACCCAGCCGCTCCGGCGCGCCGGATTGCCGAGCATAAGCGCATGCGGGGGCACATCGCGGGTAACCACCGCGCCAGCGCCGATCATGGCAAAGGCGCCGATTGTCACGCCGCATATAATCACCGCATTGGCGCCGATGGTGGCGCCCTTTCCGACCAAGGTGGGCAGGAACTCGTCTTTTCTCTCGACGAAAGCGCGCGGCGTTAAGACATTGGTGAAGACGCATGACGGGCCACAGAAAACGTCATCTTCCAGGGTGACGCCTTTATAGATCGAGACATTATTCTGAATCTTGCAGCCCGAGCCGATAACGACATCCGGCCCGGCCATGACACTCTGCCCGAGGATACAATTTTCGCCGATGCGGCTGCCGCCAAGCACATGGGAAAAATGCCAGACCTTGCAGCCCGAACCGAGTTCGGCACCTTCATCGACGATTGCGGAAGGATGAATAAAAATATCTTGCGCCATCAGGGTTCGAGCTCCATCGCCGTGCTTTGCAAAATCGA
>PVBE010350630.1_pt1 | contig 17779 bp, 13 predicted proteins | sample 1631181 | NCBI WGS metagenome assembly PVBE01 (sample SAMN08397723, study PRJNA350692) | Marine metagenome, whole genome shotgun sequencing project. | isolation source: water | place: Pacific Ocean | collected 2012-04 | reverse complement strand
CTTCCGTCCCACTGTCTCCGCTCCATGGCGGACCTCCTCGCCCGGTCAGCCCCAATTCTCCCTTATTTCAAACCCGCTCTTAATGGGGAGCACTATATCCTTTCTCTCTGTTGGCCCCTGGAACTCTACTCCCTACCCAAGGAGATGTCTCACATCTATCTGAACCTATACAATATATTTCAATAACTATTTGAAATACATATAAATAACTTGTAGATAATATTTACAGTTTCAGAGATCGCTCGACGTTTGTCACAAGACATTCAGGCGGAAACCCTTCGGCCTCTTCCTCCCCCAATCCGGGACCGTTAAAGGAAACCCCGAAGATCTGGGTTGTTTTCGAGAAAATCCTTGAAATGTGGCGCATTCATTGACTCGAAACTTCGGTTTGGTGCATCATTTGGGTGTATTTCCGAACATAGAAGGGGGGGGCCTCCCGGTTTCGAATTGCAACGCGCAAAACCCCAACGGAATCGGAGGGATTGGCGAAGCAATCGATCCTTGCTCCCCTTTCCCCCTCCCCCCCATTCCAGAGGACTCCCATGCCTCAATCCTACGAAACCCTTCGAAAATCCATCGAGGCCAAAGACCGGGGCATGCGGGAAAAGGTCCGCTCACTGGACGAGGCCGTTGACCTCATCCCGGACGGCGCGCACGTGGCCGTCGGGGGGTGCCACTATTCCCGGACCCCCATGGCGCTTCTCTGGGAGATCATCCGCAAGCGGCGCAAAAACCTTTCCTTCTCCCGGAGCATCACCAGCACGGAGGGGGACCTCCTCCTCGCCGGGGACGTGACCCGGCGCATCATGACCTCCTGGTTCAGCGCGGGCGTCACGTGGGGCGTATCCCGCGTCATGAGAGAATACGTCCAGAGCGGAAGGGCGCGCTACGAGGAGTGGAGCCACCTGAGCATGGGCCTCCGCTACCGGGCCGGCGGCATGGGCGTCCCGTTCCTCCCGTCCCGCTCGATGATGGGAAGCGGCATCGCCGAGAGGCTGCCCGAGCTGAAAACCATCGAGTGTCCCTACACAGGCGAAACCCTGGCGCTGATCCCCGCCCTGAACCCCGATGTGGCCCTGATACACGTCCACCGGGCGGACCCCTACGGCAACGCCCAGATCGACGGCCTGCCCTTCATGGACGCCGACATCGCCCTGGCGGCCGACAAGGTCATCCTTTCGACGGAGCGGATCGTCGACAACGACCAGATCCGCCGATCGGCCGACCGGACGTTCATCTCCTTCCTGTGCGTCGATGCCGTCGTCGAGGCCCCCTTCGGGAGCATGCCCCACGAGTGCTACGGCCTTTACGAGCCCGCATTCAGCCATATCGACGCGTACTGCAAGCGAATCGCCGCCGATGGCGCGAGGGGAGCGAAAGCCTACTTGAAAACCCACTGTTACCACCTGAACGCCTGGGAGGAATTTCTGGATAAACTCGGGACAAAGGCCCTCCTGGCCGCCTCCAAGGCCGGGCGGGAGGTGGATCATGCCTGATCAAGACGCTCGAACCGGCTACAACGCCTCCGAGCTCATTTGCGTCATGAGCGCCCGGGCGCTCAACAACGGCGACGTGGTCTTCGGCGGGGCGGGCCTGCCGCTCGTTTCGGCCATCCTGGCGCAGAACACCCACGCCCCCCAACTGACCATCCTCTTCGAGGGCGGCGTCATCGGCCCCCGAGTGATTCCCGGCAGGCTCCCCCCCTCCACGAACGAGGCCCGGTGCGCCTGGGGGGCCAGCAAGCTGCTCTCCATCACGGACGTCCTCCTGCTGATGCAACGGGGCTATGTGGATTACGGATTCCTGGGCGGCGCGCAAATCGACCGGCACGGCAACCTGAACAGCTCGTTCATCGGCGACCCGGACAATCCGAAGGTCCGCCTGCCGGGGACCGGCGGGGCGAACGACATCGCCAGCATGACGAAGGTGATCGTCGCCATGCGTCACGAGAAGCGGAGGTTCGTTGAAGACGTCGATTTCATTACGAGTCCCGGCTATCTCCAGGGCGGCCGTTCACGGCGAGACGCCGGGCTTCCGGCCGGCGGAATCCACCTGGTCATTACGCACCTGGGGCTTCTTGATTTCAACGTGAGGCAAGGCCGGATGCGGTTGAAATCTCTCCACCCCGGCGTGGACCTGGAAGAGGTGCGTGAAAAAACCGGATTCGAGTTGTTGATCCCCAAAAAGGTCCCCAGGACCAAGCCGCCCACGGCGAAGGAGCTTGCGGACCTCCGCTCCCTGGACCCCGATGGCCGGTACACCGGCGGTGGTTAGTTCGGATTTCTCACCCACTGTCCGTTGCAAGGGGTGACAAAGTCGAAGTCCAATAACGGGTCCGCCCATTCGGGAAATCGGTGTAGCGTGGAGGCCCCGTCGAACGACTTCTCATCACTTCGCCTCGTCAGCCCGCCCCGGCTGAGATAGACCGTCGACTTGGCCGAAAAAACTGGCCGCTCTCTTGCCGAATCCTGCGCACGCCAGCAACCCTCCAGCCCCCGGATTATCCACGAAAATCCTTGAATCTGCGTCATTTCCACTGTTTTTTCTTTAGACGGATATCCAATTGCCGATAAGAAATTGGCGATGAAGTCAAATGGCCCGGCACTTTTACGGGTGGTTGTGGAAACACCATCCCGCCGGACACCCGGACGGTTCTTCACCGGGTTGATTCCGCGCCATTTGAGGGGAAAAACGGTCCGGGGCAAGCCCCGCCGAGACGGGTATGGCGCCCTTTTCCGTGAGCAGATCCCTTGCGAAAGCTCACCGTCTTTTCGTGCATGCCGTCCCGGGGCTGTTCGGCTTCCGGTTTCGCGCGGGCACGATTGGACACGGAACCAAATCGACCATCTGAATTGTGGACCAAACCATGACCGACTGGATGCTTCAAATCACGATAATCCTGATTGGCGCCCTTGCGGCGGCGGAGTTCGCGCGCGCGCTCAAGCAATCCTCCGTTCTGGGCGAGCTCACCATCGGAATCATTTTGGGGAGCTCCGTTCTCGCGTGGCTGCCGGAAAGCCATCTTCTGGAGGTCCTGGCCGAGATCGGCGTGATATTCATGATCTTCATGGTGGGGCTTGAGACCAAGTCCGAGCACATAAAAAAAGTGGGCAACGAGGCGGTCCTGGTTGCGGTTCTGGGAGTGCCTTTTCCTTTCTTGGGCGGCTATTGGATCGGGACGGCCTATGGTTTCAGCGTTCCGACCTCCCTGTTTTTGGGTACGGTGATGGCCGCAACGAGCGTGGCCATCACCGCCTGGGTTTTCATGGACATGGGGAAGGTTCACAGCTCCGTCTCTCAAACGATCCTGGCCGCGGCGGTTATCGACGATACCCTGAGCCTTTTGGTTCTGACGGTGGTTCTGGCGACAACGGGCACGGGCGGAGACGCGTCGGTCGGCTGGGCGGTGACGAAGTTTGTGATCTTTCTCTTCGGGATCTTCCCCCTCTTCTGGTGGTTGGTTCCGAAGGCCATTGCCCGGTTGGGTCAATACGGGGGCGATCGGACTTTGTTGGCGTTCTCCTGCGGTCTGCTGTTCCTGTTCTCCTACCTGGCGCATGCCGCGGGTTTGGCTGCCATCGTGGGCGTTTTTCTGATCGGGATGATCCTGGCCGAGACGAAGGACCACATCGAGATCATCGAGCAGACCCGCCCGATTTACGTCTTCCTCGCGCCCGTATTTTTCGTCGTGACGGGGGCGCAGGTCCACTTGGGTTTGATGACCCAGGTTCTGTGGTTCACCGTTCTGCTCACCGGGGTGGCCATGCTCACCAAGTGGCTCGGCTCGCTTTGCGCCGGTGCGATATGCAACATGAGCTTCCGGAAAGGAACCCTCATCGGCGTGGGAATGATCCCCCGCGGCGAAGTGGGTTTGATCGTGGCGCTCATCGGATCGAAGGCCGGAATCCTGTCGAAGGAGATGTTCGCCGCCGCGGCCATCATGTGCCTGGCAACCACCTTTGTCGTGCCGATGCTGCTGAAGTGGCTGGCCGGCGTGTTTCCTCGGGAAATGGAAGAAACCCCTTCAGAATCCCAAGGGCCGATATGCCCCCCCCAGGAAATGGAGGAAATCCATTCCGGAGTTGAAGAGCCGGTATGGGCCTATCAGGAAATTATTGAGGAAACTCCCTTGGGATGGAGTCATTCTCCTCAGGAGGTGAAAAGCTGATATGAAGGTCCGGGATGTATTTCAGTCCATCACAGAGGGGGCCGACGTGGTGCATGAGAACGACTCCATCCCCCGAGTGATCCAGCGAGTCTCCGAAGATTACAAGACTCGCGCGGTTTTTGTGTTGAACGACGCGGAACAACTGGTGGGGATCATCAGCGTCCGGGACCTGATGCGCGTCGCAGGCGCCAGATACCTTCAACAGGACACCCGCACGGTTCTCCCCTATCTGACCGCCGCCAAAGCCGGCGACATCATGCAGACCCCTTATTCCGTTTCTTCCGAGGACGAGATTCAGGATGCCCTCCGGCTTGCCGTCGAGCACGACCTCAAGGATATCCCCGTGGTCGAGGAGGGGAAGGTGATGGGCGACCTGAACTGCTTTGAGATTCTCCTGAACATCGGGTTCGAGTGATCGGGGATTTCGGAGGGGGGGGATTTCGCTCACGTCCTGATGAGACGCCGACTATCTCGCGCTGCGGAATGCGAGCCCGCATGAAGCAGGCGGGGGGATCAGGCCGTCGAGATCGGGATCGCCGGGATTGAGGGTCCCAGGTCATCCGTGACGGGACCGCCCTCGATCATTCCAATTCACTCTGAACTTCCGCCAGGGGGAGAAAACAGGCCTACCGCCTCCTTGCGCCAATCCGCGCAAGAATTTTCCTCTCTGCGTGTAGCCGCAATTTGAGCGCAACGGAAATCGCGGCCTGTAGCGCCTTGCCCCGATCTCCGCTTTGGGCCGCGCCCATCGCTCAGATGGGGGCTACAACGTTATATTTTTGCGCGAATTGGTGAAATTCAAGACTACGCCGGGACGCGTAGAAGGTCCTTCGCGATCAAGACTTCGGCGATCTGGACGCTGTTGAGAGCGGCGCCTTTCCGGAGGTTGTCCGCAACGACCCACATGTTCAGGCCGTTCTCGACGCTTTGGTCCTCCCGCACCCGGCCCACGTACACCTCATCCTTCCCCGCGATGTCCCGGGCGAGCGGATAGAGGTTATGGCTTGGCGAGTCGTAGACGACCACCCCCTCGGCCGCCGACAGCAGGGCGCGCGCCTCGTTCGCCGTGATCGGCCGCTCGGTCTCGATGTTGACCGACTCCGAGTGACAGTGAAAGACGGGCACCCGGACCGTGGTCGCCGTGATCGCCAGATCGGGCAACCCCAGGATCTTCCGGGTCTCGTTGATCAACTTCGTTTCTTCTCCCGAATAACCGTCGTCGCCGAACTCAGCGATGTGGGGGAGACAGTTGAAGGCGATCTCGTGAGGGTAGACGGACGGCTCCGTCTCCTGGAAATTCAAAAGCGCCCGGACCTGCTGCTCAAGCTCGGCGATGGCCTTCTTTCCGGTTCCGGAAACCGCTTGATACGTCGAGACCACCACCCTGAGAATCCCGACGGCATCCAGAATGGGTTTCAGGGCGACGACCATCTGCATGGTCGAGCAGTTTGGATTGGCGATGACGCCCTTGTGCGACTCCAGCGCCTCGGGATTCACCTCCGTGACGACCAGGGGAACCTCCGGGTCCATTCGGAACGCGCCGGTGTTGTCCACAACGACCGCTCCGGCCTCGACCGCCCGCGGGACAAACTCAAGGCTGCGCGCCCCGCCCGCCGAGAACAGCGCCAGATCGACGCCCTCGAAGCCGTCGCCGCTCAGCAATTCAACCTGGCAGTCCCTCCCGTTGAACTCCAACACCTCGCCGACGCTGCGCTCCGAAGCGAAGAGCCGCAGGCCCGCCACGGGGAATTTGCGCTCTGCCAGGATGGAGAGCATCTCGTTCCCCACGGCTCCGGTGGCCCCCGCCACGGCGACATTCCATCGATCCGGCATTTCAGCCCGCCTCCAGCGCTTCGGCGATTCGCGCGCTCATGGCCTTCGTTCCGATCACATCTTCCCCCTCGGAAACGATGTCCCCCGTCCGGGCCCCGGAATCGAGGACCTTGGCGACCGCGGCCTCGATGGCCCGGGCCGCCCCGGCCTCGCCGAGTCCGTACTCCAGCATCATCGCGGCGGACAGGACCATGGCGATCGGATTCGCCATGTCCCGGCCGGCGATCTCCGGCGCCGTTCCATGGACGGGCTCGAACAGCCCGAGCGGCCCCCTTCCCGCCGGTCCGCCCTTCGCCGGGTCTCCCAAGCTGGCCGAGGGCAGCATCCCGATAGATCCCGTGAGCATCGCCGCCTCGTCGCTGAGGATGTCCCCGAAGAGATTGCCGGTCACGATCACGTCGAATTGCCTGGGCTGCCGGATCAACTGCATCGCGCAGTTGTCGACAAGCATATGCTCCAGCTCGACGTCGGGATACTCGGGCGCGATCCCCTCCACAACCTCCCGCCACAACCGGCTCACCGCTAAGACATTGAACTTATCGACGGACGTGAGTTTCTTCCTCCGCTTTCGGGACAACTCGAAACCCAGGCGGGCGATCCGCTCGATCTCGGGGGCCGTGTAGACCATTGTATTGACGCCCACGCGCCCGTCCCGGTTTTCCGTCACGCCTTGCGGATCGCCGAAATAGATGCCCCCCGTCAACTCGCGCACGACGAGCAGATCGAGCCCCTTGACAATCTCCCCGCGCAGGGACGAGGCCGAGGCCAAGGCGTCGTAGAGCCGCGCCGGCCTCAAATTGCCGAACAGCTCCAGATCCTTCCTCAAGGGCAGCAGCGCCCCCCGCTCCGGGCGCAATTCCGGCGCCAGACCATCCCATTTCAGACCCCCGACGGCGCCGAGAAGGATCCCATCGGAAGCCTTGCAAAGCTCCAGGGTCTCCGGGGGCAAGGGGTGTCCGGTCTCGTCAATCGCGCAGCCCCCGATGAGGGCCTCTTCCAGCTCCAGCGACAGGCCGTACATTCCGGCGGCGGTCTCGATCACCGTACGGGTGCCCGCCATCACTTCCTGTCCGATCCCGTCGCCGGGGAGGAGCGTGATTTTCAGGGTGTCCGCCATGTCGGCTCCATCCAATCCACAAGTTCCTTGGAACCCATCCGAACGGCCCCACCGGTTGAAACCTTCACCGCCGCGGATGGGATCTTTCATCGCCGGAACCCGAAATATAGCCAAGATGGACGAGGCTTTCAAGGAAATCAGCGGGATGCGCGGCCAAACGGGGCCATCGTCGAAGGGGACGCGGCCCGGAATAATCCCCCGAAGTTTTCAGTTTCATACAACCATTCCATCCTCCAAGATATGAGGTTGAATGTTGTTGATTTGAGATAAGAAGGGGAAATTCGGGGGAAGGACGGAACATGCGCCAGGCATTTCTACTCGCCATCATCGCTTTCACGCTCATCGGCTTTTCGCTCCCCCCGGAGGGAGAAGGCCAATCCGGGCCGATCCCCATCACCGAAGCTGAACGGGGCGCGAAGGGAGCGCCGATCACCGACTCCGAGCGGGGGGCGGGAAAAGTCCCTATCACGGAAGCGGAGGGCCCGCCGGCGAGGTTCGCCCCGCCCGAGGAACCGCCCGGCTCCGGCCCGCCTCTTGTCCCCGGAGGTTCTCCGCCCCCCGCGCCAGGCGGCATGGCGCCCAAATCGGCGTCAGCGCTTTCCAAAAATCTCCTTCTCGTCTGGGCTTACCAAATGCGCGGATACCAGGTCCCGAAGCACCTGAAAAAGGAGGCCGATAGACCGGAAGCCAAGAGGCTGGTTCGTCTAAAAGACTTGCGGAGAGAGTACAAAAAACACTTGGCCGACGATACCTTCCAGGCCGGGTGGGAAGGCCTCTTTCCGGGCGTCTCGCGGCGGGTGGATATCGTGAAACAACTGGGGCTGCCCGACTTGACCGAGACCCGTGATTTCGTGGTCAAGTGGCTTTATCGAAACCGACGGGGAGCCAAGACCGTCGTTTGTGAGTACTTTTTCGGTCAGGAAGAACTTTTCGAACAAGTGATTGGGGAACCGGAAGCGGAATCGGATGACGAGCAGGATGACGAAGATCAGGCCCTGGACCGCAACCCCCAGATCGCAATCAGCATTCGGATCATCCCGAGCGCCGTAACCCTCGCCTCTGATATCATAAAGAAGTACGGCGAGCCGGAAAAAAGAGTATTCGGATAACGCGGTCTTGCAGTGGAAGTATCTTCGAGGAATCCTCGTCGAATTCAAGAAAGATCGAAAGACCGTGGACCGGATCATCTTCCGCATCAACGACATTATGCGCATCGCCTAGCCCGCATCCCTCAAACGGAAAGGCCAAACCTTCTTTCTCACATGTTCCCGCCGCCAATCCAGGACAACGACTCGCGTCGAGTTTGAGCCACGGGGGAACGCGGACAGGGTGCATCCCGTTCGGCCTATCATCCCGGACCGCGCGAGCGAACTCTTGAGTGCTTCGGGGGGTCTTGCCAAACAGGGGGGGAGATTCTTTTTCGTCTAGGGTGCTGCTGAGGGAACATGAATGATGGCCACGGCGTCGCCCTCGTCGGCAAAGTGGACAATGACCCTGAATATCCGTCCCGGCCGGAAGTAGTTACCCGTGCTTCCGTACAACTCGAAGCGGGCAATCCCGTTCACAGTCCGGTCGGCCACATTCAGCGGCCTTCGATTCTGGTAGACGCCCAGGGCTCAACTCCGGACGGGATTGATGCTCCACCGCCGTTGGTTGTCGAAGTCGCCCATGGAATCCGCCGTTTCGATAAGAATTTCTTTTATCCCCCTCGGCCTTCCAAGGGTGTCGAGCGTCAGGGAGATTTGCGCGTCTTTTTTTCCGTCCCGCGACCCCTTGAAAAACTTCCCCACAACGTCGTAAAAAATCCCGCGATAGACGGCGACGAGCCGAGCCCTCGCGGGAGGCGGGATGCGCATGGTTGTCGTGGCCTCTTCGCCGTCCGTGAAGCGGACCTTGACCATAACAACCGGATTCGGCCCGAAGCGTTTAGCGGCGGCGCTTGCGAAGACCTCATAATTGACGACGCCGTAGACCTCCTCATGCATGGGCTTGTCGGATGGGCTGACGCGGCGATTATTCCAGTAGACCCCAAGCGTCCAGCCCGCGCCCATCAATGCCGTATTCCAAGTTCCCCGATTATCCGCCACGCCGAACTCGTCGGCCGTATGAATGGAGATCGCCGAGATAACCCTGGGCTTGCCAATCAAGTCCAACGCCAATGAGAACTGGGCGTCCCGTTTCCCGTCCGGCCGCTCGCGACTCCCTTTCCCTCTGCCCACGACATCATAGCGGTTGCCTCGATACTTCGCGATCAGGGTGGGCTTCGAAGGTCCCTCTACACTTGCGAAAGCGGAGGATGTCCCGCCGCCTTGAAAGCTGACGGACACCTTGAACAACTGACCCGGCCTGATCCGGCCGGCGTCCCCCGCGTACAACTCGTATCGGGCTTTTCCCTGAATCGGGTCCGAGATTCCCTCCGCCGCCGGGTTCAGGCGTCTTCCCTCCCGGAGAACCCCCAGGATCCGCTTGGCGCCGGGCGCCGTGTCCCAAACCGGGCCCCCGTCGGGATCCCCCGTCGGATAAACAGATCGAATCGCAATCGATTGGACCACCTCCGCGGCCCCGCGGGTGTCAAGGGCTAACGTAAAATGGCCATCTTTTTCGCCGTCGGGGGCAGGCGAGTTGGATTGACCAACTACGTCCCGGTCGATTCCTTGATGGGAAACCGTCGCCGGCACGGCGGCCGGCGGCGGCACCCGAAATCGGGCCACCGCTTGTCCACTGTTATTGAACAGGACCGTGACGCGAAATCCCCGCGACGGCGCGAAGGCGTCCGCGGCGGCGTACACCTCATACCGCACCTTGCTCTTCACTGAGTCGTAGAGGGCTTTACCCTGTGCGTTGAGCCGCCTGCCCTCCCGGAAGACCGCCAAGACCCGGGCCGAGCCCGAGGATTCCCAAACGCCGCCCCCGCCGGCCGACTCCAAGCGGATGGATCGAATGGTCCGCCGCACGCCCAACGTATCCACCCTCAGGGTGATGTGGCCGTCCGCTTTGCCGTCCGGGCCGGTCCGCGCGCCGAGACCGACAACATCCAGAAGCTTTTCACAGAATTCGGCGGAAAGCGCCGCACCGGGCGTCTTTTTCACCTGACCGAACACCGCCGGAGACTTTGTGCAGCATGAATGAATCGCGGATTGACGATCCGAAGCGGCCCGGCTCGCATCCGCCGGGGGAATCGACAAAAGCGCGGCAAGAAGGAATACCGTTCCAATGACTTTGCGGGATGAGGTTGAAGGCGACATCAGTATTTCCCTCATGATTGCGGAAAAATACGGAAAGAAGGCCCTACCTTTTCATGCCTTGTTGATCTCTCCCTTATTCAAATTGTTCATGCCCTGCGGTTGTTCATCGGATTGGAATCCTGTCCAGGGTGGATCGACGTCCTTTGCCGATTCATCCGTCCTTAAACCAATCCCGCCACGGTTCCGCACGTCAACCGAGAATGCCCGGCAAACCCGCCATTGTTTCATCTCCTTGCATGATTTACCGTTAGTTTACCACTCGATTGATCGCGCGTCAGTGGTCTCTATATAGGAAATTGTCCGCCCGGCCCGACGTCTCCCCACAAGCCGGACCGCCGGACAGTCTCCCATCCCGACCCCCTCTTGAAGTGAATTCAGTCCTGTCTCTCTTTCAACCGGGCCAAAAGCCGCTCCGCATTGATGGGCAGGGATTTCACCGCTACGCCTGTCGCGTCGGTGATTGCGTTCGCGATGGCGGGGGCGATGCCCACCAGCGCGGGCTCCGCCAAACCCTTCGCTCCCCAGGGACCCGTCGGCTCGTTGGACTCCACAATGATGGGAACGGTCTCGTCCGGCATGTCCTCCGAGCAAGCGATCCGGTAGTCCACAATGTTGGCGTTCCGCGGAAGGCACGTGGCCGGGTCCACCACCAGGTCTTCGATCAGGGCGTAACCGATCCCCTGACCCGCCCCGCCCTCGATCTGACCCTCGCAAATTTGGGGATTGATCGCCCGGCCGATGTCATGGGAGCACACCAGCTTGAGGACCTTGACCTCTCCCGTCTCGGTGTCGACCTCGACGTGGGCGAACTGCGCCAGAAAAGGCGGGCAGTTCGTCACCGGTGCGAAGGTCCCCCGTCCCATCACCATGACGTTTTTGTCGCAGTGAACGGCGTACATGGCGGCCTCCTCGAAGGGCAGCGCGCGCTCCGGCGCGCTCCGGACATAGACCTTGCCGTCCGCGCACGCCAAGTCCACGGCGTCCGCCTCGAGCGCGTCGGCGACCGCTGCCATGAGTTGGTCCCTCGCCTCCTCGGCGGCCATCTTCACCGCGCTTCCGGCCATGTAGGCCTGCCGGCTGCTGTGGGTCCCGTTGTCGTAAGGACAAAAATCGGTGTCGCCGTTGAAGACGTCGATCCGCTCCGGGTCGATCCCCAGGACCTCGCCGGCCACTTGCGCCAGGATGGTGTCGGAGCCCTGTCCCAAGTCGCACGCCCCGACCGCGACGTTCACCGTCCCGTCCTCATTGACTTTCAGGACCGCCCCGGTGATCTCGTTCACGAAGGGTTTGACGCCCGTGTTGTGGGTCCCGATGCCCATCCCCACGCCCCGGACCTTCGATCCGTCCCGAAGCCTCTTGCCCCGGACCTCCGACCAGCCGACGGCCTCTGCGCCTTTCCGGATGCACTCCTCCATTCCGGAGGATTCGATCGTGATCTTGCTCATTTCGTCGAAATCGCCGACCCGCACGTGGTTCTTCAGGCGAAGCTCCAGGGCGTCCATCTCCAGGGCCTCGGCCGCCCGGTCCATCAGGATCTCCATGGCGAAGGTCTGCTGGGGCGTTCCGAAACCGCGAAAGGCCCCCGCCACGGGGAAGTTCGTGTAGGCGGCGAATCCCTCGTAGCGCACGTGAGGCGTGCGGTAGAGCATCATCCACCGGTGGCCGGTCGTCATCGTCACCTTGGGACTGGAGGCGGAATACCCGCCCGCGTTCAGATAGGCCCGAAGCGCGCGCGCGTGGAGCGCGCCGTCCGACTTGAACCCCAGCTTGAGATGGAAGCGGTTCGCGTGCCGGGTCCGCGTCCCCACAAACTCCTCCCACCGGGTCAGGGTCAGCCGGACCGGCCGGCCGGTCTCCATGGCCATCAGGGCGACGACGATCTCGTCGAACAGGTCGTTCTTGCCGCCGAAGCTGCCGCCCGTGAACGGCTTGATGACGCGGATTCGCGTCAGGGGCATATCGAGAATCTTGGCGAGGAGGATCCGGATGTTATGAACCCCCTGGGTCGAGGTCCAGACCGTGAGCCGGCCCGAGTGCCTGTCGTGCTCGGCCGCGTAGGTGTGCGTTTCCATCGGCATGTGCTGGACCACGTGGGTCTCGAAAGAATCCTCCAGGACCAGGTCGCACTCCCGGAAACCTTCCTCCGCGTCGCCGACGGACCACTCCACGTGCTTCAGGAGGTTGGTGTCCCCGTGAATGGGATGCGCGTCCGGCTCGAGCGCTTTCTCGGGATCTCCAATCACGGGCAGGTGGTCGTAATCCACTTTGATGAGGTGAAGGGCGTCCTCCGCGGCCTGCGGCGTGGTCGCCGCCACGGCCGCCACGCGGTCGCCCACGTGTCGGACAACGGGAGAAAACACCCGCTCATCGGGAAGGAGCCGGTCGTCGTCCACGGGTTCGCGCCAATAGCTGTTGAAAAGGACATCGGGCGTGTTCTCGTGGGTCAGGACGGCCTTGACGCCCGGAAGGGCGAGCGCCCCGGAGGCGTCGATCCCCCGGATCCGGGCGTGGGGGACGGGGCTTCGCAGGATTCGCATCGTCAAGGCGCGGTGCATCGGCAGGTCCGCCGTGTAACGCGCTTGCCCCGTCACCTTCAGGAAGGCATCCTTCTTCTTGACCGGCTTTCCGATGTACCGGAGGTCGCTTCCGTTTCCGCTCATCGCACTTCCCCCATCCTTTTCGCCGCGAGCTCGATGGCGTCGATGATCTTGATGTATCCCGTACACCGGCAGTAGTTCCCATGGAGGGCCTCCCGGATTTGGCCTCTGTCGGGGTTCGGGATTTCGTCCAGAAGCGAGATGGAGGTCAGGACCATGGCCGGGGTGCAGAATCCGCACTGCACGGCCCCGCACTCGACAAAGGCCTCCTGGACCGGGTGCAGCGCGTCTCCGTCCGCCACGCCCTCGATCGTCCGAACCTCGGTCCCGTCGGCGCGCACGGCGGGGATCAGGCAGGAACACGCCAACCCCCCCCCCATCAGGACGGTGCAGCAGCCGCACACGCCGACGTCGCAACCCACCTTCGTCCCCGTGAGCTCGAGATCATCCCGCAACACTTCCGAGAGAAACCGGTTCACCGGGACGGTGAGCTCGACGGGTTCGTCATTGACCGAAAATCGGATTGTCTTTCTGTCCACGAGGATCCTTTCCGGAACCGGCGAACGCCCAGGACGCGCCCGCCGGGCCGTGGGTGTCGCCCGGCTAATCTCCGGGCGTGATTTGCTTCAACAGGCGCGGCAGGAGGACCTTGACCATCTCCCGCTTGTACGTCCCGGAGCAGTAAACGTCGTCGGGCGGATCGACTTCGGCCGCCGCGGCCTCGGCCGCCGTGTCAAAGACTCCCGAATCGAGCGCCTTCCCGCGCAGGGCCTCCTCCGCCCCCGCCGAGCGCATCGGCGTCGGCGCGGCGTTGGAAAAAGCGACCCGGGCTTCCAGGCACGTCCCGCCGTCGGGGGAGAGATCCAGCCGGACGGCGATGCCCAGGGTGGGCTTGTCCGCCTTCGAGCGGGGCGTGAACTTCAGGTGTCCGAAGACCGAATTCTCTCCGACCTTCGGGATCGAGATCTCGCCGATGACCTCCGAGCGCGTCAGGCAGGTCTCATAGGCATCGACGAAGAGGTCTTTCGCCTCGATGGTCCGGGAGTGTCCCTTCCGGACGGCGCGGACCGAGGCGTCCAGGGCCAGGCAGGCCGCGGGCGGGTCCGAAGCCGTCTCCCCATAGGCCAGACACCCGCCCAGCGTAATCTGGTTGCGAAGCCGTCGGGAGGCGACCTTGCCCACGACTTCCGCGAGAAACGGGACGTTGTTGAGGATAACGGGCGATCGCTCGATCTCGGTCAGCGTCGTCAACGCGCCGATCCGAAGACCCTCCTCACCGGCCAGAAGAAACCGGAGCTCGGGTATGCCCTGAAGGTCCACCAACGATTCCGGGGAGAAGATCCGCTCCTTCATGAGGGCGAAGAGCGCGGTTCCGCCGCCGACGGCCTTCGCCATCTCTCCTCTGGTTTCCAGCAGCGCAACGGCTTCTTTCAGGTCTTGCGGCAGTTGATAGTCGAAGTTCTTCACAGTCCGCTGAATCCTTCCCCGGGGTCGTTCCGCCCCGCCGCGTGGTCCATCCGCCTCGGGCTTCGGCGTGAATTATACTTCAAAAGGAATCCGGATCAGGGGTTTCTCGGAAGTTGTTACCCCGCACGAATGTTGATACACTTGGGGCCTTGCGGAGGTTACAGCCGTCATCCCGCACGGGGCCGTTTCGGCCGGCAGGTCCCGGGCGGGTTCGCTTCAACGGGCCAGTCCGAATCCAGGATGTTTTCCACCGACAAAGGAGAGTAACGTGGCCATCGACCTTCTTATCCGGAACGGGACCATCGTCACCCCCGACGCAACGTTCGAGGCGGCTATCGGCATCGACAAGGGCGTCATCGTCGCCGTCGGCGATGAGACCAGCATGCCGGAAGGCAGAACCAACATCAACGCCAAGGGCCTTCATGTCCTGCCTGGCCTCATCGACGGACACGTCCATTTCCGGGAGCCCGGCGTAACATACAAGGAAGATTTCAACACGGGCAGCCGGGCCGCGGTGTGCGGCGGCATCACGACCGTCGTCGACATGCCCAACGTCATTCCCTCCACGGCCGACGTGGCTGCGTTCAATCTGAAGGTGAGCTGTCTCCAGGGGAAATCCTTCGTGGACGTCGCGGTCCTGGCGGTCGTCGTCAACACCAACCTGGGACAGCTCAAGAAGCTCGCGAAGGCCGGCGTGATCGGCTACAAGGTCTTCCTGGGCGAGACGGTGGGCGGAATCCCCGCCCCGGACGACGGCCCGCTCATCGAGGCCTGGAACATCATCGCCGGGACCGGCCGCCGAACGTGCATTCACGGCGAGCACCGGCCCATCACCAGCCACCTCATCGAGAAGTTCAAAAAGCAGGGCCGCACGGACCCGCTGGCCCACGTGGACAGCCGCCCGCCCATCTCCGCGGTCCAGGCCGTCATGACCGCCGTCAACTACTGCCGGGTGACTGGGGCGAAACTGCACGACCTGCACGAAGGGTGCGCGGACGTGATCAACATGCTCCGCGAGGTGAGGGCCAAAGGGGACGTGGACGTCACCGTCGAGACGGGGCCCCACTACCTGCTCATGACGGCCGAGGACATGAAGAAGAAGCACATCGGCAACCTCATCCGGATGAACCCGCCCATCCGTTACAAGGGACATCAGGAAACCCTTTGGGAGGGCCTGAACGACGGGTCCATCGACATGGTCGCCACCGATCACTCCCCGCACACCATCAAGGAAAAGACCCAAAAGAGCATCTGGGACACCACCCCCGGATTCCCGGGAGTCGAGACCAACGTCCCGATCATGCTGACCCAGGTCAACGAAGGGAGAATCAGTCTCGAGCAGTATGTCCGCGTCCAGTCCGAGAATCCCGCCAAGGTCTGGCAGATGTACCCGCAGAAGGGCTCTCTCCAACTCGGCACCGACGGGGACATCACGATCGTGGACATGAACAAGCGGGGCGTCGTCCGCGCCAAGAACCTCCACTCCAAAAACAAGATCACGCCCTGGGAGGGGTGGAAGGTGAAGGGGATGCCCGTTTACACCATCGTCCGGGGGAACGTGGTCATGAGGAACGGGAAGATCATGGGCAAACCGCAGGGGCAGTTGGTGACCCCCATGGATCACAAGCCCGCGGCCACCAAGAAGAAGGTCGCCCCCAAGGCGAAAGCGCCCAAGAAGAAGTAAGGCATGGGGCGCCGGCGATTCCCGACGCGGAAAAACCGGCGCCCTTTTTCCATTCGGTGAACCGGAAATCAGGGGGAATTGGAGGAAGACAAGATGAGCGCCGCCCAGGAGGACCGGGGCGCGGTGACGCGCCCGGCCATCGAAGACAACCTGCACATCTTCTGGCAAACCCTGAAGAGCCAGGGGGTCCACCGACGCGAGGTCCTGGGGACCCTTCGGCGGGCGGAACGCACCCTCGGCCCGGGCCGTCTGGAAGAGATCGCGGACCTCTCGACCGGATCAAAGACCCCCTTTGAAGACCTCCTCGCCTTCAACCTCTACGAGGACGCGGTCTTCCGGGACGGCTGCACGGTCCTGATGGCGCTGGGCAAAACCTCGGCCTCGGGCAACCCCATCCTCCTGAAGAACAGCGACAAGGTCGGCGGCCAGAGTCTGACCGGACCGAACTTCCATCTCAACAAGGAAATCAACGTCATCCAGGACGTCCGCTCCGACTCGGGACACCGGATCCTGGGCGTGTGCGCGGCCGGCTCCACGGGGATCAAGATGGGGATGAACGACGCCGGCGTCATCACCGCCAGCAACATCGGCCGGACGGTCGAGCTCAAAGAGAAGAAGACGGACCTCACCACCCTGCGGGCCATCGACCGGGCGCAGGTCATGCGCGACGGCCTGGAGTTCGCCGGCGCCCGCGACGCCGCCGAAAGGACCCTGTCCGATCTCATCGACAGCCCGATGAGCACGCCGGGGAACGTGGAGTTTCTGGACAAAGAGGCGTGCTACATCATCGAGGGGTCGTACACGCAGTTCGCCGTCGAGATCATCCGCGGAGACCGCGTGGCCGCCCGGGCCAACCACTTCAGACTCCTCCACAACCTGAACGATCCTGAAGACATCGCCGGGCACAAGCGGTACGCCCGCTGCATGGAGCTCCTCGAAGGCAACGCCGGGCGCATCGACCGGGAGAAGATGATCGAGTTCTCCATGGACCACGCCAACGGACCGGGACCCAATTCCATCTGCCGCTATGGGACGACCCCGGAGGAGGAAACCTCCCTGTCATCCATGATCATGGAGATCAACCCGGACGACCCCAAAAAATCCGTCGTCCACATCTGCCTGGGCAAACCCAGCTACGCCTGGCGGGACCCGGCGGGGAACGTCACCCTGTCCATGGACAGCAAGCCGGAGGACATCCCGCAAGGCTTCCTCAACGGCGACATCTGGAAGCGGTTCTACACCGAGGAGCCCCACGCGGCGTAGGAAAAGGGCAAGATGCCGCTCCCGGGGGAGAGGGAGGGGAGGGATCGTCATTCCACAGAGTGTCGCGGAACGGACTTGCTCCGCCTTCGGATTGAACCATCTTCGAATCATGAACGCTTCCACGGCAAAACCGTTCTGAGCAATGCGGACCCGCCTGAATTCCCTCCTCATCGAATACTGTGCGGGATGGCTCCCTTATAGTGCTCCCCATTAAGAGCGGGTTTGAAATAAGGGAGAATTGGGGCTGACCGGGCGAGGAGGTCCGCCATGAAGCGGAGACAGTGGGACGGAAGAACCAAGGCCAAGATCGTCCTGGAGGGTCTTGGGGGTCGGCCGCTGGCGGAGGTTTGCAACGCCTACCAGATCAGCCCCACGCCGTACTACAAGTGGCGGGAGCAGTTCCTG
>PVBE010338269.1_pt1 | contig 17779 bp, 13 predicted proteins | sample 1631181 | NCBI WGS metagenome assembly PVBE01 (sample SAMN08397723, study PRJNA350692) | Marine metagenome, whole genome shotgun sequencing project. | isolation source: water | place: Pacific Ocean | collected 2012-04 | reverse complement strand
TGGGCAAACTTTTGGCTCAGCATATCCTGGGCCGGGAGCCCGAGATGCCGCTCTTCGATCCCCAGGCCCGCATCGGCGGTCCCGCCGATCCGCTTCTGCCGGGGCGGTGAGGGACGAGTGCGCCATTATTGTTTTCTGATTCAGGTCAATGAAACCTTTGGCGGACCGTCTATGGTCACTCTTCCGCCTACAAAGGGTGACCCATGTCCACCGCGTCCCTGATCCGTCCCAAGGCGTCTGTTCGTGTGCCCGCTCACCGGCGCGCCTTGGCAACCACACTCGCGCTCACCGTCATCCTTGGCGGCATCGCGTCGGCGCCACGGACGGGCTGGGCCTGTGGCTGGGCCGGGGACGGCGACAACGAGGAAGTGGATGCCGTCGTCATCGGCGCCGATGGCCGGCCGCTGTCGGAGGGTGATCGGTCGGCGGTCGATCCCGTCGCCCTAAACCGCACCGGCGAGCTCTATCGGAAAGGATTGGGCGTTGCCCGTGACGCGGCGGAAGCGGTTTTGTGGTACCGCCGTGCCGCGGAGCTGGGCCATGCCGCCGCCCAGAACAACCTGGCCGCCCTTTAACGAGACGGGACAGGGCGTCGCCAAGGATGCGGTCGAGGCGGCGCGCTGGTTCCGCCTGGCGGCGGCGCAGGGAGAGCCCCACGCCCAACACAGCTTGGGTGTCCTTTACCGGGACGGGCGTGGTGTCGGCCGCGATCCGGCTGCGGCGGTCAAGTGGATCGGCGCCGCCGCCCGCCAAGGGCATGGCGGGGCCTTCGTCGATCTTGGCGTCCTCTACTGGGAGGGTCTGGGCGTGACGCGCAACGATACCCAGGCTTACATGTGGTGGACCTTGGCCGCCAATGGCGGTGACGAAACCGGCGCCCGGTTGTGTGCCGTGGCGGAAAAGACGATGTCGCCCGATAGGATCGCCGAGGCGAAAGACCGAGCGCGCCAGTGGAAGCCGGTCGCCGCCTTCTGATCAGTTGCCGGCGCAATCGACGCAGACCGGCGTCGCCGGGTCGAGTTCCAGGCGCTTGGCTGGAATATCCTCGCCGCAGCTCAGACAAAATCCGTAATCGCCGTCTTCGATACGCTTGAGGGCTGCCTCAATGCGCTCGATCTCAATGCCTCTGCGGCGGTCGGTTTCCAGCGCCATGGCCTGATCTTGAAGGGCGTCCATACGCGACAGACGGCCGACGCGGGTTTGATCGAGTTCAACTGGCTGGCGCGCGTCCGCTCCGGCCGAGCCGACGCGTTGCAATTCTTCGCGGTGGGCAATCAGTTTGGCTTTCTGGGCCTTCACATTGATCTTTTTTTTACGCTGAACCATGACGCGGTCTCCATCAGCCGCCGGCGAGGGTCGCGATCTCTGTTTTCAGGGTTGTACGGGCGGCATCGACGCGCGCCCGGCGTTCGGCGTTGCGCCGCTGGTCGTCGGCAAGGCGGCGGCGTGCCTCGCCGACGATGCGCCGCACCTCATCCGGCGCCGGGCCGCCGATTACGTCGCGCCCTTCCACCGCCGTCGTCGAATCGAGACTGTGGCGCACCATATCGGCATCCACATTTACCGATCGTCCGGCCACTTCCTGGGCCGCTTCTTCGACCATCGCGGCGGAGATCTCGTTGGCCTTCAGGCCCTTTTCCAGGCCGGCCCGGACGACCCGGCCAACCACATGATGGGCCTCGCGGAACGAGAGATCGGTCTGGCGCACCAGATTGTCGGTCAGGTCGGTCACCGTCGAGTAGTTCTCCTCGACCAGGGCCAGCATCCGTTCGGTGTTGGGCTCGGCGGTACGCAGGACCAAGTCGAGGACGGCAAGGCCGCTGACGGTGTCGTCGAGCGAATCGAAATGCCAGCGCAATGCCTCGTAATAGCCGTCGACCACGTTGGTGAAATTGGTGCCCTTGATCGCCGCCATGGAGGTCGTCAGCGAGCCGATCAACTGGGCCGATTTACCCTTCAGGTATTCAAGAACCACGGGATTTTTCTTCTGCGGCATGATGCTGGACGTACTAAACACCCGGTCGGGAAAAGTCACCGTCTGAAATTCATAGGACACCATGACGAAGAATTCCTGCGCCAGCCGGCTCCAGGTCAGTCCGAGGAGCGCGCAGTCGGAAAGCAATTCGACGGCGTAGTCGCGCGATGCGATGGCGTCCAGATTGTGCTCCAACAAGCCGTCGAAGCCGAGGAGTTGGCCCGTTTGCCCGCGGTCGATGGGGAACGAGGTGCCGGCGAAGGCGCCGCTGCCCAGCGGGTTGAGGTTGATGCGCGGGTATACGTCGGTGATGCGCTGGTGATCGCGTTCAAAGGCTTGGGCGAAACCAAGCAGGAAAAATCCGAAGGTAATGGGCTGGGCCGGTTGCAGGTGCGTGTAGCCGGGCATGACCACGTCGGCATGGGTTTCGGCCTGGTTGAGTGCGGTCTCGCGGACGGTTGCCAAGGATTCCAGGATGTCGAGGCAGGACCGGCGACTGCGCATGCGGTCGATGGTCGACTTGAGATCGTTGCGGCTGCGCCCGATGTGCATGCGCCCGCCGACTTCCGGGCCGGCCTCTTCGATCACCTTGGCTTCGTAGTTGAAGTAGGATTCCTCGCGCGCCGGGTCGAGGGTGAACGCGTCCGGGCCCTGGCCCTCCAGGTCGATCAGCACACGGGCCAAAGCCTGAGCGATGTCCGGTGTCACGATGTCGCGCTCGGCCAACATCAGCACATGGGCCTGGTTGACATCGGTCATGTCGGCGAAGACGTGGCGGAAATCGCTCTCCAGGCGCGCCCCATAGACATATTTTTGAATTTCGGGTGCCAGTGTTTCAGACAAAAGGCCGCTCACCTTGGAATCCATGCTGCTCAATCCAGTCGTTTTGTCTTGGGGATGATCCGCGCCTGGCGACGCCCGTAAATGGTAGGCCTAATTACGGGCTGTGTCATCCCTCGACGGGGGGCTCCCAGTGGGGATGGGGAAAACGCGGCGCGCGGCCACGGAGCCGCTAATAAATCCGGTCGAACCGGACGTCGAACGGGGTTTTGGGAAAATCCCGCGCCCCACCGTCATTCATGGCGAGGCAAATATAGGTTTTCAACCGTCCAGGACGGGTTATACCATAGGCTGTTTGGGCGCGGATGCAGGTTAGAATGGAACCATGGCACGGAAAAGGGCTCACGCAAGGGTACTGATATACAGCCACGATAGCTTCGGGCTGGGCCATCTGCGTCGATGCAGCGCCATCGCCAATTCCCTGGTCGATCACCACAAGGATCTATCGGTCCTTATCCTTTCGGGCTCCCCCATCATCGGCAGCTTCGATTTTCGCACACGGGTGGATTTCGTCCGCATCCCCGGGGTCATCAAGCTGCGTCGTGGCGATTACACCTCGCTCAGCCTGGACATCGGCATCGATGAAACCCTGGCCATGCGGGCCTCGATCATTCGCCATACAGCCGAGGCCTTCGATCCCGATATCTTGTTGGTCGACAAGGAACCCCTGGGTCTGCGTGGCGAGATAAAGGACACGCTGACCATGCTCAAGGACCGCGGTACGCCCCTGGTCCTGGGGCTCAGGGACGTCATGGACAGTCCCGAGCATCTGGTCGACGAATGGCGGCGCAAGAACGCCATGCCGGCCTTGCAGGAACTTTACGATCACATCTGGGTCTACGGACTGGAAGAAATCATCAATCCCCTGGAAGGCCTGCATGTGCCGCAAGCGGTGCGCCAAAAGATGCGCTACACCGGATATCTGCGCCGCGAATGGGTGCAGGGCGCGGCGCCGCTGCGCCCCATGCCGGAGATCGAAAACGAACCCTATCTCCTGGTCACCACGGGTGGCGGCGGCGACGGGGCGAGCCTGATCGACTGGGTGCTGCGCGCCTACGAACACGATCCCGCCATGCCCCATCCCGCCGTCTTGGTGCTGGGGCCTTTCATGGCGTCCAACCTTCAGGTGCAGTTCATCGAGCGTGCCGCCCGCTTGGACCGTGTTCATGCCCTGACCTTCGATTCGCACGTCGAGAGCCTGCTCGCCAATGCCGCCGGCATCGTCGCCATGGGCGGCTACAACCTCTTTTGCGAGATCTTGTCGTTCGACAAGCCGAGCTTGATCGTGCCGCGCACCGTGCCGCGCCTGGAACAGTACATCCGGACCGCCCGAGCCCAGGAGCTGGGGTTGGTGAACATGTTAGTCGACGACGGCATGCGCAGTCCGCGAAAGATGGTGGCGGCTTTGCGCGAACTGCCCGTTCAGCCGCGGCCATCCGAAGTCCATTTCCCCGGGCTCCTAGACGGGTTATCGGTGATTAACGCCATGGTCGATCAATGGCTGAATATGCCTAAGACGGCGCCCGACCTTTCCGTTGTTGGTCAGACCGTGTGACGTGAGTGCCGCCGTCGCCTTCGTCCTCAAGGGCTATCCCCGCCTTTCCGAAACATTCATCGCCGAGGAAATTCGGGCGCTTGAGGAGCGCGGGATCGATATTCGCCTGATCTCGCTGCGTCGTCCCACCGACCGCCATGTTCATCCGGTGCATAGAGAAATCCGCGCGCCGGTCAACTATTTGCCCGAGTACCTCTATCGCGCACCGGCGCGGGTGTGGCGCGGATGGCGGGCCGGGCGCCGGCTTTCCGGCTACGCGGCGGCGCTGGGGGTCTGGCTTCGGGATCTTGGGCGCGATCCGACCCCCAACCGGGTGCGCCGTTTCGGCCAGGCCCTTGTGTTGGCCGGCGAACTGCCCGCCGACGTCGGGTGGATCCACGCCCATTTCCTGCATACTCCGGCGTCGGTCGCCCGTTATGCGGCCCTCATTGTCGGACTGCCATGGAGCTGTTCGGCCCACGCCAAGGACGTGTGGACGACGCCGGCCTGGGAGAAGGCGGAGAAACTCACCGATTGCCGTTGGCTGGTCACTTGCACCCGGACCAACCGCGATCACCTGGCCCAACTCGCGCCCGTTGGGCGATGTGTTGATCTGGTTTACCACGGCCTCGACAAGGGGCGCTTCCCGGCGCCGGAAAGTCGCCGCCCGCCGCGCGACGGCGGCGACGCGGGAGACCCGGTTGTTCTTCTCTCGGTCGGTCGCGCCGTCGTGAAAAAGGGTTACGACGACCTGCTCGATGCTCTTGGCCGCTTGCCGGCGAGCTTGCATTGGCGCTTGATCCACATCGGCGGCGGGCCGCTTTTGCGAAAGCTGAAGCGCCGGGCGCAACGCGATGGACTTGCCGGGCGCATCACCTGGATGGGATCGCAGCCGCAAGAGGCGGTCCTGGCCCAGTACCGTGCCGCCGATGCCTTCGTGCTCGCCTGCCGCATCGCGGCTGACGGCGACCGCGACGGCTTGCCCAATGTCCTCATGGAGGCTCAGAGCCAGGGGTTGGCGTGTCTCTCGACGGCTGTTTCCGCCATCCCCGAGCTCATCGTCGCGGACGAAACCGGCCTCCTGGTGGCGCCCGGCGATGGGGCCGCCCTGGCTGAAGCCCTGGCGCGCCTGATCGCCGATGCGGGACTCAGGCAACGTTTGGGCGCCGCCGGCATGGAGCGGCTCCGCACCGCTTTCTCGTTTGAAGACGGCATCGATCGCTTGGTCCAACGGTTCGGCCCACAAGTGCTGAATGGTCAGTGATGCGCATTGCCTTTTACGCCCCCATGAAGCCGCCGGATCACCCGGCGCCGTCCGGCGACCGGCGCATGGCGCGCCTGTTGATGGCGGCCCTTGACGCCGGCGGACATTCGGTCGAGTTGGCATCGCGGTTCCGAAGCTATGACGGCACCGGCGCGGCCAAGCGGCAAGGGCGCCTGGGCGCGCTCGGAAGTCGGTTGGCGGCGCGTCTGGTCCGTCGCTACCGGTCGCGTCCCGCCCGCCTGCGGCCGCAGGCGTGGTTTACCTATCACCTTTACCACAAGGCGCCCGACTGGCTGGGTCCCCAGGTGGCCGACAACCTGGGCATTCCCTATGTGGTGGCCGAGGCGTCCCACGCGCCCAAACAGCGGAACGGGCCTTGGGCGCCGGGATGGGCGGCGGCGGCGGCGGCCATATCGCGCGCCGATCTGGTGTTGGGTCTCAACGCGGCGGATGCGGGTTGCGTCAAGCCGCTGCTTGGCGCCCGGACGCCACTTGTTTCCCTGCGGCCGTTTCTCGACGCCGCCCCCTACGCCGCCGCCGTCAAGCGCCGCGACAGCCTTCGCCGCGCGGTGTCGAAGCGCTTGGCCATCAATTGCGACCAGCCTTGGCTGCTATCCGTGGCGATGATGCGTCCGGGCGACAAGCTTGCCTCGTACAAGCTTCTCGGCCGCGCTCTGGCAGACCTGCGGGCCCGGCCCTGGTGCCTGCTGGTCGCCGGCGATGGCCCGGCGCGCGGTGAAGTGCAAGCCGCCCTTGCCGACCTTGACGGCCGCGTCCAATGGCTTGGCGAGCTCTCGGCCGAGGTCCTGGCGGAGCTTTACGCGGCGAGCGACCTGTTCGTCTGGCCGGCGGTCAACGAGGCCTACGGCATGGCGCTTCTGGAGGCACAGGCGGCGGCGCTTCCGGTGGTTGCCGGACGGGTCGGCGGAGTTCCCGATATCGTTATCGACGGTACCACCGGGGTGCTTGTCGAGGAAGGCGACACGGCGGCCTTTGCAAGGGCGGTGGCGGCGCTTTTGGATCATCCCGAGCGGAGAGGGCCATTGGGCACGGCGGCGCGCCGGCGTGCCGCCCGCCACCATGGACTGGAGGCGGCGGCGCGGACCATCGATGGCGCCCTGCGGAAGATCGCATCGTGACCCGACTGGTCCTCATTCGTCACGGCCGGACGGCCTGGAACACGCAAGGCCGCATGCAGGGCCGGGCGGACCGACCGTTGAGCGCCGCCGGGCGGCGCCAGGTTGGCGCCTGGACGGTGCCGGAGACGTGGCGGGATTACGATTGGATCACAAGCCCGCTGAAGAGGACCCGGGATACGGCGAAGATGCTGATCGGCCATGTTCCGCCCGTCGAACAGAGGCTCATCGAGATGGACTGGGGCCGGTGGGAGGGGTGTCGGCTGGCTGACCTGCGCGTCGAAATGGGCGAGGAGTTCGACCGCATGGCGGCCGGCGGCATCGAATTCCAGCGTCCCGGCGGCGAGAGCCCGCGTCAGGTCCAAATGCGTCTCCGGCCCCTGCTCGCCGAGATTGCCGACCGCCGACGGCCGACGGTCGGCGTCACCCACCGCGGCGTGGTCCGGGCCGTATATGCCGAAGCCGTGGAGTGGGATATGACCGGTGAACCCCCGCACGAACTGCGCGACGACTGCGCCCAGGTATTTACCCTGGATAGGGACGGAAGATGCCGTGTCGAACATCTCAACGTCGACCTGAGGGCGCCATGAGCGGGGAAACGGTTCTCTTCTATGTCCAGCATCTGCTGGGGATCGGCCACGTCAAGAGGGCGGTCACGCTGGCGCGCGCCATGCGCGACGAGGGCCTGGAGGTGGTTGTGGTCTCGGGCGGCGAGGACGTGCCCGTCATCGATGCCGGCGCCATAAACTTCGTCCAGTTGCCGCCGGTGAGGGCGGCGGACAAGTCGTTCAAGGTGCTTCTCGACGAAAGCGGGAAACCCATTGACGAGGCGTGGAAAGCGCGCCGCCGGGACCTTCTGGTGGACCTCTTCCAACGGACCAATCCCCGGGTCCTTGTCATTGAGCTGTTTCCTTTTGGCCGGCGCCAACTGCGCTTCGAGTTGATCCCGCTTCTCGACGCGGCGCGAGCGGCGAGGCCGCGTCCGGCCATTGTCTCGTCGGTGCGCGACATCTTGGTTAAGAAAGCAAAGCCGCAACGCAATGACGAGATGATAACGTTGGCGACCACATACTTCGACGCCGTCCTGGTGCATGGCGATCCGTCCCTTATCCCCTTCGATGCGACCTTTCCCCTGGCGGCGGATCTTGGGGAGCGACTTCGCTACACGGGTTACGTGGTCGATCACGTGGCGGTCGCCGAGGCTTCGGCGCTTGCCCCCAGCGGCGAGGTGGTGGTCTCGGCGGGCGGCGGCGCGGTCAGCGAAGAGTTGCTCCGCTGTGCCATTGAGGCGCGGCCCCTGACGGCGCTTGGCGACAAGCCATGGCGCCTGCTTGTCGGCCATAACCTGCCCGAGGCGCGCTTTGCCGGGTTACGCACCGATGCTCCGAAGGGTGTCATCGTCGAGCGGGCGCGCGCCGATTTTCTCTCGCTCCTTGCCGCGTCGCGTTTGTCGATATCGCAGGGCGGCTACAACACGGTAACCGAGATCCTGGCCACCGGGACGCGTGGCGTCATCGTTCCCTACGCCGGCGGCGAGGAGACCGAACAGACCATTCGCGCCCGCCTTCTGACCGAACGCGGTCTGGTGCGGGTGGTCGAGGAACGCCACCTGGACCCACCCCGATTGGCCGCCGCCGTCACCGCGGCCAACGCGAAGAACCCACCGGCCGATCCGGGTGTCCGATTGGACGGGGCGGAGGCCAGCGCCAGGATCGTCGCCTCCCTCGCGCAGGGAATGGCTTGAAGGAAGCGGGGATTACATAGAGAATACCGCGCGACGATACAGGGAATGAACTAAGAAGCTTTTGGAACGAAGATCAGTCGACCGCCTCTCCGAACCATGGTTCGGAGTTTTCACTGTTGTCCCAAAATGTTTGAGAGCATGCCATGAGTCCCAACGTTTTCAGTTACATCTTCCGCTATTCCAAGAAGGAGCAAATCATCCTTCTGGTGGTAACGGCCTTGTCGTTCCCGTTCCTTTACCTGTCCCTGGACCTGCCCAAGACCATTATCAACAAAGCAATCGGCGGGACGGAATTTCCCATGGATTTCATGGGGATGGAGGTCGAGCAGATTTCTTATCTGCTGATCCTTTGCGGCTTTTTCCTTCTCCTGGTCTTCATCAACGGCGGCTTTAAGTATTACGTTAACGTATTTCGCGGTGTCGTCGGCGAGCGCATGCTGCGCCGCCTGCGCTATACCCTGATCGCGCGGGTCATGCGTTTCCCGCTACCCCATTTCCGGCGCACGTCCCAGGGCGAAATCGTCTCCATGATCACCACCGAGACCGAGCCCCTGGGGGGGTTCATCGGCGATGCTTACGCCATGCCGGCATTTCAGGGCGGCACCTTGGTGACCATCGTCTGCTTCATGTTCATCCAGGACTGGATCATGGGCCTGGCGGCGATCTCGCTCTACCCCATCCAGGCCTACCTGATCCCCAAGCTGCAGCGCCAAGTGAACCTTCTTGGCAAGGAGCGCGTACGCCACGCGCGCAAGCTTTCGGAACGCATCGGCGAAACGGTCTCCGGGGCGCACGAGATTCACGCCCACGATACCTCGCAGTACGAACTGGCCGACTACGGCGACCGTTTGGGTATCCTTTTCGGTATCCGCGTCAAAATCTACCGCAAGAAGTTCTTCATCAAGTTCGTCAACAATTTCCTCGCCCAGTTGACGCCGTTTTTGTTCTTTTCCATAGGCGGTTATCTGGTCATCACGTCGGGATTCTCCTTCGGCGCCCTGGTCGCCGTGCTTGCCGCCTACAAGGACATGACCGCGCCGTGGAAGGAATTGCTGGCCTACTATCAGCGCATGGAAGACGCGCGGATCAAGTACGACCAACTGATTGAGCAGTTCCAGCCGGCGGGCATGCTGGACGAGGACCTGCTGTCCTCGGAGCCTGGTGATGGAGGGCCGCTGGACGGCGAACTGACGGCATCCAACGTCAGTTGGGAGGAAGACGAGGGAACAAAGGTGGTGAGCGGCACCTCGCTCAACGTCACCTTGCCCACCCACATGGCCATCGTCGGCGCCGGAGGCAGCGGAAAGGATGAGTTCGCCCGCCTCCTTGCCCGCCAGCTCGTGCCGTCGTCGGGGCGCATCGACATCGGCGGTCGGAACCTGGTCGAACTGCCCGAATCGGTCACCGGGCGGCAGATCGGTTATGTCGGACAAGAGGCTTACATCGCCTCGGGCACCATACAAGACGGCCTGCTTTACGGCCTTAAGCACCGGCCCCTGGGCGAAGCAACCTACGACGACGAAACACGCGGCACACGCCGCCTTGAACTGGAAGAGGCGGCGCGCGCCGGCAACAGCCCCTATGATTTGGCAGCCGATTGGGTGGATTATGAGGCGGCCGGCGGCAACGGTTCCGAAGACCTGAGTAAACGCACCGACGAGGTGTTGGGTGTCGTCGAGTTGGAAGAGGACATCTTCCAACTCGGTTTGCGTAGGACCATCGACGCCGCCGATCAGCCCGAAACCGTGGCCAAGATACTGGAAGCCCGGACCTTACTTCAGGAACGTCTGAGCGCGCCCGATGTCGCCTCCCTGGTCGAGGCCTTCGACGAGAGCCAATACAACGCCAACGCATCGGTCGCCGAGAACATCTTGTTTGGAACACCGGTCGGCCCCACCTTCGCCATCGAGAATCTGGGCGAGAACGCTTATGTCCTTCAGGTCTTAGAGAAGATGGAGCTGAGCAAGGATTTCCTGACCAAGGGACTGAAGCTGGCCGAGATGATGGTTGAGATTTTCCATGATCTGCCGCCCGGTCACGAATTCTTCGAGCATTTCAGCTTCGTCAGTTCCGACGACCTGCCCGAGTTCCAGGCCATGCTGCGCCGCGTCGAGAAATCGGGGTTGGACGATGCGGGCGAGGCCGATGTCGCCATGCTGATGGCGTTGCCTTTCAAATTGGTTCTTGCCCGCCATCACCTGGATCTCATAGACGATGCCATGCAAGAGCGCCTCTTGGAGGCGCGCCGCGTGTTCGCCGAGGGACTTCCCGGCGACCTCAAGCCCGCTGTTCAGTTCTTTGACCGCGACGCCTATAACGCGGCAAGTTCCATCCAAGACAACATCTTGTTCGGTAAGATGGCCTCCGAGAAGGCGCAGAGCGGCGCCCGAGTCGGCGAGGCGATTGCCGAGGTTATCGAAGCGTTGGACTTGCGGCGCACGGTCATCGATACGGGTCTTGCCTATGAGGTGGGGGTTGGCGGTACACGTCTCTCGCCGGCCCAGCGCCAGAAACTGGCTCTCGCCCGTTGTCTCATAAAACGACCCGACGTCGTCATCGTCAACGAGGCCCTTTCGTCTCTCGACAAGGACAGCCGAGACGCCATCTTTACCAGGGTCAAGGAAGACATTGCCGAGCACAGCCTGATTTGGGTCGATAGCCAGGATGGCGGCGAAGAGGAAGATCGCTTCCAAAAAGTCTTCGCCGCCGAAAGCGGCCGGATCGTCCCCTTGGGCGAGGCGGCGCCGGTGGAGCAAACTGCTGTCGCCGAGACCCCGGAAGAAGCGGAGCCGGCGGCCGCCACCGGCCTGGGCGCCGAGGTTGAGGTGCTTGCCAAGATACCGCTGTTCGCCGGCATGGATCGCTCGAAGCTCAAGTTTCTTGCCTTTACCAGTGAAAGGCTCTCTTTCGACGCCGGCGAAATCGTCTTCCGCCAAGGCGAGGTGGGCGATAAGGCATACATAATCGTCGAGGGAACGGCCGAGGTCGTCCTGGAGGCCGATGCGGGCGACAAGCGCTTGGCCATGATCGGCAAGAACGAACTGTTCGGCGAACTGGCCCTGCTCTGCGACGCGCCACGCACCGCCACGGTGCGGGGGGAAACCCCGCTCACCGCCCTCGGCATTTCCAAGGAACTGTTCGTCCGCCTGATCGAGGACGATGCAGAGGTCAGCGCCAACGTGACCCGTGCCGTCGCCGCCCGCCTGGAAGGGACCCTGCGTGAATACGGTAAGACCAGCACCATGTATGACGCGGCGACTGAAATGGCCACTTACAGCCTGTTGGATGACCGCTTTAAGCAGGCTAAGGCGCAGAAAAAGCGCCACGGCAACCTGTCGGCCCTGCTGACTTTCGATTTTGACCATTTGAGAGACACCCGTGACGATGGCGACAACCGTAACGAGATCCTGAGACAGGCGGGCGAGCGTATCCGGGCCTGCCTCCGTGAATTGGATACGGTCGCCTTACTACAGGAATCGGAGTTCGCCATTCTTATCAACGAGATCGAGAGCGATGCCGACCCCGCGCTCGTGGCCCGGCGGATGGCCGAAGCCCTAGCCAGTCCCTTCACCATCGGCGCGCATGAAATCTCTCTGGGCAAGAACTTCCGCTTCAACATGAATTCCTTTGAAGACGAGGACTTGGACTTGGCTCTGGACCTGTGCCGGCAGGGTAAGTCGAAAAGTCTCACCGTGGATTTGTAAGCTGAAACCATGACCTCGGAACAACATGGCTTTGGTTGGGAAGGAGACGGCGTGTCCGCGATACGGCGGGCGCCCATCTCGGCCCTTCCGGGATGGGCGACAGGGAAGGATGGGGCGCCTTCCGACGGTTGGCGGGCCTTGGAGGACGAGTTGGACGCCTGGGCCGAAGGGGAAAGGGCGGCGGACCTTTGGTGGCGCGACGACGATGCCCAATGCGTGACGCCGGCCTTGCAACGGCTGCTGGCGCTTTCCACCGGGACCGCCACCCCGTTGACCCTCGCCGTGGTGCCTAAAGGTGCGGAAACAGCCTTGGCGCATGTGCTGGAGACGGTGGCGGAGGTGAAGGTGATCCAGCACGGATACGCACATGTCAATCATGGTGGAACACATGGAAAGAAAGCGGAATTGGCCGTCGGTCGGTCGGCCAAGGAAGCGCTTGGTGAATTGATCCGTGGTCGGCGATGGTTGGCGCGCCTGTTCGATGGCCGATTCCATGCCGTCTTGGCGCCGCCGTGGAACCGCATGGATCCGCTTTTGGTGCCGGCCCTGGCGGGGGCCGGAATTTGCGGCTTGTCCGCTTTCGGCGTTCGGCGCTCGGCCGAACCCGCCCCCGGTCTGATCCAGAGCAATTGCCACGTCGATATTCTGGATTGGCGGGGAAGTCGGGGATTTGTCGGCGAGGATGCGGCCCTGGCGGCGATCGTCGATCATCTCGCCCGACGGCGCCGGGGCGAAGTGGACGCAAAGGAAGCAACCGGCATCCTCACTCACCATATGGTTATGGACGAGGCTTGCTGGGTGTTTCTCTCCACCCTGATCGAACGCACGCGGGCCCACCCGGCGGTGCGCTGGCTCGACGTAGGAAAGGTGTTATGGCCGGGACGATGAAAGACTACGGTTATCCCCTTGGTGCCGTCCGTGCCGACTATGCGCGCGCCGGCCTGGGCCTGGGCTTGTGCGGCCTGCCCCTTGCCCTAACCGATCTGCCCCTGGTCATTACCGTCATATTGGCTGTCGCGGCGGGCCTGTTCGCCCTCTATGGCTTACGCACCGCCCAGCAGCAGTCGATGAGCCTGAAGGTGACTGGCGAGGCCATCGAAACTTCGGGCTGGCGCCGCGTCCGTCTCGCCTGGGACGAGTTGTCGAGTGTCGCGCTGGCCTACTATTCAATCCGGCGCGAGGGCGGTGAGGGATGGATGCAGCTTCGTCTGGCCGGCAAGGGCGGCACGTTGCGCATTGAATCGACACTCGAAGGTTTCGACGCCATCGCCCGCAAGGCCATTCAGGCCGCCGCCGCCAACGGCCTTCAACTTAACCGAACAACGAAGGCCAACCTGCATCTCCTCGGCCTGACGGTACCCGGCGAGGAGGGTACGTGAACGACCTTTTGCAAGTTCGCGACCTAAAGGTTGAATTCGCGACCCGCGCGGGTGCCGTGCGTGCCCTTGACGGCGTTTCGTTTCGCGTCAGGGCGGGCTCGACGGTCGCCTTGGTGGGCGAGTCCGGTTCGGGAAAATCAGTGACCGCCCAGGCCATTCTGGGGCTGCTGCCACGCAACGGACGCATCACCGGCGGGGAAATACTTTTCGCCAATTCGGAACGGCAAACCCCCGGCATGGTTGGCGAGAAGCGTGGGACCCTGGTTGATTTGGCCGCCGTTGATCCCGACAGCCGGGCCTTTCGTTGTATCCGGGGCGACCGAATATCGATGATCTTCCAAGAGCCCATGACCTCGCTGTCGCCGCTGCACACGATTGGGAACCAGATCGTCGAAGCCCTTCTCCTGCATCGCCCAATGAAACGCCCGGAAGGACGCGACATCGTCGAGCAGATGCTGCGCATGGTGGGATACCCAGATCCCGGACGGGCCTACGATACCTACCCGTTCGAACTGTCGGGGGGGCTGCGCCAACGGGCCATGATAGCCATGGCCCTGGTCTGCCACCCGGCGCTTCTCATCGCCGATGAGCCGAGTACCGCGCTGGACGTCACCATTCAGGCTCAGATATTGAAGCTGATTCAAGACTTGCAGGCGGAGCTCGGCATGGCCGTCCTGATCATTACCCATGACCTCGGCGTCGTCGCCAACGTCGCCGACGAAGTGGTCGTGGTCTACAACGGCGAGGTCATGGAGAGCGGTACTCTGGAGGACATCTTCCGCCACCCGAGCCATCCTTACCTTAAGGCCTTGTTGCAGGCGGTGCCTCACTTCGAAATGGCTGACGGCGAGCGTTTGGTGCCCCTGCGCGAAATCAGGCCCAAGGCCGGCCATCTGCTGTCGGGCAAGCCGTCCCGGCCGGCGGTGGCCGACGAGCCGCCCCTGCTCGACGTGCGCCACTTGACCAAGAGCTTCTCTACGCGCAAAGGCGGCGGGATGTTCGGCGCCGGTTCCCGGACCAGCGTCCGGGTCGTCGACGACGTGAGTTTCGAGGTGCGGCGCGGCGAGTGCCTGGGGCTGGTTGGAGAAAGCGGCTGCGGCAAGACGACCGTAAGCAAGATCATCATGCGCGCGCTGGACGCCGATAGTGGCCAGGTGTTTTACAACAACGACGCAACGACGATTGATTTATTGACCCTGGATGACAAGGCGATGGTGCCTTTGCGCAACTCCATTCAATACATGTTCCAAGATCCCTTTGGGTCGCTCAATCCGCGCATGACCGTCTTCGATGTCGTCAGCGAGCCCCTGGTTATTCACGAGATGGGCGATCTCGATTACCGCCGCCAATTGGTTATGGAGTTGTTGCGCGTGGTCGGACTCGACCCCCGTTACCTGAACCGGTATCCGCACAGTTTCTCGGGCGGCCAGCGCCAACGCATTGGTATTGCCCGGGCGCTGGCCCTGCAACCGAACCTGTTGATCTGCGACGAGCCGGTGTCGGCGCTCGACGTCTCGGTTCAGGCGCAAGTGCTCAATCTGCTCAAGGACCTGCAAACCGAGCTTGGGCTCACCTATCTGTTCATTTCCCACAATCTGGCGGTGGTCAACTACATGGCCGAACGCATTGCCGTCATGTGCGCCGGCCGCGTGGTCGAAATGGCGCCGCGCGAAGCCCTTTTCCAAAACCCGACCCACCCCTATACCCGTGCCCTGGTGGCGGCGGTGCCCTTCCCCGATCCCGACCGCCGGCTTGACTTTTCAGCCCTCATGGAAGGTCGGGCTTCCGATCCCGAGGCGTGGCCACATCCCTTCTGTTCCGAAGAAGATAGCGTAATGCCCCTTATCGATCTGGGCGGCGGCCATCTCGTTCGCGCCCATCATGACCCCGGGATCGGCAGGGTGCGGCCATGAGCGGATATCTGAGACACCTCGCCCCGGTCGCGATCGCGGTCCTTGCCTGTCTGCCGGCACGGGCAGATCAGACCCCGGCTAACTTTATCGAAACCCCGATGCTTGCGGCCAAGGTGGCGGCCAGACAATTGCCGCCGGTCGAACAGCGCGTCCCCGAGGTCCCCTTGGTCGTCACTTTCGACGGCAAGGAGCGGACGATCGGCCGTCATGGCGGCACCCTTCGCACCGTTTCGGGCCGGCGCAAGGATATCCGCCTGATGGTGGTCTATGGTTACGCCCGACTGGTCGGCTATGACACCGAATTCAACCTCAAGGCGGACATCTTGGAACGGATCGGTGTCGAGCGCGACCGTGTCTTCACGCTCCATCTCAGGAAGGGACATCGGTGGTCCGACGGCAATCCCTTCACCACCGAGGACTTCCGCTACTATTGGGAGGACATGGCGACCAATCCCGACGTTTCGCCGGTCGGTCCGCCGAGAACAATGGTGGTTGACGGCGAACGGCCGCGCTTCGAAGTCCTGGACGAGACCACGGTGCGCTATAGCTGGTCCAAGTCCAATCCCTTTTTCCTGCCCGCCCTGGCCGGGACGTCACCACTCTTTATCTACCGGCCGGCCCATTACCTGAAGCAGTTTCACGCCGACCACGCCCATGCCGTGGATATCAAGCGCCGGGTCAAGGAGGCGGGGCAACGCAATTGGGTGTCGCTGCATTTCCGCCATGATCGCATGTACAAGAACGACAATCCCAAGCTGCCCTCCCTACAGCCCTGGGTCAACAGCACGAAGCCGCCGGCCCAGCGCTATGTCTTCGTGCGCAATCCCTATTTCCACCGCGTCGATCCGGAGGGCCGCCAGCTTCCCTATATCGACAAGGTCGCCATGAGCATCGCCAGCGCCAAGCTGGTGCCCGTCAAGGTGGGAGGCGGCGAGTCGGACCTGCAAGCCCGCAACCTTCAATTCAATAACTATACCTTCCTCAAGGAGGGTGAAAAGCGGAACGGCTACACCGTGCGGCTGTGGCAGACGGCCAAGGGCTCGAAGATGGCTTTGTTCCCGAACCTCAACATCGATGATCCCGTGTGGCGAACATTGTTTCGCAAAACCGAGTTCCGTCGCGCGCTTTCGCTGGGCGCCGACCGCCACGAGATCAATCAGGTCATCTATTTCGGACTGGCTCTCGAATCCAACAATACCGTCCTGCCGAAAAGTCCGCTCTATCGTAAGACTTATGCCCGCCAATGGGCCAACTTCGATCTCGATCAGGCGAACCGGATCCTCGACGATCTCGGGCTCACCAAGCGGGATGATCGTGGCATCCGCCTGTTGCCCGATGGCCGCACCATGGAGATCATCGTCGAGACCGCGGGTGAGGATAGCGAGCAGACCGACGTTCTTCAGCTTGTTCATGACGGCTGGTTAAAGTTGGGCATCAAGCTGCACGCCAAGCCCAGGCAGCGCGAGGTCTTCCGCAATCGGATCTTTGCCGGATTGGCCCAGATGTCGGTGTGGTCCGGACTTGAGAACGGCGTGCCGACGCCCGACCTCAGTCCCGAGGAGTTGGCCCCCACCAGCCAACAGCAGTTGCAATGGCCAAAGTGGGGGCAGCACTACCAGACCATGGGCAAGGCGGGACAACCGGTGGACATGAAATCAGTCCAGGAACTGGCCCGCCTGAACGCGGATTGGCGTTTCGCCGATAACCGGCAAACGAAGGAAGACATCTGGCGCAAGATGCTGAAGATCCACGCCGACGAAGTGTTCTCCATCGGCTTGATCTGTGGTGTGCCTCAGCCCGTGGTGGTGAGCAACCGTCTGCGCAACGTGCCCAAGGAGGCGATTTACAACTGGAACCCCGGCGCCTTCTTCGGCATCTACCGACCCGACTCCTTCTGGTTCGCCGACGCCGGCAAGCCGGGAAGTCAGTGAGGGCGCGACGATGTTCAATTACCTGGCGCGCCGCTTTCTGACCATGATCTTGACGCTGCTTGTCATCAGCGCCCTTGTCTTCGTCATCATCCAACTTCCGCCCGGCGATTTTCTCAGTACCTACATGGCTGAGCTTGAAAGCCAGGGCGAGATCGTCAGTCCCGAAAAAATCGAGCACATGCGCCGCCAGTATGGCCTAGATAAGCCCTTGATCGAGCAGTATTTTGTCTGGGTGACGGGTCTCGTTCAGGGGGACCTGGGCTATTCCTTCGAGCACAACCTGCCAGTGACGGAAGTGGTCGGCGACCGGATGCTGCTTTCAATGGTGCTCAACTTCGCCACCATTTTGTTCATTTACC
>PVBE010019455.1_pt1 | contig 17781 bp, 15 predicted proteins | sample 1631181 | NCBI WGS metagenome assembly PVBE01 (sample SAMN08397723, study PRJNA350692) | Marine metagenome, whole genome shotgun sequencing project. | isolation source: water | place: Pacific Ocean | collected 2012-04 | reverse complement strand
CCACATTGCTTGCAGTTCAGGGCGAGGAGCTTCACTTCACGTCCAACCCTAGGGCCCTTGGCCCGCGCGTGCGACCCTTTATCCGTCCCCGAGGGCGACTACCGCCCCATAGATTCGATAGCCGCCACCTTCTCCGCCGCCGATGCAGGTCGAAGGGGGGCAATGCACACGCTCAGGTTACAAGTCGCCAGTGCTCGGCCGGGTCCAGATAAATGCAAGCACCCAAGCGATGGCGAGCAAGACAAGAACAGTTGGAAGTGTGCCCAACTGCATTGTCGCCAAAGAGAAAGAGACCAGAGCACAGGTAAGAACTGTAGCAATCAACTTTACGTTGAATGAGATTGCGCCATGGCTTTCCCAGTTGGACAGGATGGAACCGAAGACTGAGTGGGTTGTCAGCCATCGATGAAGCTTGGGAGAGCTCCGAGCAAAACAGGCTGCGGCAAGGATCAAGAAGGGCGTGGTAGGCAGAAGTGGAACGAATGCTCCAATGATGCCGAGCACCAGAGAAATCAGGCCGCAGACCAAGAAGAATTGGCGCTTCAACTACTCAGCAACTCCTTGGATGGCGCCCCGCATTGATCGGGGAAGATCCCAGTTGAATCCTCGCGTGCGTGTCATGGAGATGGCGTAGCGAGTTTCCGTTACGTCAATCCAAGAGTGAGTGTCACGGCCCCTCAGCTGATCTGGGTCGCGGCCAGGAGGTTGGCCTCGCGCAGGCGCTCTTCCATGAGCTCACCCAGGCGGGCCGGGCTGGGGCTCATGGTGACACCCGCGGCCTCGAGGGCCGCCACCTTCTCCGCCGCCGTTCCCTTGCCGCCGGCGATGATGGCACCGGCGTGGCCCATGCGCTTGCCGGGGGGAGCGGTCTGACCCGCGATGAAGCCCACCATGGGTTTCGTGACGTTGGCCTTGATGTAGTCGGCCGCGGCCTCCTCAGCTGTTCCGCCGATCTCACCGATCATGATCATGGCGTCCGTCTCGTCGTCGGCCTGGAAGGCCTCGAGACAGTCGATGAAGTTCGTGCCGTTGACCGGGTCGCCGCCGATGCCGATACAGGTCGACTGTCCGATGGAGCGGGTGGTCAGCTGCCAGACGGCCTCGTAGGTCAGGGTGCCGGAGCGGCTGATCACGCCCACACGACCGGGCTTGTGGATGTAGCCGGGCATGATCCCGATCTTGCAGGAGCCGGGGGTGATGACGCCGGGGCAGTTGGGGCCCAGGAGGCGTGAGTTGGATCCCTTGAGAGCATCCATCACGCGCACCATGTCGAGGACGGGCACGCCCTCGGTGATCGCCACGATCATCTCCATCTCGGCCTCGATGGCCTCGATGATGGCCGCGCCCGTGAAGGGCGGGGGCACGTAGAGCACGCTGGCGTTGGCGCCGGTCTCCTTCTTGGCCTCCGCCACGGTGCCGAAGACGGGCAGGCCCAGGTGCTCGGTGCCAGGCTTCTTGGGGTTGACCCCGCCCACCAGCGTGGTGCCGTACTCGAGAGCTTGTTTGGAATGAAAGGTGCCCGTCTTGCCGGTGAAGCCCTGGCAGATCACGCGCGTGGAGTCGTCGACGAAGATACTCATGGGTCAGGCGTCCTTGACGGCTTGGCAGATTTTCTGGGCCGCGTCATCCAGGTCGGTGGCGGCGATGATGGGCAGGCCGGATTCGGCCAGGATCGCGCGCCCGGCCTCCACGTTGGTTCCCTCCAGGCGCACCACCAGGGGAACGTTCAGCTCGATCTGGCGCACGGCCTCCACGACACCATTGGCGATCACGTCGCACTGCATGATGCCGCCGAAGATATTGATCAGGACGCCTTCGACCTGCTCGTCGCTCAGCAGGATGCGAAAGGCCGCGGTCACGTTCTCGGTGGTGGCGCCACCGCCCACGTCGAGGAAGTTCGCGGGTGACCCGCCGTAGAGGCTGATCACGTCCATGGTGGCCATGGCCAAACCCGCGCCGTTGACCATGCAGGCGATGTTGCCGTCCAAGGAGATATAGGAGAGGTCGTAGCGGCTGGCCTCGACCTCCTTGGGGTCCTCCTCGTCCAGATCCCGCAGCTCGACCAGCTCGGGGTGACGGAAAAGGCCGCTGGAATCAAAGTTGATCTTGGCGTCGAGGGCGCGCACGGCGCCGTCCTCGGTGTGCACCAGGGGATTGATCTCCGCCAGGGAGCAGTCCTTGTCCACGTACAGTTGGGCCAGGCCCACCAAGAAGCGCGCGGCCTCGTCCACCAGCTCGGTGGGAACGCCGATGCCCGTGGCCAGGCGCTTGGCTTCGGCTTCATCCAAGCCCGTGGCGGGGCTGAAGGGCGCCTTCAGGATCTTCTCGGGGGAATTGGCGGCCACCTCCTCGATGTCCATGCCGCCCTCGGAGGAGGCCATCATCACGGGCAGGTCACGCTCGCGATCAATGACCACACCCACGTAGTACTCCTTGGCGATGGCAGAGCCCTCTTCCACCCAGATCGTGCGCACGCGCTGGCCCTCGGGGCCGGTCTGGTGGGTGATGAGGTCCATGCCGAGGATCGCTTCCGCGGCAGCGGTGACCTCCTCGGCACTGCGGGCGAGCTTGACTCCCCCACCCTTGCCGCGACCACCTGCGTGGATCTGGGCCTTGACCACCACAAGCTCGCTGCCGAGCTCCGTGTAGGCGGCAGTGGCCTCGTCGACGGTGGAGCAGACACGCCCGGTCGGGACGTCGAGGCCGTGCTCCGCGAGCAGCTGCTTGGCCTGGTATTCGTGAATCTTCATGGGACTTGCGTAGGACGGCGCCTCCGCTCAGGCGGCGCTGAAATGACAAAGGAGCCGGACTACGGCTCCCTGATCAAGGTTCTGACTCCCGACCCCTGTCGGGATCGCTGGAGTGGTCTAGATGCTGCCGTGACGGGCCCGCTGCCGCTTGTTGACCTTACGGCCTCCGGCGGTCTTCTGACGGGTTCGGAAACCCGTCATCTTGGCCTTCTTCGACTTGCTGTTGCGCACTTTGAGTTTCATGTTCGCTCCGAATATGGGGCTCCACTGGAACCGAGGCGGAGAATTCTAGGCCTCCCCCACCATGTGCGCCACCGGCACGGGGCCAAAAACAGGGGCCTATCAGGCGTCCCGGGGGCCCACCATGTCCGCAGGCACCACTGCGGCGTCGAATTCCTCGCCGCTCATCAGCTCCAGCGCCAGGACCGCCTCCCGCAGGGTGGTGCCGTCCGCGTGGGCTTTCTTGGCCGCTTTGGCCGCATTGTCGTAGCCGACATGGGGATTGAGAGCGGTCACCAGCATCAGGGACTCCTGCATCAGGGCCTCCACCCGCTCACGGTTGAGCTCCAGGCCCTCGATGCAGTTGCTGCGGAACGAATCGCAGGCATCCGCAAGGAGCGCGACCGACTCCAGGAGGTTGTGGATCATGAGGGGCTTGAACACGTTCAGCTCGAAGTTGCCCTGGCTACCCGCCATGCCGACGGTCACGTCGTTGCCCATGACCTGCACACAGACCATGGTCATGGCCTCGCACTGGGTGGGGTTGACCTTGCCGGGCATGATCGAGGAGCCCGGCTCGTTGGCGGGCAAGGAGAGCTCTCCCAGACCGCAGCGCGGACCGCCACCGAGCCAACGCACGTCATTGGCAATCTTCATCAGCGATCCGGCCAGGGCACGCAGCGCACCGCTCGCCACCACGAGAGCGTCGTGGGCCGCGAGACCCGAGAACTTGTTGGGCGCGCTGACGAAGGGCAGGCCCGTCTCGCTCGCGATCTTCTCGGCGGCGCACACGGCGTACTTCGGGTGGGTGTTCAGCCCGGTGCCGACGGCGGTCCCTCCAAGGGCCAGCTCATGCAGGCCCGGGCAGGCCGACTGCAGGGTACGCAGACCATCGGTCAGCTGCTGGACGTAGCCCGAGAACTCCTGGCCTACGGTCAGGGGCGTCGCGTCCTGCAGGTGGGTACGCCCGATCTTGACGACCTCACTCCAGGCCTTGGACTTGTCGTCGAGGGCAGCTCTCAGTGCCTCGACCGCTGGCACCAACCGACCCTGGAACTGCTCGGCGGCGGCCACGTGCATGGCCGTGGGGAACGAATCGTTGGATGACTGGGCGCGGTTGACGTGGTCGTTGGGATGCACCGGGTCCTTGGAGCCCAGGTCTCCGCCGAGCAGCTGGATGGCCCGGTTGGAGATGACCTCGTTGGCGTTCATGTTGGTCTGGGTGCCCGAGCCCGTCTGCCACACGACCAGGGGAAACATCGCGTCGTGCTCTCCGGCAATGACCTCGTCCGCCGCCTGCAGGAGGGCCTCTTGCGCGTCGGCTGCCAGGGAATCCAGGTCCCCCAGCTCGATATTGGCCTGAGCGGCGCACTTCTTGACCACGCCCAGAGCGCGAATCATCGGCCGGGTGAAGCGCTGGCCGCCGATCTTGAAGTTGCCCAGGCTGCGCTGGGTCTGGGCCCCCCAGAGACAGTCATCGGCAACCTCGATGGGGCCCATGGAGTCGGATTCGGTACGGGTGCTCATGGATAGTGGTGCACGGTCTTAGAAGAGGCCCAGGTCGCGCATGGCCTGTACGTCGGTGGCAATGCTGTCCGCAGTGCTGTGCAGGGCGGCACGGGATTCGTTGTTCAGGGGAACCTCCACGATCTTCTTCACCCCCCCACTCCCGAGAATGGCGGGCACGCCCATGTAGAGACCCTCGTGACCATACTCGCCGTTCAAGAGGCAGGCGCAGGGCAGCAGGCGGTCGGCGTCGTTCAGTACGGACTCGGCCATGGCCACCGCGGCCGAAGCGGGGGCGTACCAGGCGCTCCCCGTCTTGAGCAGGGAGACGATCTCCGCACCACCCTTGCGCGTGCGGTCCGCCATGGCGTGTACCTCATCGGTGGAGACGAGATCGAGCAGGTGCACACCGTTCACGGTGCAGTAGGTGGGCATGGGAACCATGGAGTCGCCATGGGCGCCAAGCACCATCGCATCCACATCTTTGACCGAGCAGCCCGTGGCCTTGGCAATGAACCAGCAGAAGCGTGCCGAATCCAAGACGCCGGCCATCCCGATCACGCGCTGAGCAGGGAAACCCAACTGCGCACGCATCAGGGTCACCATGGAATCCAGCGGGTTGGTGACAACGATGACCACGGCGTCCGGAGAACCACGACGGATGGTGGCCGCCACTTCGGTCACGATGCCTCCGTTGACCTCGAGGAGGTCCGAGCGGCTCATGCCCGGCTTGCGCGGGAGGCCAGCCGTGACGATGACGACGTCCGAGTCGTAGGTGTCCTCGGGGTCGTTGGTTCCGATGATCTCGCTCTGGAAGCCCTCCACCGCCGCGGATTGGTTGAGGTCCAAGGCAATGCCCTGCGGCCGATCTTCGACCACGTCGATCAGCACGATCTCTCGCGCCAGGTCCTTCAAGGCCGCCAGATGGGCACAGGTGGAGCCCACGTACCCGCCTCCGACCACGGTCAATTTGCGCTGGGGGATGTTGCTCATGGGGGCTTGATGGGCCGATCGTGAGCGAGAGTAGTGCCTTGCCGCCCTCAAGCCCAGACCGAGGGCCCCAGATGTGGGCTGGACAAGGCTCACACCGAATCCCGTATGATCAGGTCCATGGGCCCGGGCTAGGCCCACATGCGTGCAACTTACGATCGTGTATTACCGCAACTTTCCTAGTTTCTACAAATTTCCTTTATTTATCGCTTACGCATTGATAACACCAACGGCATCCTGTGTGTGCCCCGCATAGCCTCGCAAAGCAGGCTACTCTTCGGGGTCACCTTTCATCTGCCCAGCGCCGCACCACACCTCCTGCCCTATGCCCTCGGACGCCTCCCGCAGCCCTGCAATCGACCGACTCCCGGCCGGAATGAGCCTGAACGCCCCTCTCTCCAGGGAGCATGCGGAGGTCCTCTCCCCCGCTGCCCTGGCCTTCGGGGCCGACCTTGAGCGGCGCTTCCGCACCCGCAGGGCCTCCCTCCTGGCCCGCAGGAGCGAACGTCAGGCCCGATTTGATGCCGGGCAGCTGCCCGACTTCCTTCCGGGTACAAGCGAGATCCGCGAAGGGAACTGGACGGTGGGCAAGGTGCCGTCTGACCTGCAGGACCGACGGGTGGAGATCACCGGTCCCGTTGAGCGCAAGATGATCATCAACGCTCTCAATTCGGGAGCCAAGGTGTTCATGGCCGATTTTGAGGACTCCTGCTCCCCCACCTGGAACAATTTGCTTGATGGCCAGCGGAACCTGGGGGATGCCGTTCGCCGCCGTATCGACTTCACCCACCCTGAGACAGGCAAGCGCTACGCCCTGGCCAAGAAGACGGCCACCCTGGTGGTGCGGCCCCGAGGTTGGCACCTGGATGAAACCCACCTTTCATTGGACGGACGCCCCGTGTCGGCTTCGATCTTCGACTTTGCGCTGTTTCTCTTCCACAACGCGCACGAGCTGATCGCCCGCGGCAAGAGCCCCTACTTCTATCTGCCCAAGCTTGAGAGCCACCTGGAAGCGCGCCTCTGGAATGACATCATTGTCGCCGCTCAGGAAGCCCTCGGACTGCCCCGCGGCACGATCAAGGTCACGGTCCTGATCGAGACCCTGCCCGCCGCCTTTGAGATGGACGAGATCCTGTACGAGTTGCGGGACCACATCGTCGGTCTGAACTGCGGACGCTGGGACTACATCTTCAGCTTCATCAAAACGACCCGCGCCCACGCGGAATTCGTGCTGCCCGATCGCGGTAGCGTGGGCATGGACCGCCACTTCCTGCGCAGCTACTCACGCCTCCTGATCCAGACCTGCCACCGGCGCGGCGCCCACGCCATGGGAGGCATGGCCGCTCAGATCCCCGTCCGAGGAGATGACGAGCGGAACGCGGCGGCTATCGCCAAGGTCCGCGCGGACAAGCACCGCGAGGTTACTGACGGACACGATGGAACCTGGGTGGCTCACCCGGGTCTGGTCCAGGCCGCCCGCGACGAATTCGACCTGTTCCTGACCGGCCCGCACCAGATCAACACCCCACGCGAGACCGTCCCGGTTCAAGCGGAAGACCTGCTACGGGTACCCAAGGGCGATGTGACACTGGCGGGCGTGCGCCAGAACCTCTCGGTGGGCATCCGCTACATCGCCGCCTGGTTGGCCGGCAACGGCTGCGTGCCCATCGATGATCTGATGGAAGACGCAGCCACGGCCGAGATTTCACGGAGCCAACTCTGGCAGTGGCGCCAGCACGGCGCGCAACTCGAGCAGGGGCAATCCGTCGATGCGGCCCTCCTGCAGAGTGAGCTCGACGCCCTGCTTGAGGATCTGCGTTCCAGTCTGGGCGACATTGCCTTCACGGGCGGGCGCTTCGCGCTGGCCGGCGAGCTCTTCGCGCAGCAGATCCTGGCCCCGGAGCTGGGCTCCTTCCTGACCCTTGATGCCTATCCACACCTCAAGGGTTGATCGCACGACACTCTCTCACCTCCAGCTGCGCCACACGCCATGACAAACTCCTTTCTCCCCGACGAACCGCAGCTCCCCCTCGACCGCTTTGAGGGCATCCGTAGGGACTACTCCGTCCAGGACGTGGAACAGCTGCGCGGCTCCGTGCGCATCCGTCACACTCTCGCAGAGGAAGGCTCCGCCCGCCTTTGGGACCTGCTGAACGGCGAAGACTTCGTCAACGCCTTGGGTGCCATGAGCGGCAACCAGGCCATGCAAATGGTCAAGGCCGGGCTCAAGGCCATCTACCTCTCAGGGTGGCAGGTAGCAGCGGATGCCAACGTGGCTGGCCAGATGTACCCCGACCAGAGCCTGTACCCGGCCAACAGCGTCCCGTTGGTGGTAGAGCGCATCAACCAATGCCTGCAGCGCGCCGACCAGATCGCCCATGCCGAAGGCGACGACTCCGTGAACTTCTTCGCCCCCATTATCGCCGATGCGGAGGCCGGTTTCGGTGGCCCCCTCAACGCGTTCGAGCTGATGAAGTCCATGATCGCCGCCGGCGCGGCGGGCGTGCACTTCGAGGACCAGCTGGCCTCGGAGAAGAAGTGCGGACACCTGGGCGGCAAGGTGCTGGTGCCTACACAGACCTTTATCCGCACCCTCAATGCAGCGCGTTTGGCCGCAGACGTCTCGGGTGTCGCCACGGTCCTGGTGGCACGCACGGATGCCAACGCGGCAGCCCTGATCACCAGCGATGTCGATGAACGCGACCACGAGTTCCTCACCGGTGAGCGCACCGAGGATGGCTTCTTCCGTACCCGTGAAGGACTTGACCAGGCCATCGCACGCGGGATTTCCTACGCACCCTACGCGGACATGGTCTGGTGCGAGACCTCCAAGCCCGACCTGGCAGAGGCGCAACAGTTCGCCGAAGCGGTCCACGCCCAGTTCCCGGGCAAGCTGTTGGCCTACAACTGCTCCCCCTCCTTCAACTGGAAGTCCAATCTGGACGATTCCACCATCGCGCGCTTCCAGCGCGAGCTGGGCGCCATGGGCTACAAGTTCCAGTTCGTCACCCTGGCCGGGTTCCACGCCCTCAACCACAGCATGTTTGAGTTGGCCACCGGCTATCGCGACGAGGGCATGGCGGCCTACTCGCGCATGCAGCAGACAGAGTTCGCGAGTGAGGCCAAGGGGTACAGCGCCACGCGCCACCAGCGCGAGGTGGGCACCGGTTACTTCGACCTGGTGGCCAACGCCGCCAGCGCCGGGAAGTCCTCGACCACGGCCATGGCCGGCTCCACGGAGACCGAGCAGTTCAATGCCGGGCGGGACTCCGGCGACGAGCAGACGAAAAAGGCGAGTTGATCGCCCGCGTCGTCGTCGCACGGGAAAACACGTGTGGCGGCGGCGTGCCTCCCCTCTTCTGGCGTGGCTCCTTCAGACCGACTGAAGGTTCAGGGCCTCTTGCAGGTTCTCGTCGAGCTTGGCCATGAACTGCTGGGTTGTCAGGTAGCCCTGGTCACCGCCAACGAGCAGTGCGAGGTCCTTGGTCATGAACCCCGACTCAACCGTGTCCACGCAGACTTTCTCCAGGGTCTCCGCAAACTGAACGACCTCGGGGGTCTCGTCCATTCGGCCCCGATGAGCCAGACCGCGGGTCCAGGCGAAGATCGAGGCGATGGGGTTCGTCGAAGTCTCTTTGCCCTGCTGATGCTGACGGTAGTGACGCGTCACCGTTCCGTGGGCGGCTTCGGCCTCGACGGTCTTTCCATCGGGCGTCATGAGTACCGAGGTCATCAAGCCCAGGGAGCCGAAGCCCTGAGCGACGGTGTCGGACTGCACGTCCCCGTCGTAGTTCTTGCAGGCCCAGACAAAGCCTCCCTCCCACTTGAGCGCGGCCGCCACCATGTCGTCAATCAGGCGGTGCTCGTAGGAGACGCCTGCGGCCTCGAACTTCTCCTTGAACTCGGTCTCAAACACCTCCGCGAACAGGTCCTTGAAGCGCCCGTCATAGGCCTTGAGGATCGTGTTCTTGGTGGACAGGTACACGGGCCAGCCACGCTGCAGGCCATAGTTCATGCAGGCACGCGCAAATCCCCGGATGGAATCATCCAGGTTGTACATGCCCATGGCCACGCCCGGCTTCTCGAACTCGTAGACCGCGTACTCGGTGGCCTCGCCCCCGTCGGTGGGCTCGAATCGCATGGTCAGCTTGCCCGGTCCGGGGACCAGGAAATCCGTGGCGCGGTACTGATCACCGAAAGCGTGACGCCCGATCACGATGGGCTGGGTCCAACCGGGAACGAGGCGCGGCACGTTGCTGCACATGATGGGCTCACGGAAGACCGTGCCACCCAGGATGTTGCGAATGGTCCCGTTGGGAGAGCGCCACATCTGCTTCAGACCGAACTCCTCAACGCGCGCCTCGTCCGGAGTGATCGTGGCGCACTTGACGCCCACACCGTGCTCCAGGATGGCGACCGCCGCATCCACGGTAATCTTGTCATCGGTGGCATCGCGCTCCTGGATCGAGAGATCGAAGGTGCGCAGGTCCACATCGAGGTAGGGCAGGATCAGGCGCTCCTTGATGAAGGCCCAGATGATGCGCGTCATCTCGTCCCCATCCAGCTCGACAATGGGGTTCTTGACTTTGATTTTGGACATTTGAAACTGAGTTCTACGGACGTGGTGAGGGGCCAGCTTGGAATTGAAGCCGAAGATTCTAATATCCCGCGCCGGATCTGTGTTGGCCCCAGACTGGGAATCGTGCGCCGAACTGTTAGCGCCCCGTTAGAAAATCGTCACCCTTGCGCTTCCACCAATCGCGCCAGGCCTTGAGCCTCTTGGCGCGATCGACGTCGGAGCCCACGGGATTGAAGCCCATGTCCTCGCCCGTGATACGGCGAAGTGCCACCACTGCCGCCTCGCGCACCGCGCCCTGCACGTCGTCCAGGGCTTCGATCAGCGCGGGCACGGCGGACTTCACTCCCAGATCATCAAGCATGCGAGCGGTCGCCATGCGCACGAACAGGTCCTCGTCCAAGAGCATGGGCGTGAGGTGCGGCACAACGTCCGAGTCCCCCGTCTCACCCAAGGCATAGACGGCCTCCAGTCGCAGGCCACCATTGGCATGCTGCAGGTCCGGCAGGTGGGTGGTCCAGGCCTTGGTCTTACCGGAAGGAGTGGTATCCCCCGACCCGACGGCCAGCCCCCCGGCAGAGAGAACGCGCAGGCTCTCTTCCAGCTCGATCACACGGTTCTTGTAGAAGCTGAGGTTCTTCTCAACCTCGATGAGAGTGTCCTGGAAACCCTGAAGCTGCTTCCCGCCGGCTTCTTTCTGGGCATCCAATTCCCCGCGCAGGGCGCGCATCTCACCCGCTGCGACAGCCTCCCGTCCGACGGAGAGGGCCAGGTCCGCCCGCAGAGACTGGATCTCCTCCCTTAGTGGCACGCGCAAGGTGACCTCTTTCTCGTGCACCTCCTGCTGGGCACGCAAGATGCGCTCACCCATGCCGGCCACAAACGTGTCATGCACACGTCTTGCCTCGCGCTGGTCCGCCTCCAGGGCACCTAGCCCTGCCCGATGTTCAGCCCCGAGAGCCTCGACCCTGTCGAGCAGAGCCCAGAGGCCCAGGCCGGAGAAGGCCAGGGCAAGCATGCCCACGACGACACCGCCAGTCCCCGAACCTCCGCCCGGGGCCTGACTCGCAACAGCGGGCGTAGGCTCAGTAGTCGGTTGGACGCTGGACAGAGTGCCACTCGCCGGGGGCGGAGCCTCCACGCTGAATGGCCCGCCCGCGGCGCCGGGGACCGTAGCCGTGTCAGGCGGCGCGTCGCCTTCCTCGGAGCCGCCCCCCATGGCCACGTCACAAGAGAGGCAGACCACGCGCCCCTTGCGCCGATAGGCAAGCCCGGCTTGAAGGTCCGAGTCGGGGACCGACTCGTTGCAGATGTCGCAAAAGTGGATTTCCATGGATTTCCTCATGAGAAGAGGCCCGCTCGGCGCAGGAGATGGTCAGGGCACCTCACAAGGCCACGGGCACCTATAGCATGGGATGCTCGGCCCCGGTTCTCCAGTCCCTGAGCATTGTGAACCCAAACCCTGCTATTCTGGGGCCCTCCTATGGACGATCCCCTCCCCATCCCCGCCCGCATCCAAGAGCGCCTGACCGCAGTGGGCCTGGAGTTCGAGGCCGAGTTCTATGGAGCTGCGACCCATCGGCAGCCCGACAATCTGGATGCTCTCGTCGAGTTGGGTCACGTCTACACCCGTATGCAACGCTACGGCGAAGGCCTGCAGGTGGATGAGGAGCTCGCACGGCTGATGCCGGAGAACGCCACCGTGCAGTACAACCTCGCCTGCTCCCTGGCCCTGATGGGTCGCATCGATCCCGCCCTGGACGCTTTGGAGCGGGCCGTGTCCTTGGGCTACGACGATCCAAGTCACTTGCTCGAGGACGAGGACATGCGCGCCCTCTGGAACGAGCCACGGCTACGCGAACTGGTACGGCTCATGCACCGCATCCCTGCGGAACCTCCGGCAGGAACCTGAGCCAACGCGGGCGTCTAGTAGAGGTCCGTCTCGCGAGCCACCAACCAGGCCTCCCAGGCCTGCGCCGCCACCTCACGCTCCTCTTCGTCTCCATCGGGATCAAACCCTTGGGATAGATGGGTCGCGTCGCGAAGAGCCTTGGCGCAAAGCGCCCGATACCACAGCTCGTCATCACGCAAGCCGGAGACAAGAACGGGCAGCTCGGCCCAATCCCCCAACTTGACCAGACAACGCGCACGCTCGTACTGCAGCTGACGGCCACCCTCGGCGCGCAGCTCCAGGGCAGCGACGTAGGGCGCGAGGCGCTCATCCCGCGTCTCCCCCAAGGCCGCAAGGGCTGTGCCCACAACCTTGGAGTTGGAGGTCGCGGCCATTCCCAACAGGAGGTCGTAGGCTGATTCACGCGCTTGAACAAAGAAGCGGATGACCTCCACCATCTCTTCGGTCCTCTGGATGTAGGGCACCCTTTCGGCCTGCTCGAGCAGCTTGCGGCGGAACTGGGGCGTGGGCTGAACCCACACGCTGTCAGTCTGGGCGGGCGAGATCGAACCGGTGCCGGTGGTGGTGCAGGCGGCCAACAGGAGGCTGGACAGAGCAAGCAGCAAGCTGCGCGAGATGGGCTGTTTCGAAGACACGGGCGCTCTCATGGGGTCGGTGGGTGTGGAGGCACCCAGAATCGGGACCCTCACCCCCCCTATCGGCCGTACCCCCCCTACTCCTTGACGCAAGCCGCCCCAAAGGTGCAGATCTCAGCGGGACCAGAGGCGACGCAATGGAGCCAAGCCCGCCGCGAATCCCAAGGTGAGACCCAGCCCCAGGAACCAGGGCGCGAGCGGATGGGGGGCGGGCCGTGGCAGAACCGGTGCTGGGCCGGCGGCGGGCAGCTTCCGGGACACGCGAGGGGACACGCCCGACCACTCCGCCGGGCCTGGAGCCAGGAAGGGCACGCTGGCCAGGAGACCATCGGCACCCAGGATGCGCGCCTCCATCAGGGTCCCGCGCGGGAAGGCCGCCAACTCATCCGGCACCGGACCCGTGCGCCGTCGGCGCGGATCCAGGGCGCTGCCCCCCACGCCTACCCTCAGAGCACTCGACGCCGTGGATTCAGAGACCCACTGGATCGCCCCTCCGAGGGGCGGCCAGAACTCGCAGGTCAGTGGATCAGGCCAGGCCAGGGGAACCTGCTCCAAGACCAACTGGCCGCTCTCATGCCCAAGGTGTACCTCCGTACTGCGGTCCACTCCCGCACTGGCCAAGGCCATGAGCAAGGGGGTCAGCGCACCCGGTGCATCCACGAGGTCGGGCGCCCAGGCAGGCGCAGGGGTGGTGGCCAAGGCGGCCACCCATCCCTGCCCGTGACGCTTCACAGCCAGGAGGGGTTTCCCCTCGGGTTGGGTCACCCACAGGGCGTCAGATCCTGCGCCCCACTCCGCCCGGGCGCAGGTGGGCGAGGCCAGAAGTTCGGGACCGCCGGTCTGCTGCGCCGCAAGCACGTCCCTGAACAAGGGGTCGGCGGGTGTCCCGGCCACGGCGATCTGCTCGGGGTCGGTACGCACGCGTCGCTGGTTGACTGCGCGCTGGAGGAGGCCCGCCAGAGAGCTCAGGTCCCCCGCCTCGATCAACTCCTCGCCGGGGGCCAACAAGGAAGGCAGGCATCCCCGATCGGCATGTTCACCCACTGCCAGCACGGAGAGGTCCAGGCGGGAGCGGGTGAGCGCCGCACGCGCTTCGGCTCCAGCCGACGCGGAGACCGCGCTGGAGCGTCCGTCAGAGAGGAGCAGTACCAGGCCCGAGGCGTCGGTCCTGCGCCGACTCTCCGCCAGCTGGCCGAGGGCGTAGAGAATGTCCGTGCCGCCGTGGGGAACGGCCGCATGCAACAACGGAGAGAGTTCCTTGCGTCGCTCAGCCGGCGTCTGACCCGTGCTACGAAACTCGACGGGGCCCAGGGACTCATTGAAGAACCGCAGTTCGAGTCGGTCCACGGGCAAGGCGGCGGGCACGAGCTCGAAGAGCGCCTCGCGAACGCGCTCGAAGGGCTCCCCTGCCATGGATCCCGAGCCATCCACGAGCAGGACCACGTCCCGCTCCGTGCCCCCCTCGTTCCCTGGATCGAGGGGCAGAATGCTCGAGAGATCCCCCTCTGCGGCCTGTCCTGCTGGGCTCCAGGAACCCAGGAAGTGCCAGCCGATCGTGGCCAGCCAGCCACCGCCGGAGTCGATGAAGGCCCGCATGGCATGGCCGGGAAGATCGGCAGGCCCCACGTCGAGGGTCAGAACCGCATCCACCTCGGGAAGAACACCCAGCAGCTGGTCGGCGTGCACCGGACGCACGTCCAGACCCTGCTGGGAGAGAGCTCGCCAGCCCGGCGCGAGGGCTGGAGCATCCTCCCGGTGCACGATGGCCAGGCGCAACCGCTGCCCCACGTTCAGCCACTCCGCAGCGCGCTGGTCCCCCGACCCCAGAGCGGAAGAGCCGTGGGAGAGTTCTCCCGGCGGGGTTCCTGCCGAGGTCACCTGAATCCGTAGCTGATGGGACCCCACCACGCGAGGGGGCAGGTCCAGACGGATCGACCAGCGTAGGCGCCCCCCCATCCCCGCGCTGGCGCTGGAGGGAAGCTCAGGCCTGGCTACACCGTAGGCCGCTCCACCCGGACCGGACAGGGACCAGTTCAGTTGAGGCAATCGGGCGGTGCTCCCACCGGAGGCGAGCTGCCAGTAGAGCTCCAGACGGGCGGCCGAAGGAGCGCCCGCGGCCACCGAGGGAGGCACGTGGACCTCTTCAATGCCGAGGCGCACACGGGTGGGCGGGTCCAGGTCCGCCCACTCCACCCGCACACCCCCGCGAGCCAGGAGCTCCAGGGCCGGAGCCGGATCGGCCGCGGTGTAGGTGCCGTCGCCATGCAGGACCAGGATCTGCTCGGTGCGCTGCGGGTCCAGCAGGTTCGGTGTCATGACCTCAAGGGCCTCGGCCAGGTGCGAACCTGCGCTGCTGTTCGCCGTGGCGGCAACCCTCTCCCCCGGGACCAGGAGTGTCTGCCGGCCGTCCAGGTGTGCCAGCAACTCCTCTGGCGAGCCCGGTCCGAAGGTGCGCTGGGCACTGGCCGCGTATTCCACAAGGAGGACCTCATGCCCGTCGGCCTGGGCCAGAGCGCACTGCTCGCGCAAGAAGCGCCCGACCTGCCGGGGCCATTGGGAGCGGGGGGCCGTGGCCGAAGCCGAGGCGTCCAGACAGATCGCCCGCAGGCCCGGCAGCTCAGGAGCGCGCGTCCCCCTGACCTGGGGTTGCGCCAGGATCGTCGCCAGGGTCAGCGAGGCGATGGCCCCCGCCAGGAGGGTCAATTCCAGGGTCGTGCTCCCGCGGGCCCGATCAGGTGCGCGCACGGCTGGGATCCGTAGAGGTGTCCTGGGAGGTCGCGCTGCGCACCGCGGAGCGGATCCAGCCGCCTCCGAGCAGGCGATCGTCTTGGTAGAAAGCCGCCCCCTGACCGGGGCTGACCGAGATCTCGGGCACGCTGAATCGCACCTCGGCCCGCTCCCCATCCAGCTCCACGCGACAGGGCGCAGGCGTGCAGTGATAGCGATGCTGGACGAGACAATCGAACCCGCCGGCGGGCGGCTCGAACCCGATCCAGTTGAGGGACTCCACGACCATGGAATCCGTTCCGCACTCGTCGCGCGTCCCCACCACGACACGCCCGGTCTCGGGCTCCACCTGTACGACGTACAGAGGCTCGCCCCCACCCACGCCGATGCCGCGGCGCTGGCCGATGGTGAAGTGCTCGGTTCCCTTGTGGGTGCCGAGGATCCGGTCGGTCGTGTCCACGATCTCGCCGGCGTGCAAAGGCGTGCCCCGCTGCTCAAGCAAGAGGCGGTAGTCGTCGGAGGGCACGAAGCAGATCTCCTGGCTATCGCGTTTGTGGTGGGTGCGCAGTCCGGCTTCCTCCGCCAGGCGTCGCACTTCCGGCTTGGTCAGATCTCCGAGGGGCAGAACCGTGCGCGCCAGATCCTCTTCGCGCACGCAGAACAGTTGATAGGACTGGTCCTTGGTGTCGTCCACACCGCGGCGTACCTCCACGCGGCCCTCGTTCACCTGCAGGCGCGCGTAGTGGCCCGTGGCCACGCCCGCCGCGCCCAGCTCGTCCGCCATCGCGAGCAGACGTCCGAGCTTGAGGTCCCGATTGCACAGGGCACAGGGGTTGGGTGTGCGGCCGCGGCCGTACTCGGCCACGAAGTGGTTGATCAGGGAGCCGAATTCCGTGGAGAGATCCACAGCCTGAAAAGAAATGCCCAGCCCATCCGCCACCATGCGCGCATCGCGGGCGTCCGTACTGGAGCAGCAGGATTTCTTGCCCGCCTCCTCCTCGGTCAGCTCCACCCCATTGCGCATGAACAGTCCCACCAGGTCGTGCCCCTCGCGGGCCAGCATCCACGCCGCCACGGAGCTGTCCACGCCACCGCTCATGGCCACCACGAGGCGTTCGTCCGGGTTGAATGGGCTGGGCATGATTGGGGATGGGAGGGAGGCGCAAGAGATGAACGGAGCGCCGCGCTACCGGGTTCAGGCCGATTCTAGTAGCTTCTGCGCCCCTGAACAGCAGCCGGCCCGGATCCTCCCGAGGGTCGAACCCGAAGCCGCGAGAATCCGCCGTACACCCTCCCCGGCCTGCCCCTTGGCCGAGCCCACCACCACCGCAACCCATGCACCTCCCCGCTCCCGTCTTCTTCCAAGATCCGCCCAGCGAGGCCGCCGCAACCACCCAGGAAACCCTCACCGCTCCCGTGGAGGCGAATCCCCTCGGGCCGCCGACAACTGCGGACTCGGGCCTCAACCCGATGGTCTTCCTCGTCATCGGTGCGCTGTTCTGGTTCTTGATCCTGGGCCCCGATCGCAAGAACCGCAAGAAGCGTCAGGCCATGCTCGACGCCCTCTCGAAGGGCGACGAGGTGATGACGACCGGCGGCCTCTTCGGGCGCGTGTCCAAGGTGGACGAGCACGAGGTGATCCTCGTCGTTGCCGACGGTGTGCGCCTGCGCTTCAGCCGCGCGGCGGTACAGGGTCTTCGCAACGAAGAAGACGAGCAGGACGAACCAGACGAAAGCAAGAAGAGCTGAGCGCCGGAGCTCGCCCATGATGGGCTGGCGCGCGCGCACCTGGCGGGCCACCTTCAAGAGCATCCTGCGCAACGGCCCCATCGAGTTCGCACCTCAATGGGCGCTGCGGTTCTGGACACTATCCAACCCGGAACTTGGACGTGCGGGTGAGAACCTCAGCGCACGCGCCCTGCGCCGGGCGGGCTGGAGGATCCTGGGCCGCCGCATGACGACACCCCACGGCGAGGTGGATCTGGTCATGGCCGGGGCCGGACAGCTTGTCTGCGTGGAGGTGAAGGCGGGCCGCGTGCGGCACTGGCCCGTAACGGACGGGAGAGTCCCGGCCGACTGGAACCCCTTGGGAAGGCCGGGCCGCCGGATGGACCGGAACCGGCTGTACGCCCAGCAGCGGGCCAGCCACTGGCTGGCGAGGCGCATGGAAGCGGGGCGCCTGGAGGGAGGTCGAGTGGATCTCGTGGAACTGCTGCTGGACTCACATGGCTCCAGACACGCCCTGGTCCACCATGCCCGTTGCCTGACACCCCTCGGTGAGGGCCCGGAAAATTCTTCCCCCACCCGTGCGCAGAGTCCGATTCACCCCGACTCGACCAGGATCCGATACAGAACCTGAAGAACCCCACTTCGAGCCTCTCGACCGCACGGCCATGGCGAGCAAAGTCCGCTCCCCATGCGCAGGCATCGATGCGCGCCCGCTGTTAGCCTGTCCCCACCCATGCT
>PVBE010697637.1_pt1 | contig 17786 bp, 9 predicted proteins | sample 1631181 | NCBI WGS metagenome assembly PVBE01 (sample SAMN08397723, study PRJNA350692) | Marine metagenome, whole genome shotgun sequencing project. | isolation source: water | place: Pacific Ocean | collected 2012-04 | reverse complement strand
CAGGCCCGCCGCGGGGCTGCCGCGTCGCGCGTGGGGACGGCGGCGCGGCGCACGTAGAGAGCGCCGCTCTCCGTGGTCGGCCTTCGTCTTCTTCCTCCTCCTCTTCTTCTTCTTCATCTTCTTCTTCTTCTTCTTCTTCATCTTCATCCTCTTCTTTTTCTTCTTCCTTTGTTTCAGGATATCCATGTTGTTCTTCTTCTTCTTCATACACATTTTCATCTTCATACACTGGATAACGCAATTCAGACTCTTTTCGCACCAAAACGCCTCCAGTAAAGTTGGCTCCGCGCGGATGCGGAAAAAGCTTTACTTCATATAAATGTTCGCCATCGAAGTTGTCTTGAGTCGGTATTTGACCCTGATACCGCCAAATTATGGCGTTGTACCACTTCCCTATCCACATAGCTTGTACTTTAGTATTTATAGGAAAAGTCTGACCCTGGTCCGTCCAAGGACTGACTGGAACTGTTCCGATGGTTTCGTCGTCTTGGTCGGCCAAATAATTCAGATCCACACGTCGTTCTCCGGAATCTGATATAATATCCCAGAATTTCCCTCTGAAATATGATTTATGCATTAAGATATCGAACTTCTTCCACACGTTTGGAATATTTGCCTGGCGTGTGAATGCGGGTATTCTTTGCAAGATCTCCATGGTTTTGTCGTGAATTATTCCTTCATACTGGAGGGCTTTTATTTTATTTATCATATTTTTAAAACTCTGAATCTCCCATGGTGTAGTCTCGATTTTTAGGAGATTTTCAAATATGCTAATCATACGTTCTCCTTCGCCTTTATTAAATTGTTCGCGATAACCCGTTGTATCCATGAATGAGTTTATAACATTAGTCATAGTACGTTTTTTTAGTAAATATAACAAAAGTGGTGCATTTGTATCTCCACTACTACCATGAGTGACAAATAATTTTCGACGATTTACGAATTTTTCTTGTAGTTTTAGAGGGGGAGTATCAAAATTATGTCTTGTTAAACCTTCATAAAATTTATAGTCATGTTTGAATTGTTTGGTTGGTTTATCGCCGGTGTGTAACATCAATTCATTTAATTCATCCAAAAAGAATTTTTTGTTTAATAAAATTCCTTTCTGTCCGAATCCATATTCTGTATTTGTGGCTGTCATATTCTCTAATTTATTTAGCTTATCGTAGTAGTGTCTATTATCGTTCTTATTCCAAATTTTTTGAAATACTTCTATGTGGAAATCCAAGAACATTGTATTGGTCCTAAATTCGTTCGGAAAAAATTCTTCACCACATTTTACACAGAATGTTATATCTGGATTACTTACAATTTTTTTACAATTTGTATTTCTACATATGTTTATTCCGTAATGATATTCACTATTCTTATATTTAAAATATCTAATTTTGAACGGTTCTCCTAATATTTGCAAATCACTATTCTTAATTGAGTGTGTGCAGCGTATTAACGGTCCCGCATCGGCATTGTAATTCATAGTGTTCATACTTGCATTATTTGCAATAGTTTCAGTATATTTATTAAGATTGTGTTTTTTAGCAAATTCTAAAATTTCTCCATAATTATCGACTTTATATCTCATGCTTTTAATATGGTGATGTGATTTCTCATGTCCTTTATTAATATTTTTAAAAAACTCTAATTTTTGATGTTTAATAAAATCATTAACATCTAGTGGTGAATACCCTTTAAATATCAATTCGAAAGATTTATCTATATTATTTAAAAAATGTTTATAGGGGTGACGCGGTTCGAGAATGACCGAAGCCGCCGGTTTCACGAGTGCCTCATTGCGCTGAATGTCGATGCACTGCTGCCACAGGTCCGCGCCGACGACTGATGGTGCCTTCTCCATCAGCGCCTCAGTCAAGGAGGGGATCTCGCCCGCGTTCCGCTTCTCCTTCAGGTTCTTCCCTAACAACTTAAGCGCGTGGCGCTGCTCTTCCGAGAGCATCGGCGCGATGTCCGAGAGCAGCCTCGGCAGGTTCGGCTGCCAGCCTTCCGGGAGTCTTGGCTGTGGTGTTGTTATCTCTTTAGAATGAGATGTCAATATACCTTTTCTAATATCATTCTTAACGTCTATGTTTAAAAAATGAACGCTTGTCTCGGCCGGTGCCACCTTCGGGTCATTGTTATTTTGTTTTAAATAGCAATGCAAAGCTCTCCATTCGTATAAATTCTGAATTAAATCAGAATAATCATATCGGTTATACATAAATATCAATTCTACAGTATTAATAAATAGGTTCAATGTTTCATCTTTATTAGGATGTTTACTTACAAAAGAAGCAGACAAACATTTTTCCGAATCAAAATTTGTAATATTACTAATATGAGCATAAGCACAATCATCCCAATAATCGTTTTTTAAACGACGTTTCCTCAGTACATCTGATTGATATCTAGTAAATTGATGCTTAATTTTATCAAAAAAATTGACGAAACTATCTATAATATCTTGCATATTCGTATCATAAACCATGAATTCATGTTCTAGCTTTTCTGGTATCATAAACATTATTTGTATATTCGATGGACGTGTACGAAGTGTTCTGCGCTTCTTGGGTTCTGGCGTCCAGGAGCGCCCAAGAATTCCCATTGACATTTCGGCAATGTATAAAGCGAAATCGCCGCATATTATTCCTCCAAATTTATTAGAAAATCTTACTAAAGATTTAATAGTTTCTAAATGTTCCTTTCTAATACCAGGATCGCCAATAGTTTCGAAAATAATAGGTCTTAGTAAAGTATCAAAATTTATTGAAGGTATTTGTAAAACATCATTTTCTCTAATATTTTTATGTATATTTAAAAAATGTGTTGGTTCTATTGCATCTTGGTGATGTAATATTCTTGGTTTTTGTATAGAACGATATCTATCTGGAGAAGGAACTGGCGAGTTAAATCCAGTTCTTTCTCTACGATGATGTGCATCTTGCCTCGTCCGGCCTCCGGCCACAGGTGGTCTTAACTGAATATCATGAATTCTGTTATAATGTAATAAAACATAATGTTTACGAAATATTGGACGGAGTTCTGAATTAATATTTCTGACATCTTCTAAGATCGAATTGCCATGTACCGCTCGTGATATAATAGGTAAATCATATATATCAACCGAAAACCCTCTAGCTGAATTACAAATTACAAAAAAAGATTCACCATCTGAAGAAAATTTTGCTCCATGTATTTCATAATCAGTAGTAAGTACCGTCGGATTATGTTTCCATAAGTATTCTGGACCTGTTAACGATACAAAGCGTTGACCAGTCGGTCTTTCGGGCATTTCTTCTCGTTCAAGATGTGGTGTTCTTACTAGATAAACGGAAGGTGATAATCCGCTTGTACCGGATTTTGCTGAGCTAATTAATAATATGTTTTCATCACGTGGAGAAAATGAAACATCACCAAAATTCTTTACTGTTTTTGGTGATGTTGGGACAGAAGTATCATTTAACCATCTAATTTCCCAATTATTATACCAATTATCATCCCAGCTGATCATAGTTCCATCGCCTGTAACCGGGTTTCTTACGTTAAGAGGATTTGTTCCGTCTGGGTAACATTTCCAAACTCTAACAACAATTATATCGGGTTGCTGGCCTTGGTCTATTACTCCTTTAGTAACAACCCAATTATTATTAAAACTAAATCCACCATTAACCAAGCCACCGAAGTTTTGAAATGAATCCCTACCAATTAAACTAGAAATTATAGTGAATTGGTGCTCCTGGGCAGTGCTGTCTATCCCATCACAACGATATATAATTATATCACCATTGTCCCAAGATACAAGCAACTTTAAAAATTTTGCGGCCCGTCGGTGGGTAGATGACAAAGTTGGCTGATTTGAAAACATAATATCTGTTACTATTCTTGGTGGTTGTCCCCAAGCGATGTTAGTAGGATGAGGAAATAAATTATCGGGGATTTGATAGACCGGTTCAATCTGTTCCATTCTTCTTTGTGGAATAGAGCGGATAGTTATAGAAATCTCTTCTGTAATATATAATAGATTTTTGTTGTTTTTAGTATCATAATAGTGCGAAGCTATTATATTATTTCCTTTGTGATCTTTTCCATAAATTGATTTTGTTAATACAAATTCTTTCTTTAAGTTACCAGAAGTATCTATCATATTACTATCATAAATCCAATTAGATGCTATTTCACTACCTATACGATCGTACAGTGGTGTATCAATATCATGAATGTATTGACTATTATAGGAATAAAAAAGTATTCTCCTACCACATCCTGAAAATTGAAAACCACTGCGAATCCAATAATTCTGCCTGGCGAATTCTTCATCTGGGTTTTCGAACCAGTTATATTTATTTAGATGAGTTGCAATTGGTGTTTCGTTTTCTATGTGATTTATTCTGATATAATCCTCTGTAGTATTATTTTCAAATATTTTTCCATAAAAGCCAATGAATGTATTATTATTTATAGGTGGCATAATATTTGCACGCGTACCAGTAGGTGAATGCATTGGTGAAGGTCTATTAATTCCACGTGGTGGTGTATTAATCGGTGTAATAGGTGCTTCTTCATATTCATCTTCTTCCGCAGGCATAATCATACCTGTATCATCAACATTAATTACTCCTATTGTTGAACTCGCCACTGCAGATGGTGCTGGAATTCCTAAAAACGGAACATCCGATGTATTATCATTAATATTAGGAATTGATGGAGGAATTGATGGAGGAATTGGTGGAACGTCTGTATTAAATAATGAAGTACCGACTATTTCATCAGAATCAACTGTACTCCCTCTTCTACCCCTATTAACAATAGGCGGGTGTCTGCTGGTTAGAGGAGATGGTGTTGTAAAATGTCGAGGAGATGGTGTTGTAAAATGTTGAGGAGATGGTGTTTCTTGGGGATGCGGGGTGTCATTCCTAGTTTGATGAGGTGATGTTGTCGAGTCTGAATCCCACTCGAGTATTATGCCGTCCTCTTCGAGGTTGTGCCGGAGCGCCGCGTTCTCGGCTTCGAGGACCACGGCCCGTGCCGTCCGCCGTGCCGCTTCCGCTTGAAGTTGGCGCCGCCGGCCGCGTTCGAACGCGATCTCGGCGGTGAGTTCAGCCGCCCGGCGCTCAAGTTGGCGGCCTTCGAGCCGCGCGCGTTCCCGGGCCGCGACCAGCCGCGCGGCCAGCTCCTCGGGGGTAGTATCACTATCACGACTACCAGATGGAGTTGCACGGGGTGAACGACTGGTCTGTTGAGACAAAGCTTGTTGAGCTGTTTGCATAATAGCAATATCATCAAGACCATGTCTATTTAGTGCATTTTGAAATTGAACTTGTGTGTGTCTTGCGACGTCTTCGTGGACCGGCTGAATTCCAGATATTGGTGTTGGTGCATGTGACGGAATTGGTGGCGACGTGGCGTCGTCCGGCGTGCGCGCACCACGGTGTGGTGAATTAGTTGTCATTGCTGCCGAAAAAGCACGAAATGCAGATTCGGGTGGTAATCTTTCAGTATTTTGAGTACCAGTGTTTCGTACAGTTTCGAGCCTTAATCGCGGTACAAAAGTTGGAGGCGGTCGCCGTGGTGGACTTGGTGATTGACTTACCGTATCTGATGTTTCGTTTGTTTGAATACCATCCGTATCTGTTGATGTTATGGATCCAATTCCTGTGGGTTCATTATCGTTATCGTGTTCTGATACTGTTGCTGTGGATTCAGAACGAGCATCACGGTCACGATGCCACATTCCAGACCTTATACTGTCAGTATTTCTAGAATCGTCATCATCATTATCTGAATCGTTAGAACTATTCATTACTTATTAAATATATCTATATTTTTTGTAATAGAACTCAAGTCATATACTTCATTTACATAATTAATAAAAGAGTCTAATTCTATTTTAGTCATATAACTTGCGAATAATACAAGTATTAATTCATCATTTGGATAACTATCTTCCAAAAACGATAAATCCAATAAAGAAACCATGTCATCATATGGATATGGTAATCTTGATAAAAAATTTATAAAATTATTACTAAGAACCAACTTAAGTGGTTTTAATTCGTTTAAAAAAAAACATAAATCAGAATACACCCACGATGCGGAAAGTTCGTTCAAATAATTCGGGGCATATAGATTAGTATCTCCTGGTATATGAAAATGATAAATACCATACAATTGTATTAATCTATGAATGCAATACACATTTTTTATTCCAACATTTATTAATTTTCTATCATGGTCTATTATTGGATAATATCCTAATATATGTTGTTTAATGTCATCTGGTAAAAATTGTATAAGTTCTGAATTCATTGTATTATAAGTTTAATCTTTTATTTTTAGGTAGCGTTTAAAACAATAATATCTCGTTCATTAAGAAATTCGTTTAATGTATCAAGGTTTTCATAATATTGGTCCATTAGAAACTCAAGATCGCGTAGTTCAGGTGGTGCATTTGCTAGTTCATCATCTAACCAGCGACGTAGTCTTAAATGTGATGGCATTACACCATTTTCGTTTTCAAGGTCTTGTCTGCGAATTCTTTCATTTGGATTTATAATATTATTGCGAAGAGCAAAATCCTGTATTCTTTGAAGATTGGTCTGTAATAAATTTCTTGTATTTACAACACTAGAATGCGCATCGTTTAGTCTAGCAACAATACTAGGAGTGAATTGAGGTCCATATAAATTGCTGGGAATGTCTGGTTGGTCTTGCGCATCGAAGATGAGTGCATCACTAGCAGCTCTTGCAAGCTGCTGCAGAAGAGACGGCACTTGGCGAATCGGGAGGGCGTTGAGCATATTAACTGAACCAGGGGTTTCGGTGAGAGCGATTTCCTCCCCCAAATACTCATTTATTAGTTCTGTTGCTAGTTGCTGTCGAAGGCGACGTTCATCTTCGCTTTCTTCGCGCATGATATCGTTCCACACGTCGTGACGCCGACGCTGTAATTCGCTTTCCCAGTGAGGAGGCGCGGGTGCTCCTCGAACGCGCGAGCGAGTGACGGCCTCAACCCAACGTGCCGGCGGCGACGGCAAGGTCGATTCGCGCTCGACCGCGTCGTACGTGATCGAGGGGTGGCGCCAGGTCATATTCACGCTCGTCGCGCCGTTGCCGGCTCGGACCTCGCGCTCTGCATTATAAGATTCAAGAGGAGGCATAACATTATCAGAATCGGTACTACTATTATCCGATGAATCTGATACTTGTTGCGCTACTAATTCTTCTAGAAGTAGACATTTGTTCATAGAATATTGGTACTGTGTAACGTCCCTATAAAATTTTGTCAACTCTTCACAATGTTTTATTAATGTTTCATCTGTCATTTTTAATCTATTATCATCGATAAATTCTTGATATTTTAGCAATTCATTTTTAAAAGTATTAATTGATTTATTTGCATCTACCTTTGCAAACTTGGTATCTTTTTCAAATTTGTTTTCGATTCTAACAATTAAATCTAGTTTCTTTCCGGATACTTTTTCACCGAGCTCTCTTAAAATATTTTTCAATTTTTTTACAGTGTAAATACTTCTATTCCTTTCAGCATTTTTCAAACAATAATAATTATGCCTTTGATTCCATATTGACACGAATCCATTATATGTTAGACACGTTGCGTTGTATTTATGGGTAGATTCTGTTTTCAATTCCTTTAATTTACTTTGAAACAATTCATCCTCGGCTTTACGTTTGGTAGTACTCCTTGTTTCAATGGTTGTCATTTTGATGTTATAAACTAAATATAAAAGTTATATATTCATTTTTTTGGGCGCAATAATATTGCCCAGATATTGATTAATTAAAGTTAAATGGTGATATATAGTATTAATAACAATGAATAAAATGGAACTGAACGATATTTCAAAATTTCTAGAAAGCATCCGCGATTTACCGAAATCAGAGTATAATCAAACAAAATCTGAATTTTTGATAGAATATACAAATCTTCAGAAAAGTATTATTATTTATAAAAATTTATTAAAATTAGAAACGGAGTTGTTTGTGTTATTATATAGAAAGAACCCATCTATTGATATATTCAAGAAATCATTACAATCGTTTGTTTCTAGTGATTTGTTTAGTACTGAAATTGATTTAAAAAAATTAAACAAAGTAGATGATTTAGCAAAATATTCAAAAATAATATTCAAATATTATAACGAATTAAACAAGCAAATCATACACGAAAATGCAAAAATTTGTAAAAGTAAACTTTTTAACTGTTTAGACGTAATAGATAATAACAAAATAAACATTTCGAATGAACATTATATTCTTCAATGCAATCAGTTAAAAAAAACGTTTGACATAATTGATAATAAATACTGTTAGTAATTTCTTTCTTAGAGAAATTTTAGAAAAAAAAAGATATGGTCGAGAGTTTTCATATTGGGGTTGGGGGTATTGTTCTCTCGAACAATAAATTTATAAATAATTTTTATGATTGATGTAACCCCTATATCCGCTTCTCTTTCATAATAGATATTTTGATATTGATATATGATGTATCTATTTTAACCGCTTCTCTTAAAAGTAATCTTATAAATTTGATGTAACCAAAATAACAGCTTCGAGATAGCACGAGTTTTTTTATAATGGTTGGGTTTTTAAGAGAGTTACTTTAAAATAGACTGGTAAGAGTTTGTTTATATCCTGATGATTATTATATTATTAATGATGTATCAGAATATACCGCTTCTTACATTGTTATATTGATAAGTCTTTATACTGAATTTTATTCAATTTTTGAATCGAATAAAATTCAGTTTAATGTCACATCTTTTCTTTAGTTATTTTTTCTTGTGTATACTTTACATCAGAAATGTGTGTTCATTTTTTTGGCTTTTAATAAATGTTATATCTTTGAACATTTAAAATGCATATATATTATATATTTCTAATCAAAAAATGCATTTAAAATTGCATTGTATTAATTCAAAAGATTCATTGAAATAGACACTATTAGTATAAAACATGTGTTCTTCTGGTAAATATTTAGAAAATTTAAAAAAGAACAATAATAATATATATATAGTTCAAAAAGAAAAACCTAATTACAACAGTCAATGTAATTTATTATTTATGTACAAACCATTTGTAAATACTATATTGCAGCTCGCACCTCAGTCAAAATTTTTGTACAAAAATTGGGAAAATGTAGATTTTAATGCAAATGATATAATTATTTTAATTGGATGTCATTTTACGAAAAATGATTTTATAAATTTTAAGAATAAAAATTTATATATAATTTTTTATTGGACCGAACCGAAAGTAGTTGAAGAAAATATAGCACAATATTGTGATGAGATATATTTATACTCAAAATCATTGTTTATATCACAACAAAAATTCTTTGATCAACAAAAAATTAGATTTGTTCCTATACTTAAACAAGAAACAAAATCATTCGTTAATTATTTAAAAAAAAAAGATAACATTAAATTGTCTTTTTTAGGATATCTAGGTTTTAGGTCTCCTAGTGTAAGAAATTTTTTTTTAAATAAAAGCTATTTTGAACAAAAATATAATTTATTTACTGAAAATACATATAATATGTATATGATAAGGAATACTAACATTTTCTTAAATATAAATAAAAATGGTAAATCTATGTTACCATTTTGCCGAATATGTAAATTACTTTCTCATAAATGTTTGGTAATATCAGAACGTTGTGATAAAACAGATGAAGAATTGCTTGAAGATATGGTTTATTTTTGCGATAGTTTAATAGATATAGAAAAAACTTTTTATAATTTAATATCAAAGTCACCCAATGAATTGTATAATCTTTCTTATAAAAATTATATTAAATTTTCTCATAAATTTAGTGTTAAAAATGATAATTTATTTTTAATTAAATAATTTTACTATGCGTTTTAAATGTTCAAAGGTGTAAAAATTATTTTTTACAAAAAAATGAAGCCGACCCAGCACACTGCAATTGAGTAATATAAAAGATATAAACACAAAACATTTGATTATATCACGATGGCTTCTTCAGATTCACACAAAAACTTTATGGGAGCGGAATGCTATGAGCTGTTCAATCCAATTCAAGCTCTAAGACTTCCATTATGTTCGCAATTTCTCGGTGAACCATCTTACTATATGCCTGCAAAAGATGAGGTACATGATGGCGCCCGCGTCCAAGCGCAAATATTAGATCGACTAGGCGATCATGTTATGTTTCCTAAGTACTGTTTAATGTCTAGACAAGAAGCTTTCTTCAGAGCAGCTACACTTGCACTAGACTATGACTTTGGTGCGACTTTAGTAGAAGCAGATAAAGCAAGAAACGAATTCTTTATGCGTAAGGCTCCGGCGCAGCTTTTAGCTATCGCCGCTGCTCATCCTGGACGTGTAGAGTACAACAAACAAAATCCAAGATTTTTCCGAGAGGTTGTAAAGAAGTGTTGTCCTTTACCTGGTGATATGAAATCTATTTTGGATGCATGGAAATCACTCCACGGAAGCAAGAGTAAGTTTCCCAGTTTCATGAAACGCGCATTTGAGGATAGGTTACTTGAACTTACGGAGTATCATTCGGGTAAATATTCACGCGATATCATCGACATGACTCGTATAAGTCATCCTACAAGGAAGGTAATTGAAGCAACAAAAGTTTTGGCTCCTTTGATGAAAAATGGAAAAATGGTATTAGATGACTCAGCAACTACTTGGGAAAAACATAGGTCTCAAGGAAAATCCTGGGTAGAAACATTTGATGCCATGGATGGTCGTATGCCACATATGGCAGCTCTTCGGAATATGCGAGGATTTGCTCAAAGTATTCCTGGTATTGAGTATATGAAAAAGTATTGTTCTATGCTGTTATCTGGTGTCAAGAATGGTAAGCAATTCCCATTTCGTTATATTTCAGCTTATGAAGAATGCAAAAAAGCTTCAAAGTTTGAATATCCTATAGTTAGGGCACCTCAAAAGAAGAAGGGTTATACTCCAAAAGTAAAACCTCCTATTAAGCCTGTTTATTTCGAAATGATGGAAAAGTGTTTGCAAGAATGCTTAGAAAAGTCGATTGAAAATTTTCCATCTTTGCAAGGCGATGTTATGGTTCTTAGTGACAACAGTGGGTCTGCGCATGGAGCATGTACGTCAAAATATGGTACACGCACAGTAGCTGATATTGGAAACTTATCAGCTTTACTGACTGCTTTATCGTGTACTGGAAAAGGTGTTGTGGGTATCTTTGGTGATAGATTACACGAGTATACTGTAGACAAGAGTCGTTCGTTCCTTGAGCAATACGAGGAAATTACCGAAATAGGGAAAAGAATAGGTGGTGCTACAGAAAACGGTATTTGGTTATTCTTTAAGAGGGCTTTTAATAAGCCTGCAGACTATTGTTACGATCACTTCTTCTGTTATTCTGATATGCAGGCTGGTCATGGAGAACTTTACGGCAACGATCCTCAAATGAAAAAAGAGTATACATGGAACGGGGAGTCTTCCAGAGGACACAAATACATCGATGTATTGTCGTTGATTAATAACTATCGTAGAACATTGAATCCAAAAGTAAATGTTTTCATGGTTCAAACGGCGGGATACAACGATGCGATTGTTCCTCAAGCAACTTATCGAGGTGCCATAATGGCAGGCTGGACCGGGAATGAAGTGGTTTATGCAGACAAGTTGGTGAAGTTATGGGATGAAGTAGAGAAGTAACTATAGTTTTAGTAATCTTCCAGTATTTTTTATAATTTAAACAGAACATGATATAGTTTAATTAATAATGAACATGGAAAATAAACCAGATAAATATATTTCTGAAAGAGGATATACTATTAAAAAAACATGCTTATCAGAAGAAGAACATAATAAAATTAAAAAAGATCTAACTGTAAGTCCTTTCACGATTCAAGGGTATACAAACATGCCTACACCGAAATTTAAGGTATATTTAGAATCTAAAACGAAGTACTATTTACCAAGATTCTATGGAATATCAAAATTTGGCAAAGTATCTAAAAATTATTTAGAAGAACTAGATCATGGAGAAAATATCGCACAGGACTTTAATGGTCAATTAAAAGAAATTCAAGTACCAATTGCATCTAAAATGATTGATGAATTGAAATCAACTGGAGGAGGTATATTAAATTTGCATTGTGGAATGGGTAAGACTGTATTAGCAATTTATATAATTGCTCAAATGAAAAAGAAAACATTAATTATTGTTCATAAGGAGTTTTTGATGAATCAATGGAAAGAGAGGCTTAATCAGTTTCTTCCTAATGCCAAAGTCGGAATAATTCAACAAAACAAAGTTAAAGTTGAAAATCATGATGTTGTTATCGCCATGCTGCAGAGCGTTGCAATGAAGAGTTATGAAAGAAATATATACGAATCGTTTGGTTTTACAATCGTTGACGAAGCTCATCATATTTCGTCACAAGTTTTTTCTAGGGCTCTTCCTAAAATTTCAACTAGGTATATGTTGGGACTATCTGCAACCTTAGATAGGAAGGATGGATTAAGAAGAGTTTTTGAATGGTATTTGGGTAAACCAACTGTATGTGTTCAGAACATGGACGTTGGTGAAGTAGTTGTTAATGTTATTAAACTAAATGATCCACAATATCAAGTCCCTTTTTATAATGGAAATGGTAAATTGAATTTAGCAAAATTAATCAATACTTTAGTAATTTCACCAAAACGAATGAAAATTATTTTAGATTGGATAAAGAAATTCGTTAAGGATAACAGAAAAATATTGGTATTATCTGAAAGAAGAAAACATTTAGAAGATATTGATTTAAAAGCGAAAGAACTTGGTTTGGAATGTGGATTTTATTTTGGAGGATTATCGCAACAAAAATTAAAAGAATCTGAATCAAAACAAATAATATTAGGAACATATCATATGATATCTGAAGGTTTTGATTTATCATCTTTAGATTCTCTAATATTTGCCTCACCGAAAACCGATGTTGTCCAAGCTACGGGTCGAATACTCAGACAAGGTAAAAATAGAAAAACTATACCAACTATAGTAGACATAGAAGACCAAATCGACTATTTAAAGAAAAAATCAAAGACGAGAATATCTTATTACAAAAAAAATAAATTCACAATAAATGTATGTGATTAATTAATAGTTAATGAATTGGATTTTTAAATATTTGTTATTCAGTACATTGATTTTTACAAATTCATTAAATATTCCTACTAAAGTGTTTATAAAACTTGAATTAAAACATATGACTCCTATACTAAATGCATTATCAACATATACAACAGCAAAATTTGCTAGAGCAAATTCTACAACGAAAGAGATGTTTGCTTCTTATTGTCAAAATTTAAGGGAAGCTCAATATTATATGAATACAAAACCTGATAAATTAGTATATATTGGTTGGATACCACTAATGGATGATCGTAGGATGATTAAATTCAGAGATTTTAAAAGAAAGCCTCGTATAAATGATAATACAGGTGTCCCTTTTCGAAAAGTACCTACATATTTTATATTTATAGAACCTGAACTGAATAATACACTGAAAATACAAAAAATATTTAATAATCCAACATTAGATATTGATATTGATGTTTCACAACTAAAGAACGATTTGTTGTCTATGGCAAATGATATAAATGCGACATTGGATCTTGAACCGTTAAAGTCATACGATAATGGTAGGTGGTTTCTTATACTATCAGAATCTAGTATATTTGAATGCAATACCTCATGATACTAAGTCCTCGATTTCAGCGCCAGGGCCACCACCATCGTCGACGACGTCAGGTCCAATTCTGGAATTATCTGGTGTAATGTTTGGAGCACCACCACCGGTAGCCGTCGGCATGGGTGATGATGGTGGAATTGATTCCGGAATTTGTTTTGAATCTTCTAGTGCAGGTGCCGGTGCCGGTGCCGGTGCCGGTGCCGGTATTGATTCCTTGACATCAACGTTGTCGCTTTCGTCGACGGGATTCATTATATATAATAATATATATTGCCATTATTTTATGTGATTTTATATGGATTGTTTTTATAATGGGTAAAATAATGAAACCCTTTTCTTTGTTAAAAAAACTTCCTAAATTACCAAGAAAGTATGGCAATAAAATAAATATCAGTGAATTAGATAAAGAAATTTTTAGTTTATCAAAATCCTCATTTTTAAATTTTGCGATGACACCTATTATAGGTGCAGTTGATACTTATTGGATATCACGGTTGGATAAGGGTTCGATGCTAGCTGGTCAGGGTAATGCTGATAGATTATTTAATTCTTTATTCAGTATTGCATCATTTGCACCAAGTGTAATAACACCATTAATTTCAAGATATCATGCTTTCAATGATAAAGATAATATGATTGATACAATTAGTACCAGTGTATTTTTAGTTGGTGGGGTTGGTTCTTTAATTACACTACTTTTGATTTTTAATACAAAATATTTGATAGAAACAATTATACCAAAATCGTCACCATCATATATATATGCATGTCAATATTTCCGACTGAGAGCTTTAGGTTTTATGTTTGCATTATTAAATTCGTTAGCATTTGCCACAATGAGAGGACAAAAAGACTTAAAAACTCCGATGAGAATAAATATGTATTCACAATTATCAAATGCAGTATTAGATCCAATATTGATGTGTTTTATGGGAATAAGAGGAGTTGCTTTAGGAACAATTTTATCTGAATTTTTAGGATTTTTTTTATTTTATTCAAAATTATATAAAGATAGACTTATTGATTTCACTTCAATAAAATGCAATCAAATCTTAAAAATTATTAAACAAGGTTGTGGAGTACAAGTCCGTTCTATGTCAATAACTTTTGTACATTTACTAGCCGCCAGAAAAATACAACGTATTGATGTTACTGATACATTAGCAACAACTCATGTTCTAAATATACAATTGTTTGAATTAGGATTTATGATAAGTTACTCATATGGGTTAATATCATCTATATTGGTTCCTAGATATAAGAATCCAATACAAGTTCAAAGAAGAATTTACAATTGGGGGTTTCTTGTTAGTAGTGTAGTGGGATTGGTACATATATTTAGTTCAAGATTGTTGCTTCCGTGTTTTACATCTGACCCGAATGTGTTATTATATACAAAGGCATTAATACCAATAGGAGCGATGCTTCAATCAATAACAACATTTACATGTATCAATGAAGGCATTTCTCAGGGTCATCAAATGTATAGGGTACTTGGAAGTGGTTCTTTTGTATCATTTACAACATTTTTTTTATATATTCGCAATGCCAAAACAATAGAAGATATTTGGGTGGGTTTAGTAATTGCATCTGCAATAAGAAGTTTAATTAATTTGCATTATATAAATTTGAAAAATAAAAAAATAAAAGACAATTAGTCGTCGAAAGAGCCGTCGTGGTCATCAGAGTTATCAAAATTTTGTCCCCATTCGCTTTCATATCCATTTGGACCCGCTGTCTCGGCCGGCTGAACAGTTTTAATATCAAACTGTTTTTGTAAACCTTTCGCAAATAAACCAAGACTGCGTGCTCTTTCTTCTTTTAGTAATCGTTGACTAATTTTATCACCAGCTTTATTATCGAAAAAACTGCTTGCCTCATCTTCAGCTGCGGTTGCGTAAATATTTTCAACTTTAGATTTATTCATTACTAAATTATTTCCACATATTTTTGTAATATTACGAATATAATAAGATATAATCCTTTCTAAAACATTCACATAATCTGTATATGATAATTCAGATATCGGTGGTTCATTAATCAAGTGTTGCATTAAATATGTCCATGCAGTACGCCCTGGAAGCGGCAACGCTGCGCGCCGTAATGATTCTCGAAATGCAATTACATCCGATGTGATAGTTTTAATTAATTCATTAGAGAATTCTATATTTCCAATATATTCTCTAATTTCGTATATTTCACCTAACCAAGTATTCATTCTTTCTTCATATCCTTTGTCTTTTAACTCTTTTAATTTTTTAGGAAATTTAAAATTTGTTTGACTTACTGAAGATTGCAAAACAATATAGCAAATATTGTTAAGCAAACAGTTGTATTGTTCTTCCTCTGGAATATCTTGCGCATTCTTGATTAAATACCATCCATTATCTTTAATAATTTTACCAGAATTATATAATTCCCATCTATCCCCAAGCGCCGGGGGCGGCGTCGACGCGTGTCCCACGCGTCCGAGGAGAGCTCGTCGTTTTTGAACTACGCCTAATACGAGTTGTTCGTACTCTAGAGGTTTAATGTTATTAAACAAAGACAATTCTGAAATGCGTCGCCGTTTATTAATTATACGCGGAGTAATTGGTTTTGTGTAAGAATAGTTGTATTTTTTATCCGTGATGGTACTGTATTCCCATAGTTTATTTGAAAATTTTTTAATATTCTTTTCATTAAATATGCTTACATCTTCTGCCCATAGTGGTGGATCAACTCCAGTATTAGATAATTCTTCTGCAAATTGTGAATATATTTTAATTTTTGCATTATCATCTATATCTATTCTGGAATATAAATATGATGTAATATAAATACCTACGAGTGTCCAGAGTTTATTAATATAATTCGCTTTAGATTTAGTAAGTTCTGATTTTAATCGTTTATATATTGTTGGAATTTTTTTGTCTTTAGGATTTGATTTTTTTAAAGTATTCAGTGCGCTTAATAGTTTTTCTATACTTTTTTCAAATCGCATTAATTTTTTAGATGTAGCGAGCAAAGTTGTTGTTTTATCAAACGAATGAGGATAAGAGTAAATTGTTCTATAAATTACCCATTCACCACTATTAAAAAATTTTGAAGATACTATTGAATATTCTTCAAAATTAACTGTAAGTCCTAATTTATACTGTATTTTTGAACTGAATACTGCAAGTAATGTTTTAAATCCATTCATGAATCCCATTCTCATAAAAAAATCATCAATGTCAGAGGCGGTCGTGGTGTCCCCCTGCATGTCGACATTTGAAACATACGTTTTATTATCTAAATAATTGTATTCGGCATCTTTTAATCCTAAAAATTCTTTATTTATAATGCTAATAATATTTGTAGTATTCTCTTCTTCAATACCCCATTCGTTTAATAAACAATTATACAAATATTTTGATTCTGAAGTATAAGTAACATTTTTGATTTTTAATTTCAATAATTCATGCCTTGGTATAAATTTATTTCCGCTGTAAATATCTATAAAGTAATAAGGATTTTCTCCTTTAATTGCATCGCGTACATATTCACCACACGTTAATATATGAATTTTATTTTCAATTTCTGTATCTGGATTTGCTTCTGCTTCTATCCATGCAACGGTTGCGGGGGACGCAGATGCCTGAGGGCTTCGTGATTGCCGATGACCGCGCGCGCTTCGAATCCGCGGTCGAGACCAATCCCTTGTGTTGTCTGTTTTTTTTTCTATAAATGAATGTTCTGTTAAAATACCCTTCAAGTATGTTTCACGTTCTTTAATACCGGGTGGTATTGTCTCTTTGCCAAGCTCGTAACTATTTAGTAAATAACTAGTAGCTTCTGAATTGAGTTTACTCATTTTTAATGCCAAATTTCTTGGCCAAATTACAGAATTATCCCATACAAGTGTGTCATCAATATTGATATTATTATTATTCATTTTAAAATATGAACCAACTGGTGGTTTTTTTACTGGTTCAGTGCTTGGGCGGGTGAGCGTTTGGGCGCCGATGGCGTAGGGGTGGTTTGCTTTAGTTTTATGACGATAAGTGGGAATGCGCGGCCGCGACGTCTCCCGCGCAGTTGGTATAACTCTAGAGTAAT
>PVBE010021338.1_pt1 | contig 17788 bp, 14 predicted proteins | sample 1631181 | NCBI WGS metagenome assembly PVBE01 (sample SAMN08397723, study PRJNA350692) | Marine metagenome, whole genome shotgun sequencing project. | isolation source: water | place: Pacific Ocean | collected 2012-04 | reverse complement strand
TTCCAGGGAACTGGGTGAGAAGTACGGCGAGCAGGCCGTCGCCGTCGTGTTCCCCTACGGCAAGGGCGAGGTGTTCCACATGATCTCGCACTACTACCTGCAGCGCACCGAACTCCGGAACGACCGCCACCAGCAGACGGCAGCTTCCTATGCAACCGAGAAGGGTGTTCCGGTCGATTCCGAGATGGCGGCGATCATGTCCAACCTCAACCTGGGCGACGTCGAGTCGGCCGAGTCCTCGACCCGCCTGTTCGCCAACATCGTGGCCGACAAGAAGCGTCGGATCATGGAGCAGGCGGACCGCCGTCGGAGCCGCACGACTTGGAGTTCACGATGACCCTCACACCGGATATTGGAGATGCCTGCTGCACGAGTGGCAATCGGCCTTGTCAGGTTCACAACAAGCCAGGGAACTTCACGATCACGGCGACCGCCGAAGCCACGCATGAGCCGACCAGTGTGACGTACACGGTCACGCTCAAAGGCAAGGACAAGAATCGAAGGGACGCTCTGGAACGACTCCAGGAAGAGATCGAGAAGCTGATCCATTGCCTCGGTCCCGAGATCGACATTTCGTTTGCTCCTCCTCAGGAGCTGTCCGGGGCCGAAGGTGAAGGGCGGCGTGAGACGAAGTGGACGATGGTGTCGACCACGGGGAAGTTTCAACTCGGAGAGGAGAACTTCGGGTCGGTGTTCGTTGCTCTCGCTGAAGCCGGCTTCCGGGTTGGTGATCCGGCGTACGAGTTCGCCCAGGATCTTCAGCCTGGCGCCACTCTCCACAAGGAGGCTGCTGCTTTCGCTCTCGAGAAGGCCAAGGCGACCGCCGCTGGCGGCGGTTTCTTGCTCGGCGATGTTGTCGGAGTCAGCTTCTCAGATGTCGCGTCCGACCAGCTCTTCCGCCCACTTCTAGAAACCAACATGGTCCGCAGTTCGCCCGTGCTGTTCAGCCACTTCAACATGTTCAGGTCGCAAGCAGATCCGGAGCCTGTCGAGAAACTCAATCCAGGGGTCTTCGAGATGTTGCACCAGAAGGTGCCGGTGAAGACGACCACCGTGGTGGTCGGCCTCACCATCGAGATTCTGCCGGCTGCCTGAGTGGTCCGGGCACCCAGCCCGATCCCCGCAACTGAAACACCCCATCCCCATCGGAGCCCCATCAGCTCGAGGTCGTCGAGCGGGGCATGGTGCCCAGTGCCATCTCTGCCGTGCCCCGAGGCGAGGCAGTGCATCGCGGAATGCACCAGCGCCTCGTCTGTCTCGTTGACCAGGACGGGCTGAAGTGACCGACGGTTCTGCTGCAACCTCCTCTATTCGCACAACCCGGCTCACTGAAAGTACCCGAAGAGACCACGGCGCCCGGTGGCGCTCGGTGCAGGGGGGGAGGGACTCATAGCGCTTCGATAAGGGCCTCCCCGCCAAGGCGGGTTGTTCTCGGCCGGCACGTACGAAGGCCGCTCCTTGCAAAACGGTTGACTCCGATGCGCAATGTGCTACACTGACACCGCAATCAAGATCGATGTTTGTGGAAACAGACTATTTTGATACCGCAAGCCGCCAACTAAGGAACCCCGAGTGATGCAGTCGAGCAACGTGAACCCAAGGACGGCTTCTGTGTCGGGCAGTCGTGATTTGGTTTCGGTATCCCGTGATCTCGTCCTGCGGCCTCCGAAACTCCAGCCGGACCGTACCATCTTCGCCCGGACCGGACTCAGCGGTTGTGTTCCGCCTTCCGAGGGTGTGTACCTGTTCCACGACCTGCGCGGTGTCCTCTATGTCGGCCGGTCGACCAATCTCCGACGGCGATTCGTACAGCACCTGGAACTGGACCAGAATCCGTGGCTCACCGTGGCACTTTCCTCGCCGGTCCTCGAGATGCGCTTCTCCTGGATCCTGGTTGCGTCCGGCCAATCCGAGCCCCTCGAACGTGACCTCATCCACACATTCCGTCCCCCATGCAATCGGACGTCACTGTGGGACCGGCCGCCTGAGTCTCACGGTGCGGTTTACAGGTCGCGGATCTGTACGGCAGCTGCAACGATCGCAAAACGCGAGGAAGCGACGGGGAAGAGATGACCACAGTCCAAGCCGCAGTTAGAGGCAAGATGGGTTCGACTACCTTCTATATGGCCAAGATGAACGCTCGCGAGTTCGTGTCACAGACACGTGCAGCGAAGGACATCGACGGATGGGCCAACTTCGGCATCGAGGAACGGATGCAGAGGGACCTGTCCTGGCAACGGATCAAGAACGAGATCGTGCCGTACCTCACCAGGTCGGAAGACCGGTTCTTCGGGGCGTTCGTCGTACTTGTCTATAGAGGAAGTGTGCACTTCGAGTCAGTTCCCGAGATCGTCATTAACTACCTCCAGAAGATCGCCGAAGTTGATCCGGACGCTCAACTCTTGCCGCCGGCCTACGAATCAGCGTTGGCGGACACCGGCGTGCTGACCATCAACGGTGGTGAGCTGATCATCCTGGATGGCCAGCATCGCTGGCGGGCGATCAAGGCCGTCGTCGAACGCGATGACGAGGTCCCGCCTGAGAACTTTGGGCCGCACACCTCGGAGGTAGGAGCCGACGAGTTGGAGGTCGTCTTCATCGAGTTCGACGGGAATGAACATGACAGGTCGAGTCAGAAGATCCGGCGGGTCTTCAACAAGTTGAATCGACATGCGAAGCCCACCGGACGAAGTGACGACATCATCACCAGCGAAGACGACGGCTACGCCATCCTGGCCCGTCGGCTTCTCCGTAGCGGCGAGCCCCTTGGGCAGGAGGTCGCAGTGAGGAAGCGCGGTGCCATCACGACAGAGAAGATGGTCAACTGGAAGAGCACCACGATCGCAGCGCGCAGCACGTCGTTCACCACTATCAGCGCGGTCTACGAGACGGCCAAGACGGTTGGCCAGGTGTATGGCGTGGATCCGGACAGGTGGAACGAGAAGAAGAACGCAGTCCGACCGGAAGACGATGAACTCGACGCCGTCTACACGGTTCTCAGCGAATGGTGGGACGTGCTGCTAAGGGGCGTCGACGCCTTCAGGGAGGCGATGGAGGACCCGAAGCGTCTTCCAGAACTTCGAACTCCGGGTCAGCCATACAGCCTGCTGTTCAAGCCTGCGACCCACATCATCCTGTTCAAGGCACTCGAGCTTGCCCTGAGTCGTGGCCTCGACCTCGCCGAGGCTGTCGAGCGTCTCAACGGGGTCGATTGGAATATCGAGTCCGAGCACTGGAGGGACATCCTCATCCAACCCAGTGGCCGCATCTCGGCGCGTCAGGAGCACTACAAGGTGACCGCTGAACTCGTTGCCTATCTCATCAGCGCCGATCTGATGAGTGCAGAGGACGTGTCGCAGGTCCTCGAGTCGGTCCGGAAGTTCCAGAGCGAAGACGTCTCGTTGCCTGCACCAGTCGTGGCGGGCGACCTTCTGGGCACCAACCAGCTGTTGCAGGGACTACCACGGGAGCATGTGCGTCCCGGATTGACGGCTCGAGCCGGGTACGAGCGCTCCGAAGTCGATATGGACGAGATCCTCGACAGGGAAGAAGAGCGGGCGGTTTCATGGCCCGGGGAACCATCCCCAGGGGTTGAAGGCGTCGATGCGATCGGCCCGAATGAGGAGGAGGGGCAACAGTGAGTTTGGTAGTCGCAGCAGTCAGGGGAACGATCGGAAGGACCCCTTATTTCATGGCCAAGGTCCCGGCAAGGCGCCTCGGTGCGCTTGCCGTTCCTGCGAGTGAAATGAACGAATGGGAGAACTGGTCGATCAGTGAACGAATCCAACGCGATGTTTCGATCAAGCGAATCAAGCAAGAGCTTGCTCCCTACCTGGTCCGATCTAGTGACCGGTTCTACGGTTCGGTGATTGTGACCGTCATCGAGGCTGACCTCTTTGACTTCGAGCCCATCAACGAGCGCGTGGAAGGCTTGCCCGCTGCATTGAGTGCAAACCTCGAAGACATCGGGATGCTCACCATCGATGGAGGCCAGCTCGTGGCCCTGGACGGCCAGCACCGACTTGTGGCCCTGAGGGAGATCGTCGCCGGACGCCTCGAAGCCGAGGGCACGGATGCAAACACGGTCGGAGATGACGATGTATGTGTGATGTTCATCCAACATGAATCCCTCGAACGGACACGTCGGATCTTCAACAAGGTGAACCGCCATGCACGCCCGACGTCCCCGACCGACAACATCATCACCAGCGAGGATGATGGCTACGCGATCATCACCCGTTGGTTGACCGAGCATGATCCGCCGCTAGGGCTCGAGGAGCCACTACCTCCGCTGGACAGTTCCAATCGCCACGGCGAGCACATCGTGGAGTGGGAGAAGTCCAACCTCGCTCAGTTCGCCGAGAAGATCACCACGCTCAGTGCGTTGTACCAGACGGTCCAGGAAATTCTCGCGGCCAACGGGATCGTGGGATTCGACGAAAAGACTCGGGTCAACCGTCCGGAGGACTACGAGTTGGAGCAGGCCTATGTGTGGGCGGCGTCGTGGTGGACCGAGGTACTCCAGGGCATGCAGCCCTTCCGCTATGCGATGCGATCTCCGGTGTTGATCAGGGACATGCGGACGCGAGGCGAGCCGTGGTCACTCTTGTTCCGGCCGGTTGCCCAGGTGGCGTTGTTCCGGGGCCTGGGTCTGGCTGTAGGGGCAGGGCTCACCTTGACGGAAGCGGTAGAGCGCGCCCAGCGGATCGACTGGCGCAATGACAGCAGGATGTGGTTCCACGTGATCATTCGCCCAGGTGGGCGCATGTTGACGAAGAAGAGCGACATCAATCTGACTGGTCGCTTGATCGCGTACCTCATCTGCCCTGACCTGATCGATGAGGACGAGGTGCACCGGCTCGCTTGGGAGTACTTCGAGGCTCGCGAGGAGTTGGCCGACCCTGCTGGAATGGGTGGAGGAGTGGATCCGCGTTCATTCCTCCCACCTCCGGTTGTGTGAGGCACGAAGAAGTAACCCTGAAGTGTCTTCAGGGTAGGTGTTTGCCGAAGTACCCCACGTAGATGTTGCCTGTCTGGCCGGTGGTGTCGTCGAGGAAGTGAATGCGAGGCGCCGGTGAGCCGCCTTGGGTGATCTTGATGTGTGCACACATGTAGGCCTCCCCGTCGGCGATGACTTCCTCGGGGACGGGGAAGTACCTTGCGTTTCTGCGGGTGGGGTCGTTATCCGTTGCGTCGCCTTCCTGCATCGCCACATCGTGCCTTGTGATGAGTGGTAGGTACCCGTCAGGTGGCCGAGCGCAGAAATTGAATAGGTTCCCTTCGAAGTCGTCTTCCAGTTTGGCAGTTGCGTACTCCTGAAGCGTCCGTAGTGCTCTCCAGGCCTTTGCGCCCCAGACTTGGGATTGCGGGTACTCGTCGAGCTCAGAGGCCGAATTGGCGGTGTCTCCGATCACTACGTTGTCGAGGTACTGACCCGCATAGCTGAGGGCTTCGAGGCATGAGTCAGCGGCAGCCGGTATTGCTGGTTCCGGGGTCGGATCGAAGGCACCTTGGCCCTTGACGCTTATGAGTCGAGTCTGCAGATAGCTGACTCGACTCTGGGCGTCGTCCAGTGCGCGTGTCGTCTCCTCGTGTTCGAGGACCTCCAATTCGAAGTTGGATCTCAGCTCGGCTACCTCATCTTCGAGCCGGTAGAGGGTGCTGAGAAGTTCTGTTTCGTCTATCCCCTTGTGGCGGGGAAAGCCCGGCTGCCTGATGAAGTCGTTGCGGTAGATGTCCGGCAGGTCCCGCTTCAAGGCATGGGTCAACAGGACACGCGAAATCCGCCGAATGGTTGCATCAGGGTTGGACACATAGAGTTCACGGGGGACGCTTCTGTGGGCGCGTGGGTCAGCGGTGAGCGGATCTAGGCCGGGGGAGAAGCAGGAGATGGAGCCGCTCTGGACTGTCAGGCTGCTACCGAGCCCCTCGTTCATGGCGGCATTAGCGGCTCTCGTGAGGATCAGGACCGGGGCCAGGCCCATGATGCCCTTCTGAAGGTCGTGGCATCGGTCTAGGGATGCCGTCCAGTCGTCCCATCGGTCAGCCGCGACGACAACCACGGGTACCTGACGGTCAGGTTCCTGAAGTTGTTGCAAGAAGCCGACGACATTCGACTCTTCGAGGACAATAGGTGTTGGTCGGATCGGGCTTTCCCCGACCGAGCAGTCGAATCTCGTCAGGAGGTTGGTGGCAAGATCAGGTGGCCTGATGTCAGGCGGTGTCGCGAATGCACTTCCCGGGGTCCATTCGACGTCGATCCATGCCGTACTGACGTCATCGCAAAGGATCGCCGTAAGCGAGGTTTCGCACTGTCCGTCCTCCACCTCGTTGACTAGCGAGAATCGAATGGCTGAGGCATCAGGTGACTCCGCTCTCGCCGAGCTGAGTGTGGCCCCATCGCTGGTTGTGGTTCCGGGGTCGAGCGGCAATTGTCGCTCGACCCCCTGTTCTGCGATCCAGTGATCGAAGAGTGAACGCAGGTCATCCGTGCCTTGCTCTCCTGAGAAGGAGACGTGGCAGCGGTAGAGCGGTGGCACGCTAGGTCGCGATCCTCGAGGGAAGGCTGCGTAGCGCCTGGATCACGAGCACACGTCGACCGCCGGCCTCGAGCCGCTCAGTTCTCGATCGGATCGGGTAGACCTTCGGGATCCCCCGCTTCCGGGTCACCCTCCACGTCGCAGCCCCGGGCGAAGTTCCAGTCCTTCCAGAGTTGCTGTCGGTCTGCTTCCGTCATGAACTCTGCACCGATGATGTAGGCAATCAACCGTGCCGCCAACTGCCGCGCCTCCTTACGGGCCACCATTCGCCCGTCGGCTCGGACGATCGTGTCGCGCCATGCACTCTCCGGCGTGCATGACCAGTTGATCTGGTTGGCTCGTCGGAGTGCCTCAGTGAGAGTCAACTGTTCATGGCTGTTGCCGATTGCGAGGGCCAGGCCCTCGACCAGGGCGATCTGACCGACCGGGCGGAGCAGGAGGGTGTGGTGATGAGTTGGTTCGAAACGGGCTTCTCTCATCCCGGTCAGGTCGCCAAGGGAATTTACGAAGACGTCCAGGGTCAGAATCTTGTCCCACCAGCCGGAGACGATGCCGTAGGCGCGTTCGAGTTCCTCTTGTTCAGGAGCGATGGGATTCTTTCCCATGTCAATCCAGGCGAACTTCTTGAGGCCCAAGATGACCCTCACGCCCTCGTAGATCGTGCTGATCGTTGTGACGTGGCGGCTGTTCTTGCTGAGCGTGTTGCTGGTCCAGTTGACGATCTCGATGTCTCCCTCGCCGGGGATTTCTCGACGAGCCAGGGGAGCGTTCCGGTCTTGGTCCAGGAGCCATCTCGTTACGATCGCAACTCCGTCGTCTTCGCTGGTGATGATGTTGTCGCTGCGGCCAGTTGGCTTGGCGTGTCGGTTCACGTTGTTGAAGATCCGACGAGTCTTCCGCTTGTCCTCGAACTCGAGGAGAAGAACGCAAACCTCGTCCTCGCCAACCACTGAGGCAAACTCGCCGAGATTCTCTCCGGAGGTGATGACCTCCCGGAAGGCGAGTAGCCGGTGTTGACCGTCCAGGGCGATGTGTTCACCTTCCTTGATGGTGATGAAGCCCAGATGCTCCGCCGAGTCCCGGTAGGCCGCAGGGAGGGTGGTGACCAGTTCTCCGAGTCCTTCGAAGACGATCGAATCTGGTTCAACTAGGACGATGACAGACCCGAAGAAGCGGTCTGCTTGCTTCGCCAGATAGGGAACGAGTTGGGTCCTGATCCGGTTCATGTTGAACTCGCGCTGCATTCGCTCTTCGATCCCAGCGGAGGCCCAGCCGTCTGTCTCCTTTGCCGGTCGGACGGTGTGAGCGAGTTCGCGTCCGGTCATCGTCGTCTCGTAGTAGGTGGTCGAACCCATTGTTCCGACAATGCAGGGTTTCAGGACTGGCATCTGGCGTACCTCAGTAGTTGTGAAATCAGAAGGACTCGTGGTGCAACGGGAATCGTATCCAATTGCTGGGGAGGAGGCAACCGTCGTTGCGGGAACCTCAGACGGATGACCTGGGTCGCCTATTGCAGGCGTTCGATCTGCGACTTCACTGCGGCGAAGTCAGGTGGGTTGGCGCCGGGACCCCAGGAGAGCCGGATGGCGCCTCGTCGGCGGCTGTCGCTTAGGCCCATCGCTGTGAGGACGTGGCTTGGTTCGTAGGTAGCAGAGGTACAGGCAGAGCCGTTGGAGATCGATACGAGATCCCGTAGCGCCAGGATGACCGCCTCGGAATCCAGGTCCGGGATGCTGGTATTGATGATGTTGGGAACCGACCGAGCCGGGTCTCCGTTGACCTGCGCGCCGACGGCCGTGATCGCTTCGAGCACCCGCACCCGCATCTCTTCGGCGTGGTCTCGCCGGCTGGTGGCCTCACTGGCGGCCAGCTCCGACGCCAGTCCCAATCCGGCGGCCAGGTGAACGGGCAGAGTGCCCGGCCGAAGGCCTCGTTCCTGTCCGCCACCCATCAGAAGGGGAGTCAAGGGTGGCCGCTTGCGGTCGCGCCGACGCGTGACCAGGGCGCCGATCCCCTTTGGTGCATAGATCTTGTGGCCACTCACGCTGACCATGTCGAGGCGCGGGTGCCGAAGGGGTTCGAAAACCTTGCCGAATCCCTGAGCGGCATCCGAGTGAAAGTACACGCCGGGATCCTCGAGGCCGTCGCCGATCGCCTCGACTGGCTGCTGGATGCCTGTCTCGTTGTTGACGTGCATGACCGAGACCAGGAGCGTGTCCGCCCTGACGGACGACAGCACCTGCTCGGGGTCGACCGCACCGGACGGCTCTGGTCGCACGAGTTCGATCTCGAAACCACGTTCGGCGAGATGCTCGAGGGGTTCGAGGACGGCCTTGTGCTCAATGGCGGTCGAGACGATGTGCCGGCGGCCCGACGCGAGGCCGTGCTGCGCCAGCCCCAGGATCGCGAGGTTGTCGGATTCAGTGGCGCCACTCGTGAAGATCACTTCAGCGGGATCGACGTCGACGACGGCAGCCACCTGGGCTCGGGCGTGTTCCACGGCGCGGGCCGAACGGGTTCCGTACTCGTGGGTGCGTGAGCCGGCGTTCCCGAACTCCTCGACCATGTGGTGCATTACGACAGCGGCAACCCGTGGGTCGACCGGTGTCGTCGCCGCGTGGTCGAGGTAGATGGGTGCTCGTGTGCTCAAGGGCGCCTCCTCGTTTCGCACAGTAGTGGACAACGCCGCTACATGTTGTATGTTTCTCATAGTTACAATGTATGGCTCTAGTTACCAAACAGGAGATGGAATGGACGACTTCCTGTACAACTTCCCCGTCATCCGGGGTGTGCAGGCACGCCGTGAGTATTACGTCACCCAGTGTCAGCTCCGACTGATCCCGCGGCTCTTCCAATTCGACGATCCGGATCTGCCCGCCGAGGTTCGGGCGCAGCGTTCGCTCAACCGGGGCCGTCTGCCGGAGCTTTCCAGTTACATGTTGGGCAACCCGGAGTCGTATGTCTTCTCAGCCTTGACCGCGTCGGTCGATGCCGAGGTCGAATTCGAACCGTTCGCCGGCGAGGCTCACAGTGGTCGGATCGGGCTGTTGAAGATTCCCATGAACGCCAGGTTCCTGATCAACGACGGTCAGCACCGTCGCGCCGCCATCGAGATGGCATTGCAGGAGGATCCGAGCCTGGGCGAGGAGACGATCGCCGTGGTCTTCTTCCTCGACCGAGGCCTCCATCGCAGCCAGCAGATGTTTGCCGACCTGAACCGATACGCGGTCAAGCCGTCGGCCTCCATCGGGATCCTCTACGACCATCGGGACCCCCATGCCAGCGTGGCACGGGCCATCGTCTCGGCATCGCCCCTACTTCGAGACGTCGTCGAGTTGGAGAAGAGCACCCTCTCGCTTCGATCACGGAGGCTCTTTACCTTGAGCGCCATCTTTGTCGCCACCCGGGCCCTGTTGTCCGATATCGATGAAGAAGAGTTGTCCGACCACATCGAAACCGGTACCGCCTACTGGGATGGAATCAGCGAGGGCTTTCCTGAATGGGGCGATGTCCGTGAAGGTCGACTGACGGCTGGAGAAGTCCGTCGGGACTTCATCCATTCCCATGGAACCGTCCTTCACGCCCTCGGCAAGGTTGGGCGCGCCGTCCTGGTCGAAGATGACCCCGATTGGAAGGACATCGGCGTTCGCCTTGGCGAAATGGATTGGCGACGGGTCAACACTGAGGTGTGGGAGGGTCGCGCCATGACCGCAGGCCGGGTGTCGAAGTCCATGAACAACGTCACCCTCACGACCAACGTGGTCAAGGCACATCTCGGCCTGTTGCTCTCCCCCGAGGAGCAGCGCGTCGAGGACGCCTATCTGATGATTGAGAAGGAACAATGACCAAGCAGTCGGGATTCGATGAACTCGGATTCAAAGAAACCGTGGACCTTCTGATCGACGAGGTCAAGGCCCTCTACCTTGCCGATGAGATCCCCTGGGTCGTGGGCTATAGCGGAGGAAAGGATTCCACGACGGTCCTACAACTCGTCTGGAGTGCCCTCGCCGACCTACCTGAAGAACAACGCCACAAGACCGTCCACGCCATCTCCACCGACACGCTCGTCGAGAACCCGATCGTGGCCCGCTGGGTTTCCCGGTCGCTTGAAGCCATGGCCGACGCAGCCACTGCAGCCGGCGTCCCAATCCTCCCCCATCAGTTGACTCCCGAGATCGACAACACCTTTTGGGTCAACCTGATCGGTCGCGGGTACCCGGCCCCCCGCCAGAAGTTCCGGTGGTGCACGGAGCGCCTCAAGATCAAGCCCTCCAACGCGTTCATCCGCAATGTCGTTCGAGCCAACGGCGAGGCGATTGTCGTACTGGGTACCCGAAAGGCCGAATCGACCAGTCGCCGCCATCGGATGGAGAAGTTGGAGGACGAACGGATCCGTGACCGTCTCAGCCCGAACGGAAGCCTGCCCAACTCGCTCGTCTATTCGCCGATCGAGGACTGGTCCAACGACGACGTCTGGCTATACCTGATGCAGACTGACAACCCATGGGGCTACGACAACAAGGACCTCATGGCCATGTACCGGGGCGCTTCAGCTGACAACGAGTGCCCCCTCGTCGTCGATACCTCGACCCCGAGTTGTGGCTCCAGCCGTTTCGGCTGCTGGACCTGCACCCTGGTCGACAAGGACAAGTCGATGTCGGCGATGATCCAGAACGACGAAGAGAAGGAGTGGATGCTCCCACTCCTCGAATTGCGCAACGCTCTCGATGTCGCCGACGACCGGCACCTCCGGGAATTTCGGCGCATGAGCGGCAAGGTACAGCTGTTTCACGACCGGCCGATCCACGGTCCCTACACCGAAGAAGCTCGTCATGACTGGGTGCGTCGGCTTCTCGAGGCTCAGACATGGATCCGTGTCAACGGTCCCGACTACGTGGCCGAAATCGAGTTGGTATCGATGGAGGAACTCCACGAGATTCGCAGGATCTGGGTCTTCGAGAAGCGTGAGATCGAAGATGCCCTTCCCGGTATCTATCTGGAGGCCACTGGGGAAGAGTTCCCTGGCCCAAGTCTGGAAAACGTTCTCGTCCTCCGAGCCGATGACCTGGCTGTTCTACGTGACATCTGTGGGGGCGACGATCTGCACTATGAGATGACCCGCGGTCTCCTCGACGTCGAACGGCAATACAGATCCATGGCTCGCCGGGCGGGGTTGTTCGATGCCCTCGAGAAGACGGTCCGCCGCTGCTATTTCGACGATGAGGAGGATGCCGTCGACTTCGCCCGTCGCAGAAGCCTTCCCTTCGAGGTCGTCGCTGCTGACGCCGACGTGATCAACATCGACAGGACGGCGTGACGACGGTGCTGCTACGAGAACTCGTCTTCGAAGACTTCGGCGTCTACCGGGGCAGGCAGACCATCGACCTGTGTCCGCCAACACCCGATCGACCGATCGTGCTGTTCGGTGGCCTCAACGGGGCAGGCAAGACAACCCTTCTCAAGGGCCTCAACCTGGTGCTCTACGGAAAGCGAGCAGTCGGAGTAGGCCGAACCCGCGCCGACTACGACTTCTACCTCCGCGAAGCGATTTATCGTGGAGCAGCCGAAACGAAGGGGGCGGCGCTCGAGTTGCTTTTCGACGCCACCCATGACGGTGTGCCAGCGGAGTTCCGGGTACGCCGTTATTGGAATGTCGGTTCCGACGGTCGGGTTCTCGACCACCTGGCGGTGTTCCACAATGGCGACAAATCGGCATTTCTGACCGACCACTGGGATGAGGTGGTCGAAGAGATCCTCCCCCTGGAGATCTCGTCGCTGTTCTTCTTTGACGGTGAGAAGATCGAGGCGCTTGCCGACCCGGAGAAGGCGTCCCACGTCACGAAAACAGCGATCGAGTCACTCCTCGGGCTGAGTCTCCTGGATCGACTTAGCGTGGATCTGGTGGCTCTCGAACGAAGGAAGCGGGCCGCGTCCGTTGACGAGGAGACGAGCCGTGGTTTGGTTGATCTCGAACGGGACGCTGACTCGGGTCGCATGGTGTTGAAGGCTGCGGTTCAGGATCAGGCATCCTGTCAGAACGACATCGACGCGGCAGAAAGGGTGCTTGAGGCGGCCAGAGGGGAGTTCCGCCGTGCAGGTGGAGACGCCTTCGAGCAAAGAACTGTGTCTGAACAACGTCGCGAGGCGGCCCAAGTCCGGATCAACGAACTTCAGGAACAGTTGGTGGAGGTAGCCGCCGGCTCGTTGCCGCTGCGGCTCCTGGACGGTCTCTTCGGCCGGACTATCGAGCAGGCGCGGCTCGAGCAGGAGGCTGCCGAAGCTCACCTCTTGGCTGACGTGCTCACGGAACGGGACCGGATGGTCATGGAGGAGATCTCTGGCCACTTGTCGGCATCTGTCGCCGATCGCATTGCGTCTGCACTGGGAGAGGACAGGGCTGAGCGGTCTGCCCGTTCGAACCTTCCGTGTCTCCTCGACGTCCCCGAGGAGTTCGGCCATCGTGCATCGTTCCTCCGCCCGAGCGGACTCGAACGTCTGGCTGACCAGGCGTTGAATCTGGTCACCCAGCTCGAAGAGGCCGAGCGCGAACTGGAAGAAGCCGACCGACAGTTGGCGGCCGTGCCATCGGTCGAAGCGGTTGCGACGGCTATCGACCGGTGTGAATCGGCCGTTGCCGAGTTGGCCGAGGCCCAGGGTCGCCACCATGTTCGAAGCGAGGCTGTCGAGATCGCTGAGTCGAAGCTCAGGACGATCGAACAACAGTTGGAGCGTCGTTACGAAGCCGCCTCGGAAAGGGTCATCGAGGGAGAGGACGCAGAGCGGGTCATCCGACACGCAGAGAGGGCCCGAACCACAATCGCCCAGTACCGGTCAGCGCTTCTTGAAAGGCACCTCGGCCGGATCGAGGCGGCTGTGTTCGCCAGCCTCGGTGACCTCTTGCACAAGGAGAGTCTGATCGGCGATCTCAACATCGACCCCGAGTCGTTCGAACTCAAGCTTTTCGATCATCGTGGGAAGCCCTTGGCGAGTTCGTTGCTGTCGGCCGGGGAACGACAGGTGCTGGCCCTGTCACTGCTGTGGGGTCTTGCCCGTGTGTCCGGACGTGGTCTGCCAACGGTCATTGACACACCGCTCGGTCGACTCGACAGCAGCCACCGTCAGTTGCTCGTCGAGCGGTATTTCCCGAATGCCGGTCGCCAGGTGCTGCTGCTCTCGACAGACGAGGAGATCGACGAGGGCCTCCTCCGGGTGTTGTCACCCTCGATTGGTGTCAGCTATCGCCTGCAACACAATGATGACGGCGACTGGACACTTGCCGTCCCGGGCTACTTCTGGGAGGCGGAGAGCAATGTCGCTTGACACGATCAGGCTTTCCGAACAGTCGAAAGACCAGTTGGCGCGTGTCAAGAGAAACACGCGTATCAAGAACTGGAACGTCCTCTGCCGGTGGGCACTCTGCATGTCGCTCGCCGAAGAGGCGACACCGAACCAGATGAAGATCCCGGCAGACAGTTCGGTGGAAATGACATGGAAGGTCTTCGGAGGTGCCGATTCCGATGTGTACCTGGCTCTGGTCAAGCAGCGCTGCCACGAAGACGGATTAGGGACCGATCCGGCGACGGTCGAGGAGCAGTTCCGTCTCCATCTTCACCGAGGCATTGGGTACCTCTTCGGAGATCCCGGGCTAAAGAGCCTCAGCGGATTGGTGAAGCAGGGCTGCTGACCATGCCCTCGGCACGGCATCGTACAGCGATGCGCCGAGACGGGCTGTCGCGTCCCATCCGGCTTGCACTCCTCCACGAGATCATCTCGGACTCCACGACCGTATTCGACTACGGGTGCGGCCGTGGCGACGATGTCACCCGTCTGGTCCGGCAGGGAGTCAAGGCCAAAGGTTGGGATCCGCACCACAAACCGAAGGCCAAACGGCAGCCAGCCAACGTCGTCAATCTCGGCTTCGTCGTCAACGTCATCGAAGACCCTGTCGAACGGGAGCGGACGTTGCGACAGGCTTGGAAACTGGCTCGCAACGTCCTGGTCGTCTCCGCACGGCTCGACTACGAACTCGACGACGCACATGTCGCCGCCTTTGGCGACGGGTGGGTGACCAGGCAGGGCACCTTCCAGAAGTTCTTCACCCACGAGGAACTTGGCGAATGGGTAGGAGCACTCCTCGGAGAACCGCCGATCGCCGCCGGCCCCGGCATCTACTACGTGTTCCGGAAGACCGACGAACGGGAGCGCTACCTGGCCTCACGCTTCCGCCGACCCGTAGCGCTGCCCCGGTCCCGACCCAGCGACGAGGAGTACCAGCGGCATAAGACGATTCTCGATCCGCTCATCGAATTCGTCGGGGAACGCGGCCGCCTACCTGCGTCGCACGAACTCGACACCACCGCCGAACTTGAAGACGCCTTCGGATCTCTCCGGCAGGCGTTTCGCGTCGTTCTGTGGGTCACCGATCAGGAAGCCTGGGATCTGGTCCGAAGGGAGCGGAGCATCGATCTCCTCGTTCACCTGGCGTTGGCCCTGTTCCACGGCCGCTCCCGATTTTCGGATCTTCCCGATGAACAACAACGCGATATCCGCGCGTTTTTCCGCAGCTACAAGAAGGCCTGTGAAGGAGCCGACCGCCTCCTTTTCGCCACCGGCAACAAAGACGACGTACTTCTGGCTTGTCGCGCCTCAGGCGTCGGCAAACTGACGCCCACAGCCATCTATGTCCATCGAAGTGCCCTCAACGATCTACCAGCCCTTCTGCGGGTGTACGAGGGCTGCGCACGAGCCCTCGTAGGAACAGTCGAAGGAGCCAACGTGATCAAACTGTTTCGGGTCGAACCGAAGGTCACGTACCTCGCCTATCCGGACTTCGACCGTGACCCGCATCCGTCCCTGCATGAAGCAGTTCTCTGCGACCTCGGGGAACAGGAAATCCGAGCACGTGACTATCGAGCCTCGAGGAATCCTCCGATTCTACATAGAAAGGAGACCTTGGTATCACAGACCCATCCAGCACATTCGAAGTTTGCCAAGTTGACACGGGCCGAGGAATCGGCTGGGCTGTATCGAGAGACCTCGGTCATCGGCACGAGGGTTGGGTGGGGGATGGTTTTGCAGCAAGCCCGGATGGAGATTCGGGGTCACCGGCTGTTTCGTCCTCCAGAAGGGGAAGAATAGGAGATGGGTATGGAAGCATCTGAACAAACAGTTCTGGAACTTCTCCACAACAACTCTCCGTATAAGGTCCCGAGGTACCAGCGGGCCTACGCCTGGACGGACGATCAGATCAGCGATTTCGTTTCTGACATTCAACGCCGTAGGGAAGAGGAGCAAGACCCGGAACAAGCACCACCCGGCAGGCAGTTCTATGGAGCGGTAGTTTGCTCAAAACCTGATCCCGGTGAGTTGCCTGGGCACTTCATTGTGGTTGACGGACAGCAACGCCTCACCACACTTACGTTGGCCTTCCGGGCTTTGGAAAGGGAATGCAGACTTGTCGCTGACGCTGCCGAGGTCGCCGAAGACGACGTCACTCAGAATAGAGCGCGGTTCCAGGCTCAGGAGCTGCGCGAACATTTCCTTTACTACCGGCATATGAGACCCACAGGGGAAGAGGAGTGGCTTCGTCGTGTGACCCTGTCGAAGGTGGACGATGCGTATTTCGGAGACCTCCTCGAAGCCGATGACGTTGCTGCCCCGCAACTACAGCCGTGGGCGAGGGACAGCCATGAACGCCTGCATTCGGCCGCAGAGAACCTGCACGGTAGGCGACGGGGGGATGGCGCGCATGAAGGATTGATTGTTCCCACGCGGTTTGTGGATAATGGGGCGACAGAAGCGGATCCAGCCACTCGGCTTGAAGAACTTGAGGCGATCAAGAAGTTGCTAAGTACAGGCTCTGAGGTAGTCCGTATTGACGCGGATGACCTCGACCAGGGATACCAGCTCTTTATAACCCTGAACGACCGTGGCACGGATCTCTCCGACGCTGATCTTCTTCGAACTGTGACTCTCGAGAGGGCGCAAACGCATCCTGATCTTGAGGATCAGATTTCTGCGGATTGGGACAAGATGCTTGAGGTGGATTCCAACTACATCAAGAACTTCCTCAAACACTACTGGTCGTCAATAACGGGTCAAGGCGCGCCGACGACCGGAATGTGGCGAATGTACAACAACAAATTTATCGAGCGACAGAGTCCTCCGCAGGTCCAAGCGTTCGTCCAAGAAATGCGCGAGGAAGAAGAGATATACGGTCAACTCGCTCGAGGTGAATGGCCGTTTCAAAACCGAAGCGTGCCGTTGTGGGATCAACTCCATATGGATCTTGTGGTTTCAAAACTGAATCACACTGCAGCAAATCCTCTGCTGCTTGCTGGCGCCCGGATGCTGAATCAGACAGACTTCTCAAAACTTGTGCAACTCGTTGGCCGATTCGCTTTTCGTTACAAGAACATATGCAGCGGAAACATCTCTCGACCTCAACGTATCTATTACGACCATGCGCTGAAAATTCGACATGGAGACTACAGCCTCGAGGATTTGCAAATTCAACTGCAATATGAGATAGATCGGATCGCCAATGACGCTGTGTTCCGTGAACAATTGATCCTTAAGCTTGACTATTCATCTAAGTCACAATATGGGAACATCAAGTATTTCTTGAGTATTCTTAACGACTACTGGACAAGTCTCGATGTGAATCCGCCACCTAACCAGCTGATCCCGTCCGACGATGTTGTACCCGATTGGAAGCACCTGCACGTAGAACACATCTATCCGGCAACTCCGCCGCCGGTTGACCACCAGGACGATCTGGTCGAGCGCAGCAACCGGATAGAGAATCTGACTCTTTGGGGACCACGAGATAATCGGGCTGCGCGGAATGCACGCTTCCATACGAAGAAGCCGAAGTATGCGCAGTCGGGCTGTGCAATGACCCGGGCCTTGGGTGACTTCGAGAATTGGGGAGTTGACGAGATGGATCAGCGACGGGGACAGCTCCTCGACTTTGCGGTCCGCGTCTTCAAGGCCAAGCCCTAGCTCATACCCGCCTTCCGAAATCTCTTGATCGGCTCTCCAACGTAAAGGAGAACGACGTGACAGAGATGACGCTCGAGGATTGGGTGGCAGGGAATCAGTGTCCCGAGGACGGGCTGGCGTTCTGTGGTCGCTGCAAGCCTTCTGCATATCCGACGGTCGTCTATACCACCAGTGGTGGTTCGGCGTTCCACGGTGACCGGAAGTGTTCAGCCCTGCGGGCAGGCCAGAAAAAGGTTGCCGCGATG
>PVBE010980797.1_pt1 | contig 17789 bp, 14 predicted proteins | sample 1631181 | NCBI WGS metagenome assembly PVBE01 (sample SAMN08397723, study PRJNA350692) | Marine metagenome, whole genome shotgun sequencing project. | isolation source: water | place: Pacific Ocean | collected 2012-04 | reverse complement strand
TTGGCTGGTACGAGACCGTGCCGGCGATCGCTTTGCGGATTGTCAATCCCATCCTCAACGGAAGCCGGGAATGGCTTGAGACCGAGGTTCGGGATCTTCGCAACAGAAAAGAGAAGCGGCAAAGTACGGTCGCTCGGGCGTTCCGACTTCGCGACGGACGGGAGGCCCTGATCGTCTCCAATCGATCGGGGAAGGAAGAAAAAATCGAGATCTACCGGGATGGCAAACGTTTCGCAGGACCCTTCCTCGTACAAAGTATGGGAGGAACCGATCCGGCGCGCTTAAATTCCGGAGAGATCTCCGACATGGATGTGGAACTCCGGGAAGAAGCCGGAACCATCAAGGTCCCCCCCTACGGAGTGATCTGCGTCAGGTGGGAGACGAAAGAGGAAAACGCCCCCAGTATCCCCCAAAACCTGAAAGCAGATCCGGCTCCTGGCGGGGTGAATCTCTCCTGGGATCCGGTTCCGGGAGTAACCGCTTATCGGGTCCTGTATGGAGTAACCCCCGAAAGATGGGTCCGCGAATCGGTCGTGACCGAGGGGTCTACTTTCCAGGTAGAAGACCTCGAACCGGGAAACGACTACGCCTTTTCCGTCACGGCGATCGGTTCGGAAGGGGAAAGCCGCCCCGCCCCCACCCAAATCGAAAAGGCGGCAGAGAAATACCGGTACGCCCCCCTGTCATCGATCCCCGCCCAGGCGGGAACTGTTTTCTGGATTCCCTCACTGAGTTGGAAAAACCCAGAGGTGGTGGTGGAGTTTCAGTATGATCCCGAAGTAACCATCACCTCCCCTCTGAAACTTCTCGCCCGGGAAGATTTGACAGGAGACTCTTTTGCGCTGGGCTGCTCGCCCGTTCCGGGAGGGCAGGAAGTTCAACTCCTCCTGGAACGAATCGAAAATGGATCGGTGACGCCGCTCGCGGAATCGGGCCCTCTCGCACTAAAACCGGGACAGTGGAATCAACTCCGGTTCGAACTGGACGAAGCGGTTCTCCGGGGATGGTTGAATGACCATCTCGTGGTCGCAACACAACTCGATCCGACTCTGGAAATAAACCCGGGGAAAAGTGGAGTTCTCTCCCCCGAAGCGGGAGTGGAATTGAGAAACTTCGCTGTCCGGTAATAAAAAAAAGGCCACGTCTCAGGAAAAGACGTGACCTGATTTCCGGTGATAAGACCATCCGTAGAGGACCCGTCTCCCAGGGTCCTCCACGGCGTGGTGCTGTTCTTTACTTAGCGCTGAGTAGACCGGGTCTAAAGGGAGCGACGAGTACCGAAGTACCCTGCGAGCAACAGGAGGAACCCTATAAGAAGTGCGGATTCCGGAAGCCGATCCCAATTTCCGTTTACTGCAGAACCACCGCAAAGAGTATCGTTGATGGCGCTGTCGCCATTCGTTCCTTCAACATTATTTTCATACGTTCCGGGGCCAGGATTGATGCTCCCCCCGTTCTCATCATAGTTGGGCGATTCGTACACCTGGCCGGTCAGGAAACCGCCGTCCTGCCAGAGAGTGAGGAAGCGTCCACCGAAACCAGCGCCAACGGTCGGCTGGAGAAGTCCACTTGAGACCGCGCCGCTGATCGTAATTTCACTCTCAATCGGAACACCATTCTTATCCAGAAGGTTGGCACGATATTCAGGGGAGAGATTCGGATCGAGGTAGAACTCGTACCCGAGGAAATACTCCTGAGACTCGGGAGAAAAATCAATGGAGCTGATGATCTCCATGATTTTGGACCCTTCCGCCTTCTGGAGCATCAACATGTTTCCGTCGAGCATTCCTTCGGCACTGACAAACTGGCCCTGAACTTCACACTCCAGTCCGGTCGCAGTTCCGAGCGCAAGTTTCCAGATCGCCCAGCTGACGAGGAAACGAGGGTTGGACGGATCCGGATCCGCAGCAACGTCTGGGAACGCCTGTCCCAGAGCGGAAGGCTTTGCAATCTGAACTTTCGTCGTAGCGACCCCAGTACTGTTCTCGACAATGTATCCGAGGAAGGTGTCATTATCTGTATCCTGGGCAACAACAAGGAAGTTGTCCGAAGCGGAGTTATAGGCAACACGCCCCGGCTTATTATTGATGGCGGTTGCAAGGCTCAACTCCGATCCGTCGAGCTTTCCGTCGGTATTCATGAACTGGCCTTTCAGGGCATTGGAGGCGGTGGTCGAAATCGTCAGCTCTTCTCTCCAGACAACAAACCAACGGGAGTCTCCCCAGACAACATGAGGCTCCAGTTTCGAACTTGGCCCGGTACCGAGGTTTTGGGCGGACCCGATCATATTTCCAGAAGGATCGAGTCTCTGCGCCCGGGCAAAGTGTGTCCCGGTCGTGTTGTATTCTTCGTAGACCAGCATGTATTCGTTGATCACCGGACTATACGCAACCTGAGGATTGGTCAGATTCATGAGCGAACTGGAGAACGTGATATACGACCCAATCAGGTTTGCATCCTTGTCCAATCTTTGAATTCTGACTTCGTAGGTGCTGGGATTCTTTCCCCACCAGGAAACCATGTACTCATCATCGAGAGTGTTGTACGTGGTCCCATACAAACGACATGCCCCGCTCGATGTCGGCTGAAAGACACCTGTGTCAATCGTTGTAGGCGTTCCTACAAGAAAGGGAAGAATTGTTGGAATAGCTGCTTCTGCGAGAAAAGATCCAGTCAGAACCATGGACAGAATAATCGCCAACCGCTTCATACCAGTTCTCCAAATAGTCCGGAATCGCAGGCAGGGATTAAAACCCCTTGATTACCAGATAGATACCCAATCGATGTGTTATTGATATGATTTGCTCCCATAATCCCAGTTGCTCGTAAGGGTCTATCTGCAATGCTTCTCATTTCCTACGAGAAATAATTCATTTTTTTCTGGAATTCCGAAAAGCCCCTGAAAAGGCAAAAAAACGATAAAAAAAGGCCGGGCCTCATTGCAAGGCCCGGCCATTTTTTCTGGAAGACAACACGCCAACCGGCGTGGTGCTTTTCTTTGATTAGCGTCCCTGGTAACGGCGAAGAGTCCGACGAGCACCGAAGTGCCCTGCGAGCAACAGGAGGAACCCAAAGAAGATACAGGATTCCAGGAGCCAGACTCGATTCCCATTCACCACAGAACCGCCACAAAGGCTATCGTTGATGGCGCTATCGCCATTTGTTCCTTCAACATTGTTGTGATACGTTCCAGGATCCGGATTGATCGACCCGCCCCCATTTGGATCAAAGTTGGGCGACTCATATACCTGGCCGGTCAACATTCCGGTATCATTCCAAAGGGTCAGGAAACGACCCCCATTCCCAGCAACAACGGTCGGCTGAAGAATCCCGCCAGAGATCACATTCCCTACAGAAATGGCCGCTTCAACAACCGAGCCCTGCTTGTCCAGACGGGCCAGACGGAGATAATCGCCCTGTGCCCCGTCCATGTAGTACTGATAAGCGAGAACATATTCCTGACTTTCCTCAGAGAAAGCGACCGAACTGAGAAGTTCAACATAGTCACTGTCCACATAGGAAATGAGCGATTGAACGCTTCCGTCGAGAGAGCCATCCGCTTTGACAAACTGCCCCTGGATTTCAATCGTACGGGCATTTGGCATCATGAGAGAGACTTCCTGGAAGCCCCAGGTCACGAGAAAGCGGGGATTCGCCGGATCCGGATCCGCGGCCACATCCGGGAAGATCGTAAGCAGGATTCCCTGCGCATAGTTCGCCTGAGGCTGCGCAACCGAAATCTTGCTCAGAGGAGCCTGCCCGGCAACGTTATCAAGGAGATAGCCGAAATAGGCATTGTTTGAAGGATTTTCGCTCACGAGAAGAAAACTGTCGGAAGCGGAGTTATAGTCAACACGAACGGGCTGGTGATTCGCTGAACCATCCGGAACGATGGCGATCTCGGAACCCTCTTTCTTGCCGTCTGTATTCACATACTGGCCATTAACCTGGCCGGTCACGAAGGATCCAGACATCCACATCTGCTCGCCCCAGGCGACCAGCCATTGAGAGCCACCCCAGGTGACCTGCGGATCTTTTTTGTCATACGGTCCGAAAGCCCCGATATCGGCCACCTCTCCAAGGAGAGCTCCGGTGGGATCCAATCTCTGCGCAAACACGCCGTAGAACATAGGGGCGTCTTTCGCTTCGAAAACGAGTAGATATTCGTTCGTCAGAGGGCTGTAGGAAATTTGCGGATTGGACAGCGCGAGGCTGAAGGACATCGCTCCCGGGCTGCTCATCGGGATCGTGAGGGCCGCTTTGTCGATCGAACTGTACGCTCCAACCGGAACCCCGTCCTTGTCGACCCGTTGAATCCGGATTTCAGATCCTGTTACGCCCTTATTGCCCCAAGCGGCCATATACTCGTCATCGAGAGAGTTGTATGCCGATCCATAAAGACGCCCCCCTCCAGGAGTCGTGGGCTGATTGAGGCCCGTATCAATGACGGTTGGGCTTCCCACCAAAAGAGGAAGAAGAGTCGGAAGAGCCGCTTCCGCGAGAAGAGTACCTGCCAAAACCATCCCCAGAATAATCGACAGTCGCTTCATAAAAGATCTCCAAATTGTCCCAGATGAACAGGGAGGATCAGATCCCGCTTGCTACTGGAAAAATACCCAGAAGGTGTGTGTCCGATTTGATTGTGTTCCCATAATCCCATTGCTCGGGAGACTATCTGCGAAGGAAGGGGATCCCTACGGGAATTTATAAACTTTTCTTTGGAGAATGTAGGAACGCTATTTCATCCACTGAGTCATGTCGGTCGCAACCGCTTCAAGTGAATCAGGAGCAATCGGAGAATAAGTAAGGTCGTAATACGACTTTCGAGGATCGAGAATATGCCCCCTCTTCTCAAAATAGCGAAATTTCAGGGTCGACTTCTTCCATTTCAATCGATTGATCGCGTCGATCTCCATCGTATTGTAGGCAGGAGTCTGGTTGTCCCACATCCCCTGGAAGAAAGCGACCGGGTATTCCGCTTTCAAGAGGATCGACTTCATGGAAGGATACGAAAGCTCTTGTCGAACATAATCGGACAGATCTCCCAGCGTCGATTTTCCCCAGAGGCGAAACGCCCGATACTCCGAAAGACGAATTCGATCATCACGATTGATATCGAACCCTTTGATCCGGACCAGAAGGGCAAATCCAACCGCCCCCCCCTTTCCGAGTTCCTCTTTGGATAAAGCACCATCATTGTCTTTATCCATGTTGTAAAAATAGGACTCGTCCCGATAAATTGTCTGCTCGAAGGTCATGATATCGAGCGTCTGCGTATAGAACCCAATCAAGCCCACCCCCGAAATCCAACCCAGTTCATGGGAAGCAAAGAGAGCGACATGCGTTCCTTCGCTCGCGCCCAGGAAGAGAATCTTCGCGTTCGGATACTGTTCCCGTGCGAATGAGGCAAAGCTCTTCGCATCCTCTACAAACGATTTCAAAGGATTCTTTTTGAACGCTTCCAGATGTTCCCGCAGGGAAGAGGAAAGATTCTTCCCCGCTTTCCGACGCTTCTCAATCGCCTTCTGCAACTGATAATTCCGCTTGTTGTACCGAAGAGTCGCAAAGCCCTTCGAAACGAGAGCGTCACTGACATCCTTGAGCCAGAGAATTTTGGTTTTCCCGCCCTTGGAAGCCGCCGTTAGATCCAGATCCATATCGTACGCGCCCGAACCGCCGAGAAGGACAATCACCCGGTCCACCTTCCCCTCGGGGAGACTCCATTTCGCTTCAATCGGAAATCCGTCGTAGCTCTTATGCGTAAGAGATTCTTCCTGAGACAAGAACAGAAAAGGAATCAGTGCCAAAATAAGCGCGGACATATCATTTCTCCGATGATGATCGAAAAAGAGTATAGCCCACGAAACGTCAGGAGAATAGCTTCGTTACTCCGGCCTCGACTCGATCAGAACCGTCATGTTGATTTCGTTCGTATCCTGGTGATGACGATCCGATTTCGGATACATTCCGTTCAGAAGCCCCTTGACCGAAGAGGGAGAACGATCCTTGCCATACGACACCACAAGTTCGACCCCCCCCCTTTATAGGTCGTCGAAGAACGATCATCAAAAAAGAAGGTCACGCTCCCCTTCAAAACCGCATTCGATTTCCCGGCAGGCGCCAGGGTCAACGCTCCGGTCACCTTCTTCACGTAGCCCGTTTTTTTCATGATCCCAGGCGGGTAGATCTGCTTGAACCAGTTCCCCAGTTCCGAAGCCTCCACTTCACGGGAAGAATCGGGACGGGAAAGAGCTTTCTTTTCCTGGGAAGTAAAAGGAACCACTTCGACCGTCGGCATCCGGTAGTTAATTCCCCGCTCGGGATCGAAAAGAGTCGTCAAACGGATCCCCTCTTCCAACCCAAGGTCATCCACATCGGGTGCATTCACCTTCGCTTCTGCAGAGGCTTGGGGATCGACCTTCACCTTCTTCAGTGCCGTCGCGATTCGTTCTCGAAGCCAGGAGCCGGACCGGAGGATCTGTGTGCCGATCTGCCGCCCTTCCTTGTTCGGAACCGGAAGAAACGAATCGACCAGCTTTCCATCCGAATCGAGAAGAAAGAGAACAATGTTGAACCGGTACTACTCTTTCAACTGCCGGTAGACCGATTTTACCTCGGAGGGGGCATTGCGGGTCGATCGCCCTGTCCAGGAAGTCACAATACAAGGCTTTAACAACTGAATAATCGCTTTGTCGGAGAGGGAACTCCCTCTGAACAGATCGGCACTCGCTCAGCAGTGACCACTGTAGAAGTTGGTCGGGCCGGAAATATTGGTGTTCCCGATAAAGAAGACAGGACGATTTTCCTTTTTCGCGCGGGCTTGCGCCTGTTTTAGCGTTGCGGTCCAGTCGTGCTGATAGACCGCCATCTGATCATCGGTCGGTTGCGCCTCCCGGACTTTTTGGAGAATCTTTCGAACCTCGGAATCCTGTGCTCCTGCAGAAAGAGCCATAAGGAAAAGAAAACTACCTGTGATTATCCGTACCATCTTTCGGCCTCCACTCGTGCTCCATCCTCTTAAACGCAAATCGTGGACGATTATTGCTCCTGCCAGAAATTTTTCCGCGCCGAAACAGAGTCAGACCCCAATATCCTCGTTCCAGAGTTGCGGCGAGGCTTCGATGAATTTCTTCATTATGGAAATGCATTCCGGATCCTGTAAAACCTCCAACGCAACCCCTCGAGATCGCAGGAGATCCTCCCCTCCCAGGAAGGTCATATTTTCGCCGATCACAATCCGCGGAATCCGGTAAAGGAGCGCCGCGCCGGTGCACATGTCACAGGGGGACAGGGTGGTATAAAGAACGGCTCGTGCATAATCAGAGGAAGTACGTCGCCCTGCATTCTCGAGACAATCCATCTCGGCATGCAGAATCGCACTCCCCTTCTGCACCCGCCGGTTATGTCCCCGCCCGACGACCTCTCCATCGAGAACGAGTGCTGAACCGATCGGGAGGCCTCCTTCTTTGAGACCGGCCTTTGCTTCTTCGATCGCGACAGCCATACCTACGTCCACTTTGTCTCCTCCCATGTTCTTTCACGTACGATACTCTTTTCAGAAAGGTATAATAAAGGATCCCTTCCCCGGAAAGCCCCCGTTTTTCATGAGGGCACACCTACAAAGCAGAAAGGAAAAAACGGGTGGATCCAACCCGGAAGCGCGCTCTCCTGGCGATGTGTGGTGCAACAGTGATCTGGGGGATCAATTTCTCTGCTGCCAAGTATGCTACACAGCAATTTGATCCCTTTTTCATCGCTGCGGTTCGAATTCTAATCGCCGCTCCCGTTCTCTTTCTCCTCGTACCCGCAGCCGGTAAAAAAGAGATCTTCCGTCCCGGGGTCTTTCGAACCTTTCTTCCTTTGAGCCTGACCGGAATCCTGATCAACCAGGTCTGTTTCATCAAGGGGATCGAGTCGACGACTCCGGGGCATTCGGCGATCTTGATGTCCCTCATTCCGATCTTTGTCGCCCTCTTCGCCTTCTTCTTCCTGAAAGAGAAGTTACCTCTCCTGGGTTGGATCGGAATCCTTCTTGGCGCAACCGGATCGGTCGGCGTCATCCTCTCGGGAACCTCCATCGAAACGAATGCCCTTCTCCGGGGGGATGGGCTCATTCTTCTCGGAACGCTCGCCTTCTCGCTCTATACCGTCTGGGGCAGAAACGCAATCCAGAAGCATGGACCCGGTGTCGTCACCGCGGGCGCCTATCTCGGCGCGGCAATCTTCGCCCCCCTTCTTCTCGTCTATTCTCTCGGCAGGCAGGAGTGGTCCGCCATTACCTGGGGAGGAATCGCCTCTCTCGCCTACCTCGTCATCTTTACGACGATCATCTGCTACACCCTCTACTTCTGGGCACTCGCCCGGCTGAAAGCAGCACAGGTGGCCATCTTCGCAGATGGGCAACCGATCATCGGAACGACGATCTCCGTTCTCATCGGCTTCGATCTCCTGAGCCCCCTCTTCGTCGGGGCAGGGCTGATCACCCTCCTGGGAATTATCTTCGTTCAGTTCCAGCCCCGCACCCGTCTCAACGGTCAGGGAGCGTAGCCGAGGCTGACCCGACCCACGGTATGGTTTCCGTCATAGATCGTCGCGAAATCGGCACTATCAAAATCGAAACTGCCCGGTAGTTTCACCGCCGAGAGGATAAACCGGATCTGATTCGAAGCCCCGAATCCGGTCCCCTGTTTGAATTTGAGGTCCGCATACCCGCTTCCAAGAGAAGGAAGCGTCACCGATGTCGTTGAAGGGGATAGAAGAATACGCCATCCGCGCACGGACGAGCCGTCCAGTTGATCGAGAGTCAGTTCATAGAATCCGTTCGTTCCCCCCACGGTATCGACCCAATTAAATGTAGGGGTCATCCCGACGAAGGTCTCTCCGGGCGCGGGGTTGACCACGGAGGGAATCGCCGGCATCGCAACATTCTGGGGAAGAGAAGGATTCGTTTGAGAGAGGCTTCGCACATCGAACGAGGCGGAAGAAGCCTGGCTCGAACCAGAAAGACCGTTCTGTCCCACCACCGCGCTCACCAATTGAAGACCACTCGCATCCGCATCGTTATAAAAATAGGAGTCGAACTTATCCCCGGAGTACGAGTACGGCTGGAACGCCCATATCCCCATCGAAGGGGTCGCCGGCGCTCCGGAGTACTGCCCTCGAACCAGCGCGGAAATAAACTCGCTTCCAAATGTTCCTGAAGGAAGGCCCGAAATCGATCCGTTCTCGTTGTCCGATAGAAGAAGCCAGGAGACATTCGAGGCGTTGACGGAAGAATTGGTCTGGAACGAAAGAGAACCGAGGTTTGTGTTTCCCGTAATCCCGCCCTGGTTCGAAACGATCACTTCATACGTCGCCTGCTCGATCATGGGAGAGACCGAGAAGTTCCCAAGAAGTCCTCGGACAACCTTAAAAGGCTGGCCTTCATAGACCATCAACTGGAAGTTGAGCGCCTGCCCTGACAGTCCCCCATTGCCGCCCGTGTTCGGCTCGGTGAAAGGGGCCTGGCCTGATCGTAAGGGAGAAAAACGAGGTTCATGGTCGGCGGTCACAAAAGCGGACCACTGCAACCCTCCCGAGGCCGCCGTCCCATCCGGAGCAAAAGAGGGAACCCCATCCGGAAGAGAGATCGAACCGGAAACAATATGGTTTGTCGCAAGAGGTTCGAGAGCGAGTCCGATGGAGTTCGCATCGACCCCCACCATGGACATAAGGGCATACCCGGACTTCCCCCCCGTCACCGTTACCGGACCGCTTATGGGGGAGAAAGAGGCCGTCCCGGCGGAATCCGTCTGAGCGGTGGTCGTTCCCGTGGAGGAATCGACCTGAACAAGAACATTCGAAAGAGCCGTACCTGATATCTCGTCGACCACAGAAACGGTCAGAGTCGAATTGGAAAGCGGGGTTCCCCCTGTCGAAGAGGATCCACTCCCTCCTGCAAGAGAAAAGGCCATGCTATTGGAGGCCTCCCCTTCTGTGGAGACCGAGACGAGATAGGAACCGGCCGGAAGAGAAGGCACGAGAAATCGAACTTCACTTTCCGAAGAGCTCGAAGGAGCAAGAACCGTCGTCCCGAACGTAATCAGATTGTTTTCCAGATGACTACTGAACCCATTACCGAAAATGGAGATCTCTGCCCCGGTCGCGCCGCTTGCGGGAGAAAGAACCGAAATGGAAGGGCCGGTCGATCCTCCCGTAGCCGGTACGGTAACGATAACAGGATCGCCCCCGCTCTCTCCTCCGGCCGAACATGCCCCCAGAAACGAAACCAGACCCAGAAATACAAATGCATACCTGCTCATCCCTGCCCATCCTTAAATGCTCATCAACAAAAGGATCGGAGAGCCCCCTCCGTCCTTATTTTCAAATCAGGGAGGACATCATTGCGAAGAAGGCAGGGAACGCAATGCTTTTCTTGAAATGGGGTTCATTCTTGAATCGGAAATGCGGGCTTAGAAGAGGAGCCAGAGGCTACGGAGCACAACGAGGGTATACCCGACGGCCACCCCAAAATTCAGAAAGGCGAGCCAGCGTCTCTGAATTTCTCTCACCATGACGCCCATCCAGAAAAAGGTGAGTCCCCCCTTGAGAAGAAGAAACCACACAGGATGAGAATCGAGAGCCTCCCGAAGGAGAGGATTGGCCTCGAAGAATATCCCCCGTTGTACTCCTACCAGCGTCGCAAGCGCATCGAGAACGCTAAGGACCCCCACAGCCAGAATCGTTCCGCGCGTAAATGACACGACGTGTATAAACCTCCCAAGACAGATGCCCAAGGCCTACACAATTGCAACTACCGTGCCATGCACCATATGGGCCAAAAATGAAGGGGGGTGTGTCATTCTGAAACAGATGGAGTATCATCATTCCCACTTCGAATCGGAAAGAGTCTTCACACTTTTCTCTCTTGAGGCGATACCCTATATATAGAAGAGATGATCTTGAAGAAGGGCCTTTACAGATTGATCCGGGGAGCAGGGGGAATCGCCCTCTTTCTTGGAATCCTCTACCCTCTTCGCTGGACCTTCTTTGAGGGGGTGGTCAAAGATCGGATCCGGGAAGTCGCACGGGAAAAGGTGCAATCGGATGTCGTCTTCGGAAGCCTGGAAGGAAGCCTCCTCTTCGGGATTGAAGCAAAGAATATTATCTTTGTTCCCAAAGAGGGCTCCCCCCTGAAAAAAGCGACCTTCGGAGAGATCCTTGTCGAATACGGTTTTCTCGGGATGGGAACGCCCAAAGTGACCATCAACGGGGCCCTCGTCATGATGGAACCCCCTCCAGAGGAATCTGTTCCCGAGCCCCCCACCCAAACTGAAAGCGCCCCTTCAAAACCGGTTTATAAGATCGTTCAGTCGGTGATCAAAGAGCTTCATCGATTCGAATCTCCCGGAGAATTTTATCTGAAAGATCTACTCTTTGTCCTTTCGGACGGATCTGAGATCGATCTACAACAAGCGGAACTTCTCCCCACGGATTGGAAGGTGAAACTTCGCGCGGACATCGTAGGACGAGTCAAAGTGGAAGGGGAGATCGGAACCGGAAAGGCCTTTTCCCTTACCGGCAACGCATCGAAGGGTCCCATCCGGTGGCTCCAGATCAAAATGGAGCCCATAGAGGGGGGGAATCGCAAGCTAAAGATCGATACGGAATACAAAGGGCACCGTTTTGCCTGGAATGGAATGATCCATTTCGAAAAAGAGATCACCCCAAAGGAGATCGAAGGAACCCTCGTCGTCCGTGAGGGAAAGGTCGAAGCGAAGATCAATCTGGAAAAGGGAAGCGGCCTAATCGACGTCGATGGAACGATTCCTCTTGATGAAGATCTTAAAGGAGATTTCGACATTTCGGGCCTCGCGCAAGGACCGCTTGATGGCCAAAAGGAAGCGTGGACCTTTTCAGATGTACGAATCTCTTCTCGAAACTTCTCTTTCCAAAAAATCCCTTTCGAAGAAATCAACGTCCGGATCACCCGCGGAAGCCTGGAAAATTTGGTCTGGAAAGGAAATCTGAAGAGGAAAAAGGATCGACTCAGCGCGGCCGGAACTTTCCATTGGGGAGACAGCCCGATCGTTCAATCAATTCTCAAAGTAAACGTGGAGAGCCTTGCGCCCTACCGGAAACTCTTGCCGGAACTCGATTCCGTGGAGGTGAACCATCTGGAGGCAAAGGGAAATTTCACGTACAACAAAGAAGGACCTTTCTTTGATGGAGATATTCAGACCAAAGAGGGTCGAGCCTTCGCATTCCATTGGAACCAACTTCGATCGACCGGCCAGGTCGATCGGAATTCGATCAATCTGGAGGGTGTGACACTGACCGGAACCCCAATCGCACCCCAAATCGACGCCTCCGGGCTCTTCCGTGCCGATGGATCCTTTTCCGGATATGTCCGAACCGACGAAGATCAGATCGACCTTGCCGGCCACATCTCTCGCGTAGAAGGAATTGAAGTAGAATACCTGTTGGAAGGGCCGATGAAATGGCTCGAACAATTCAAGATCAATATTCCCCAGGAAGCCCAACCCTTTTATTTTCAGGGGATCGCCACCGGAACCCAAAACCGGGTCCATATCCGTACCGCGCTTGTCGCAGGAGATCTGATCTCCGCCACACCTCAATTGGTCATCTCCCGAAAAGAGAACCTTTGGAATCTTGAACTCTCTCAAGGAAGCGTCCTTCTTCAGGGAAAAGAACAGATTCGGTATGGGAAGGGGCAGCTTCAAATCCGTCCCGGCTACCTTTCCCTCTCCGAAGTTCCCGTGACCCTTGAGGAACCGGATCTCAAGGCGACCGTCTGGGGCCAAGCCGAGTGGAATGAAGAAACGTTTCAGACCGATCTGCACCTGCGAGAGGTGCGCGGTTGGGGAAGCGATCTCGGAACCGTACGCGCCTTTGGAGAATTCGGAAAAGAGTCCGGAGACCTGCAGATCAATCTGAATTGGGGAGCCCTCTCCGGAGATCACCTGATGGCCGCAGGTGTCTTTGGGACATCGAATGACTTCACCCTCGATCTTCGGATCCGTGATCTAGGCAATTCGGCTCTTCGAAATCTCCTCCCAGAAGTACCCCTCAAGGGAGCGGTTGCCCTCCAGGTCGATGTTCGACAGGAGAGGGAAGAGATCATCGCGAAAGGAGAAGGAACCCTCGATACGGTATCGATCCATGGATCATTCCCCCTTTCGATGAAAATTCCGATCACCTCGGGAAATCGAGCCGTTGCCATTCCTGAAACAACAAAGGAGACTCCCTATGGAATGTTGACGGTGGAAGGAAAAATTCCACTTCCCTGGTCAACGTATGCCGGGGACCTGAATCTGGCCGCAACCCTGGAAGTACCCAACTTTGAGCCGATCTTTCGCCACTTCCCCCTTCCCGAAGATATGGAGGAACCGCAGGGAGAAGCGACCCTCCACGCCAACGTACGTGGATCGATCCTGAAACCAGAAGCCCGGCTTCGGGGGGAAATTCGTTCCAATAGATCCCCCCTTCCCCCGCCCCTCGGGGAACTTACCGATGTCCATTTAAATATCCTGTACAATGGAAGTCGGTTTCAACTGGTCGACGGATCGGGAAAGATGGGGGGGGGACCTTTCCATCTCTCCGGAGAGTGGATTACCAGTGAACCGAATCGCCCCCTCCGGGTTCGACTCCGCGGAGAGGAGATCCTCGCTGTTGAAGAAAAGCTCGCACGGATTCGAATCGACCCGGATATCGAACTTCGGTGGAACAGCGAAGAAGGGTGCAAGATTACAGGCGATGTCGACCTTCCCTTCGGTCTCTATTTTCATGAATTTGGACCCAAGAGTGATATCGTTCCAGTACGAACCGCAGAAGCGGTCCTCGCCGGAGTTCGACTCCCCTTCTCTCCCGACGGAGGCCTCACCATTCCCGGAATTAAGGGCTTCGGAGCGATCGCACTCGACTTGAATGCAAAAACGACCGGCGAGTGCCGGATCGAAAACAGTGAAATCGGGATATTGATCGATGGCGATGTTCGTATGCGGGGAACGATGGAGAAACCCGCCCTGAGCGGAACGATCACGTCCGAACAGGGGGAGTTCAAACTATCTTCCGGAATCTTTTTAAAGATCCAATCGGCACGTGTTGACCTCCCTTTCGTTGCCAACGAAGATGGGGTCATCCAATTCAAAGGAGCGATCGGACAGGGGGACGGCCGAATCTCGGTTATTCTCAACGGTCCGATCTCCCTGCCCCGCCTCAATCTGCAATCGTATCCTCCGCGCCCACAACAAGAACTTCTCGCCCGGGTCGCTTTTGGCCAGGCGCCGGGAGCCCTGAGCGGCACCGGAGCCCTGGGCACCCTGGCCGTCAAAGTGCTCGAACAGATCAGTGACGACTGGCCCGAGGCGGATCCCGAAGAATCTCTCCTGGGACGCCTGAAATTGAGTATCGTCGATGAAGAAGTTCTCTCCCAGCGCGTTTCGCCCTGGGAACTCCCCCCGATCGGAACCGTTCAAGGAACCCGGGTGAAAACGGAATACCTGCTCAACTCATTTCTCTCGGTGATCGCCGAGACGGATGAAGATGGAAACGTAAGCGGAGATCTCAAGGTGAGATGGAACTTCCGATGAGTATTCTCCACAGAGCGAAACTTCTTCCCGTCCTCACCATCGCCTTCCTCGGGGCGTGCGCCACAACAGACCCGGATCTCGCGGAAAGGCTGCTTCCGGGAACAAAACTTACTTTTGAAGGCGCCCAGAGATACACACCCGACCAGCTGCAAAAACTGATCCAGGAAGAGATTCGACGATACGCCAAACGCCCCAGGCAAACCGTTCTTGACGACGCGGCATTTCGAATCGAAAGCCAATACCGCTTTCGGGGGTATGCCCAAATCCGGGTCTCCGTCGCATCGACGCCGGAAGAGATCCGCTTCCGGATCAGTGAAGGCCCTCTTGTCCAACTTGGCCGGGTCCATTTTCGCGGAAACAATTCGATCAGGAAGAAGGAACTCAAGAGACTCGTTCCCAAAGGGTTTCTCGGTGCCGCCCCCCCTTTCTCTCCCCGCCTCGTCTCCCATCTGCAGGCAAAGATTCGGGTCCTCTACTCTTCGAGAGGTTATCTCGATCTCAAAATCAAAAAGCCGATCCTCCGACACGATGAAGAAGATCAGGCGATGAGTGTTACGTTTCTCATCACGGAAGGGCCTCAATACAATCTCGTGGCGTTGACGGGACTCCCTTCCTCCCCAAAGGAAATTGCCACCCTGACCCGCTTTATCGGAAAGCCGTATGCACGCGGCACCCGGGAGGCGATCGACGCTCTTCTTGTCGATCACTATCGGGATCATGGACATCCCTTTGTTACGGTGACCTCCAAACGAACGCTCAACAAAGAGGAAGCGACCGTCTCTCTTTCCTTCGAGATGGACAAGGGGGTCGCCGCCCGAACGGGAGAACTGAAACTGCAGGAAAACCTCCGGACGAGCCGCTCCTATATCCGCAGAAGAATCGATATCGCACTCGGAGATGAATTCCGCACTTCGAAATTATTTGCGGGAGAACAACGACTGAGAGAAACGGGACTCTTCCGGTCCGTGGAAATCTATCCCGCCTCGAAGACGGATGAGAATGGCATCGTTCCCCTTCATGTCCGGCTCGAAGAGAACGATCCGGGCGAGATCGCTTTCCGTGCCGGCTATGGAACCGTTGAAAGACTCCACATGGGGCTCGACTTTGGGTATCGGAATCTTTTCGGCGGTGGTGAGGTCGCCCAACTGAGTGGAGATATCGGACAGAAGACCAGCCGGGGGACGACCGAGTTTGCCATGCCCTTCTTTCTGGGAACCAATCTCCATCCCGCTGTTTCGGGATTCCTGGAAGAACGGGAATACCCTTCCTTCGAAGCGACCCGGTACGGAGGCATTTTCTCCATGGGGTATCCTCTTCTCGACCGCGTCACGGCAACCGCCGGAATTGAATACGCGGTCATTCAACCACACGACATCGACATAACGACCACCCCGGACGTCCCCGGAACGAAGTTCACCTCCCTCTCTGTCTCTGCAAGTTGGGAAGGAAGGAACAGCGTTGCGGTTCCTTCCCGGGGCTTTTTCCTCCGGGGAAAGATGGAATGGGCTCCGAAGCAACTCGGTTCCGAAACGCGCTTCATGAATCTTCGTGGACATGGGGGATACTTTCTTCCGTTACCGTGGAATTTCGTCCTCGCCACCTCTCTTCAGGCCGGCCTCATTCGTCCCATTCAAGATGCCGAAGAGGTCGACATCGCCCTGCGCTACTTCGCCGGAGGAACGAATTCGATCCGTGGATTCGATTACGATTCCGTCGGCGCACCGGAAGGAGGAGAACTCTTCCTCTCCCTTCAGACAGAACTTCGCTTCCCGATCTGGGCGGGGTTTCATGGAGCCCTTTTCCATGACCGGGGAGGCATCTGGGGAAAGTATAAAGATCTCAACTGGAACGACACACGCTGGTCGATCGGAGGAGGTCTTCGTTACTACACCGCGGCGGGTCCCATCGCCGCAGATGTCGCCTGGAACGCCGACCGAAAAGAGGGAGAAGATTCGGTCACCTTCCATTTCAGTATCGGATTTCCCTTCTAAATTCTGCCAGAACTCCGGTCCCCCTTTGCCATGGTGTAGAGGAACGGGCAGGAAAGGAGATTACCGATGACCCCTGAGAGACATACAAAAACATGCCACTGCGGAGAGATTCTTTCTTTTGGCAATATCGGAACCCGGCGAATCATGGAGTGCCCCTCCTGCGGAAAAAAATATGATATCCGCCCCAGGAGGGAAACTCCCGAGGTGGAATCGGACGAGGCGGAGATTCTCTCGATCGACGTTCTCGATACAGAAACGCGCTGCCCTTACTGCGCCGAGAAAATCATTTCGGGTGCGACCAAATGCCCCCACTGCCGGGAATATCTCAAAGAGGAAAACCGCCCCACCGTCGGGCGAGTGACCTCTGCTCCACAGGAAGAGGGGGTGGTCGCTTTCATCCTGGCGCTCCTGGGGTTTTTCCTCTGTGGATTCTTCTTCCCGGTCGCCTGGTATGTCGCGGTGGAGAAGGAAGCGGGCATTCGAAGGCGTCGATTGGACGTGCCCGACCTCCTCGTTGCAGCAAAGTGGATCGGCAAGATCGGAACCATCCTCCTGGTCCTGGCGTTCCTTTTCGCAGGCCTCCTGCTCGCCGCTCCGATGGTAATGAGATAGGATCCAGAAGTTCTCCTCTTTTTCCCCATAGTATTGGTGGCAAAAGAAATCTGTGGAGAACATCATGGAAAAAAGCTATCACTGTGCGTGTGGGGTTTCCTTCCCGGTTACCCGAAATGGAAACGAAGACTCGGTCACGTGCCCGGGATGTCAGAAAAAATACATGTTGCGGGCCAAGGCCCGGCCGAGAGAGACCGGTTCGATTTCGATTCCCGTCCCTGTAGAACGGCGCTCCGCCCCCCCGCTAAGGAAAAAAACGCGAAGGGCAGAACGACCTCTTACCCGAAGGGGAACAAAAGCGGTCGATAACACCGGAGAATTTGAATTCACGCTCGCCCTTCTTGGATATCTTTTCTGCTGGCTCGTCTCCCCCTTCGCCTGGCAGAAGGCGAAAAAGAAACAGAAAGAATTACTCGCCGCGAACCTTCCCGTTCCGGGACTCCTGATCGCCGGGAAAGTTCTCGGGCTTGTGGGATCGATTACCCTGGGACTCTTCGTCAGCTTCACGCTGTTCTGGCTGTTCTTGGGGCTCATCGGACTCGTCCTGTAAAAAACAACAACCATTTACGCTCCTGGAAGATTCTTCCAGGAGCGT
>PVBE010125286.1_pt1 | contig 17794 bp, 21 predicted proteins | sample 1631181 | NCBI WGS metagenome assembly PVBE01 (sample SAMN08397723, study PRJNA350692) | Marine metagenome, whole genome shotgun sequencing project. | isolation source: water | place: Pacific Ocean | collected 2012-04 | reverse complement strand
CCTCTACTTTTTTTAGGATTTAGCTCCAATGGCTAAAGTCCAGTAATAAAGTTCGTTTTAATTTCATATTATTTTTCCTTGTTGTTGTATTATTAACGTTTTTGAAGGCGGAAATTGCTATTTTGAAAAGACCTAATGGCGATATTGTATTCTTTGAGTTACCATTTTTCTCTATAAAATTTGGCAAACACAGTGACATATTAATCGATAACTATCAATGAAATATCATGTTAACCTAGCTATCTATTTGGTGTTAAAAGAGAAATAAAAATTTCAAAATATGATAAAAATGGGGGCAAAAGACATCGTTTAATTTACTTGGGTAGATTCATCTTCTAAAAGTACAGCAGATCTTTTAGAGCCTTCTTTTTCTTGCTGAAAAATATAATTAATGAAATGAATTTGAATTTTTATTTTCATATAAGGTTACAATTTATTTATAATAAGAGACTTTTTCCTCCCTTTGTTATACTATAGGCCCGTTATGTTTAAAAAATTATTTATTGTTAGTTTTCTCTTTTTAGGATCTTCTGTGTTTTCTTCTGATGAAAGTGAATATCTTGTGTGTGTCCATGGCTTTATGGGGGGACGTTGGAATATGTACTTTTTAGAAAAACATCTAAAAAAAGATGGATGGGATGTGATCAACTGGGGATATCCTAGTCGAAATTCTTTTATTAAAGAACATGGAGAGCAATTAGTCAAAGAACTCATTATTTTAGCTGAAAATCGCCCAGAAAAACCCATACATTTTGTTACCCATTCTATGGGAGGACTCGTCTTATTAGCAGCGTTAAATCATCCCTTGTGTCCTCCTGAAGCTAAAATAGGAAAAGTTGTATTGATTGCTCCACCTCTTAAAGGAAGTAAGTGGGGGAGATGGCTGAATCATTTTTCATTTGCAAGGTGGATGGCAAAAGATTTTTCAGGCCAGGAACTTATGATGAAATCAGATTTTGATGAATTAGGAGATTATCCAAATTCATTAGAGAAAATACTCGTGATTTCTGGAAGCTTAGGCTTTAATCCTTTCTGTGAGGGTAAAAATGATGGAACACTTTCATTACACGAAACTTCGTTGTCTATTCCACATGAGCGTATTGTAGTAAAGCGTGGACATAAGACAATTGTTTTTAGCAAAAAAGTTTGTGTCTTAATCCGTCAGTTTTTTTATGCCGATTAATGAAATAGGTTCATAAGGTTTAATTTTTTTCTACAGTATGAGCTCTATCTTTTTTATTCCAATTGGGGATATCTTCCATAACTGCATGTATAGTTTGTACAAGTTCTTGATGAGTCTCTTTAGGCATTTTTTGAGAATTTATATCATACAAAATATTATTTCTATCATAAAAATCAACTAAAGGCGCTGTTTCTTTGTGGTAGGTTTGTAGGCGTGATTTAATCGTTTTTTCATTGTCATCTTCTCGGCGATGAAGAGGCTTTTTACAGTTATCACATATGTTTTTTTCTTGAGGGGGCATGGTTTTTTCATGATAAGGAATATTGCATTGATGACATATTCTTCTTCCCATAATTCTTTCAACTAAAGCTGTATCAGATACGTTGAGGTGAATGACGATTACGTGTGCTGTTTTTTGTAAGTGCTTATCTAAAGCTTTGGCTTGAAGTAAGGTTCGAGGAAATCCATCTAATATGTATCCTTTTTTACAATCAGGTTGAGATGTTCTATGAAACATCATGTCTAATACTAAACCATCAGGAACTAGCCTTCCTTGACTTACATGATTGTTTGCTTTTTTACCTAAAGGTGTTTTATTTCGAATGTTTTCTCGAAAAAGATCTCCTGCAGAAATATGAGGAATTTCGAGCTCTTTACTTAATGAAACAGCTTGTGTTCCCTTGCCGGCACCTGGAGGGCCTAAAAGAATCAAAACCAAAGGCTTGTCTGTTGGGAAAAGTTGATTTGCAGATAAAACGCTTAGGCCTGTTATACAAAAGATAAGAATTAAAAAATGTTTTTTCATATAAAAATCTCCTTACGAAATAGCAGTAGTATCGAAAGTAATAACCTGAGTTTTAGATTCGTTTCCCTTAAAATCAAGAGGAATTTTTGATGAAAGTAGATATATTTTTCCTTAGAAAAAGAGGGGCAGATTCCGCTAAGGATTTTAAGAGGAATGAATCCCAAACTCAGGTTAGCAGTATCTGAGATATCTACATTATAGTTCAAGAATTGAATGATTGACCTTGCTAAGAAGGAATTATTGCACATCTAGATGTACAGTTTTTTTAACTTGAATGGCGTTACTTACAGGACAATCTTTTAATGCTTTTTCAAGTAAAGATTTAGCTTTTTCAATATCTGCTGCACCTGTTACTTGGATTGTAATATCAATATGAGTAATTATTAAAATATTGGCAGAGCTCTTATCCATAGAAAGACGTGCTTTTGCATGAATTTTTTCAAAAGTAAGAGAAGCATATCCACAATACACTTTATACATCGCAATGATGCACGATAAAATCGATTGTGCAAAGAGATCTTCTGGTGAGTAAGCTTTTACACCTCCGCCAAATTCTATAGGTATAGATACTTCAATTGGAGGAAGATCAGATGCTTTTGTCGTCCAGCTTTTTTGTATTCCACTATCGGCATCTGATAAAACTTCAAAGGTTAAAGGGAATGTGGGCATTTTTTTCTCCATTATTCAGGGTTCATACAGATTAAAAAGTGTTTATTTGAGGGAACTTTAGCGCGATCAAAACACAAATTTTAACTTCTTTTGGACATAATGTCCATGACTCAAAACCGTACGTTTGAAGGGAAAGGGAAATGTAAAAAAATTAATATAATCTTTAATAAAAAATTGACTTATACTGATTGCTTAAAGTAAGATCTAACAGGTCAATTGTAGATTTAAGAAGCCCCTTTAATAAGGAATTATGTATGTATAACTACGAAAAATATTCATCCACTTTAGTTAAAACTACAGGGGAAAAACTGCCTTCTTCATTCATGATTTTCCAGACACTTGGGACTTCTTCTGTTCTTTCCTTTACATCCATTTTATCTTCTCATCAAAAGTCGTTGAGAGACGTGCAGTCTAATAAAAAAAAATATATCCACCGTGATTCAAAAACTGATTCTTGAATCACAAGAAATATAATTTGTAAAAACTAATTCTTTATGATTTTTTTAAATCGACTTGGTAAGTTTTTGCTAGATGAGTAAATTCTTTAATTTCTTTTTGAACCCAAGATGCATCATGCCCCTGCTCTTTTGCCATTAACTCAGCTACCTTAGGAGCCATTTCAATGGCAGCTTGAGCATTTAGAAAAAGAGCTCTTGTTCTTCTAGCTAAGACGTCTTCTATTTTTTGAGCAATCTCAAACCTGCTAGCCCAAATGACTTCTACATCTATGTATTTGAGTTTAGGATGTAAGGGCTTTCCTAAATCAGAATTTTCTTTCATGATTTGTGATAACTGAAGGGCATCTGATCCATAAACACTCCAAGAGTCAACTCCTAAGGATCCTTCTTGATAGCCATGTAAATGAAGGTGCTCTGTTTGACAAGGCTCTGATGCAAGACTTGCTACTTCAATAGCTTTATCGATTACATCTTCTGCCATTTTTCGATAGGTTGTCCATTTTCCCCCTGAAATAGTGATTAACTTTGAAGAAGAAACTAAGATAACATGCTCTCTAGAAACTTTAGATGTATTTGTTTCTTTATCTAAGGTCACTAAGGGGCGAAGACCTGCAAAAGCACTTAATACATCTTTTTTTTGAGGGTTTTTTGTTAAATATCTCGCTGCATGTTTCAGTAAAAAATCTATCTCTTCCATAAGAGGCTGAGGTTCTAAAACTGCATTTTTTACAGGAGTATCGGTTGTTCCAAGCAAAATATGGCCATGCCAAGGTACTATAAATAAAACTCTACCATCATCTGTAGACGGAACCATAATGGCTGTATCGCTTTTTAAAAAGGAGCTTTCTAGTACTAAATGAATTCCTTGTGCGGGAGTAATAATTGATTTTGATTTGGAGTCATCCATTTTTCGAATTTTATCAGAAAAAATACCTGTTGCATTGATAACAACCTTTGCTCGAATAGAATATTCTTTTCCTGATTCAAGATCTCTGATTTTTACTCCTGTGATTTTTCCTCTTTCTTTAATGAGACCAAAAACAGGCATGTAGTTAAGAAGAACCGCTCCAAAATCAGCAGCTGTTCTCGCTAAGGTAATAGCTAATCTTGAGTCGTCGAATTGCCCATCATAATAGATGGTACCACCTCGAAGGTGTTTAGGTTCAAGTGCAGGGATTTTTTCAAGAGTTTTTGCTTTGCTGAGAGTTTTAGATTTTTCAAGACCTAAGGATCCTGCAAGCATATCATAGACTTTTAGTCCCATACCATAAAAAGGCCCTTCCCACCAGTGATAGCTGGGAACTAAAAAGGCAAGATGGCCAACCAAATGAGGTGCGTTTTCGCAAAGAAGGCCTCTTTCTTTGAGCGCTTCTGTAACGAGATGAATATTTCCTTGTTTGAGATAACGTAACCCCCCATGGATCAATTTGGTGCTTCTTGAAGAAGTAGCTTTTGCAAAATCACTTTGTTCAACTAGAAGGGTTTGAAAGCCTCTTGAAGCGGCATCTACTGAGGCCCCTAGGCCGGTAGCGCCTCCTCCAATAATAATCACATCGAATTCTTGCTTTAATTTTTTAAGCATATCAGAGCGATTCATAAGATTTCTTCCCCTCTTTGTGCACAAATGATTGCTTTTGCCCAATTATCAACTTTTTGTTTTGCTTTTTCTTGTGAAATTTGAGGAGTAAACTCTTTTTCTAATTGCCATAACTGGATAAGTTCTTCTTGATCTTTCCAAAAGCCAATGGCAAGACCAGCAAGATAGGCAGCTCCCATTGCTGTTGTCTCTTTTATTTTAGGCCTTAAAATTTTTGTCTGAATCACATCTGATTGTTTTTGCATTAAACAGTCAGATACTGAGACGCCTCCATCAACCCGAATTTCTCGTAAAAAAATATTCGTGTCTTGTACCATTGCCTTTAAAACATCATATCCTTGAAAAGCAATTCCATCTAAAGCGGCTCTTGCAATATGAGCTGCCGTAGTTCCTCTGCTAAGACCTAAAATCATCCCTCTGATATAAGGATCCCAGTAAGGTGCTCCCAGACCTGTAAAAGCAGGTACGAAATAGACTCCTTCTGTAGAGGGAGTGCTTTCTACAAGCTGGTCAAACTCTTTATAAGAGTTAACAATCCCGAGGTTGTCTTTAAGCCACTTAATTACTGTTCCCGCATTAAAAACACTACCTTCTAATACATAGTTCACTTGATCTTTGATTTGCCACGCAATAGAAGTTAATAAATGATTTTTCGAAAGAATAGGATCTTTTCCCATTTGCATGAGCATAAAGCATCCCGTTCCATATGTTATTTTTGCAGTCCCTTTTTTAAAACAACATTGAGCAAAAAGAGCTGCTTGTTGATCTCCTGCAATTCCAGTAATGGGGATGGATCCTGAAAACACTGAAGTCTTTCCATAAACTTCAGAAGAGCTTCTTACCTCAGGTAACAAACTTTTGGGAATATTTAGAATATCTAAAAGCTCATCATCCCATGAAAGGGTATGGATATTAAACAAAAGGGTACGAGAAGCATTTGTAACGTCTGTAATATGGAGCTTTGTTAATTTCCAAATTAACCAAGAATCAATAGTTCCAAAGGCTAGCTCTTTTTTTTGCGCTAATTCTCTAGCACCTTCAATATTTTCTAAAATCCAGTGAATTTTGGTTCCTGAAAAATAAGGATCCATAAGAAGACCCGTTTTTTTTTGAAACAATTTTTCATATTTTTTCAGCATCTCACAAATCGGAGCAGTTCTTCGATCCTGCCATACAATTGCATTGCAGATCGGTTTTGAAGTTTTTCGATTCCAAACAACGGTTGTCTCACGTTGATTGGTAATGCCGATAGCTTGAATATCTTTTGGTTTGCAACAAGAATCAATTGCTTTTTTAGCAACCTCAATTTGGGATTGATAGATTTGTTCAGGATCATGCTCTACAAGACCTGGTTTAGGAAATATTTGAGGAAATTCTTTTTGTTCGGAAGAAACAATTTTTCCTTTTTTATCTACTAAAACAGCTCTTGAACTAGTCGTTCCTTGATCTAATGCTAAAATATACATACTTTCTTCATCTCTGATTTTTTCTCCATATGTCAATAAAAATATGAAGATTCATCAATTTCTACATTTAATTTTTTTCTCTTGCCGCATAACATCAGTTTTTAAAAAAGGATATGAAATATGACTATACTTTTAGCTGAAATGATTGGAACTTTTCTTTTGATTTTACTCGGTAATGGATGTGTAGCTAACGTCTTATTAGGAGGATCAAAAGGACATAATTCAGGATGGATTGTGATCACGACAGGTTGGGGATTTGCCGTTGTTATTGCTGTATACACTGTAGGTTGGATCAGCGGCGCACATCTCAATCCAGCAGTTACATTAGGTTTTGTGATTATGAATAAGACTCCTGTTTATTTGGTTCCCTTTTATCTGGTAGGGCAATTTATAGGCGCTATGATCGGAGCTTTTTGTGTGTGGATTTCTTATTTACCTCATTGGAAAAAAACAGAAGATAACACATCAAAGCTTCTTTGTTTTGCAACAAAACCGATTGTAAGAAGACTGGGATGGAATTTTGTAATCGAAATTATTGCTACAGCTGTTCTTTTAATAGGTATTTTAGGTATTCTTGAAAGGCATAACCATCTCGGTGTTTCTTTAGCCCCTTATATGATTGGAATTGTTATCTGGTCGATTGGCCTTTCTTTAGGAGGGCCAACAGGATTTGCTATCAATCCAGCTCGGGATCTTGGTCCTAGGATTGTCCATCAGCTTCTCCCTATCCCAGGAAGCTCTGATTGGGGGTATGCATGGGTTCCTATTTTAGGACCTCTTGCGGGATCTGCTTTAGGATCTTTGTTTTTTCGTTATGTACTTTCTCCTATGTTGCCCCAGGTCCTTCATTGAAAAATATTTTTAAAAAATTAAATATTACTTATTCAAAGGATTTACATTTTCTTAAATCCAAAATCAAAAAAAAAGTAATTAAATCTTGGGAAAAAAACCAAGATCCCGCGAATCGCTGGCTTTCTTTTTATTGCCAAGATGATATGATTGATCAGCGCCATCCTCAAATGGAGCTCCGTTATATCAATGGAATTTTGAAATACGGGCTCTTTGCTTTAGAAGATATCGGTACACACCGTTTTATCGGGGAATATACAGGTACAGTGCGCAAGCAAACCCTGAAGATGCTTTTTACAAATTTTTATTGTGTGGAGTATCCTGTTGGATTTCAAAGTGCGAGAAGGTGGGTAATCGATGCTGAAAAAAAAGGCAACTTCACCCGTTTTATCAATCACAGTAAAACTCCCAATGTAGAAATGAAATCAGCTCTTTTTGATGATGGGTTAATGCATGTGATCTTTTTAGCTAAAAGACGCATTCAAAAACAAGAACAGTTAACGATGAACTATGGAAGACGATTTTGGTTGCAAAGCTTAAAAAAACCTACTTATTAAATCCTTGGAGAAAAAATCCACTGCACTTAGCTATCGTGCAAAAAAAATATCAAGAAGTGGCTCTATTAAAAAATCAGTCCGATCTTTTTGATCAAAAAGATATTTTCAATTTAAGCACTTCAGATTTATTAGTTCATATGGGATTTTCTGTTAAAAAGTCTGTGGTTCCTGTTGAAAAGCAAGGGGAAATTATAGCTAAAACAGCTGAAGATTATTATAATATTTTTGGTGTTCGTTATGTATCTCATTTAGAATTTTGCGATCATAAAGCATTAAAATGGGTTCTCAAATCTTGTAAAAAAGCTCTTCAAAAAAAAATCATTGTAACTCAGCAAAAATGGTTGGGAGCTTTTTATCATAAAGAAATTGAAGAGGGGACTATACCGAACCTTATCATTCGCTGGATCGACTCTTACATCGGCTATGGAGTGTTTGCTAAAAGTGATCTTGCTCCCAAGACCTTTATCGGAGAATATAGCGGTCTTCTTCGAAAAAGAAAGAAAAGAGTGGATCAAAAAAATTCATACACTTTTGAATATCTGATTGGGGAAACTCTTGATACGCCTTTTACTATCGATGCAAAAGATCAAGGGAATCATTGTCGATTTGTCAACCATGACTTTGAGGGAAATTGTGATCCTATGTTGATCTATCAAAATGGTATCATGAGGGTGATTGTGTATACAAACAGGCTTGTGAAAAAAGGAGAGCAGATCACTTATGATTATGGATCAGAATATTGGATGAAAAGGGATGAACCACAAACATTAGAAACCTAAATTACGTGGAAATTAAAGAGTGTCTTCCGCTACAGCTTCTGAAGCCAAAGACATTTCATCTTCGAGTCGAAAACGTGTTAAAATTTTATCCCAAACAACTTCGTTGATTTCAGCGCCTGTTACTTCAATAACTTTAGACGCCATATAAGCTCCCATCCAGGCGCATTTTTCTAAAGCATACCCTTTCAGATAGCCATGCAAAAATCCGGCTGAAAAAAAGTCACCTGCACCAGTTGAGTCTTTTATGGTTGCTTTGATAGAAGGGAAATAAAACTGTTTTTTCCCTTTTTTGATCCAACCACCGCCTGCCCCCATATTAACAATAGAAAAATCACAAATTTTAGCTAAATAAGAACACGCATCCATGGGGCTCATACCTGACGAAATCGCTTTAGCTTCTTCTTGGTTTGCAAATACGATATCTACATAATTTTCCAAAATGTACAAAAACTTTTTTCTATGTTTTTCAACGATTTGAAAATTTCCTAAGTTCATAGAAATGACAGCTCTTTTTTCTTTTGCAATGAGCATCGCACTTTTTAAAAGATCAAAATCTAAAATCTCATAGCCTTCAACGTGGAAAAGCAAAACATTTTCAAGGTGGAATGGTTGAACAGAAATTGTAAAAGGGGAGTAGGAAGCTCCTGGGTAGACAAGCATGGTTCTTTCACCGTCAGGTGTGATCAAACAAAGAACTCTGCCTGTCGGCAGATCTTGCTCATAAAATAATGCTTTAATTTTTTTTTTTGCAGACTCTCTGTAAAATTTTTTCCTAAATCATCATTACCGATTTTTCCAATAATGCCACATTTTCTTCCAAGGTGAGCGAGACCTTTGATGACATTAACAGTACTTCCTCCATAAGAAATTTGTACTTTTTGAGGGTTTTTAGAAGTGATTATTTGAATTTCTTCTAAAGAACTTTCTTTCCATCCTCCTTTCTTTAGGTGAAGATCATTTAGCTTTTGTTCATCAACTTCCAAAAAATAATCGGTTAAAGCACCTCCTAGCCCTAATACCTCATATTGAGTCTGAGAGGGGGAAAAAATTTTTGCTTCTTCTGAATAAAGAAAACAAGCACATATATAAAAAAGAAATACATAAACTTTCATATAAAATATTTTTTAACACATTGTAAGGTTTTTAAAAAGATATTTAGCGTTTTTATACGAATCATAGCGTGTTGTGCTACCGAAATTTTGTAGAAGAAAGGGGAGTTTTAGGGATAATCATCCAACCTACAATATAAGAAAAACAGACGGGAAGGATTCCCGTAATGAACATTAAAACAAACATGATGAGTCTAATAATTGTAGCATCTATCTGAAAAGCTTCGCTCATGCCGCCACAGATCCCTGCTATTTTATGATTTGATCGGGATCGATATAGTCTGGGGTATTTTTTAAGTATTCTATTTCGAGGCTCTACAGGGACTATTAAAGCTGTAATGAAGTAAGCAATTGTTAGAGGCAAAAGTCCAGTAATGATCGTTAAAAATAAAAAAATCAAACGAAAAAAGAAAGGATCGATACAAAAATAATTTCCAATTCCCCCACAGACTCCGCAAAAAATCTTATCTTTTCTCGACTTATAAAATTTTTTCATAAATTCCTCTTTTACACGAATTAAAAACTTTTTTCCAATTCATTTTCAGGATTTTCATGGCTTAATTTTTTCTGAAACAGTTTATTTAAATTTTTCACAGAATATATCCAGAAAAAAACAGTGGCGGTTACAAAAGGAATTAAAAGGCTAGTGATGGAAAGAATCGAGCCTGTTCCTGAAAATTGGATTAAAGCGAGTTGAATCCAAGCCGAACCTGACTTTCCAAATCGAGATCCCACCATATCGATAGCTGCTTTTCCTTTGACTTTAGACTCTTGATCCAAAGGGATGTAGGTCATTTCTTTTGTAGGGTCAAAAAAGGTATACTTTAATGCTTTACTGCAAACATTTTGAAAAGCTCCGAAAATTACGATACAAAAAAGAGGTACAATACCAAAAGTCGTTATTAATGGGGTCAGAAGACCTTGAACAGAAACTAATGTTAAAAAGATAAGCCCTGTCATGCCCACAATATAAGGCGTGATTTGAGCACTAAAATGCCATCCAAAAAAACGAATAATACCTCCTCCTAAGAAAAAAGAAGCGAACATAGCAACAACTCCGACCATAGATATTACTTTTCCATAAAAAGCTTGATATTCTGCAGGATTAGGATAAGCCATTTTTAAACTCGCTTTCCATGAAAGTTCCACTAAACTAATGGTAAGGCCATAACTAATTACCATTACAGCGATGTATCTGAGATATCTTGAAGAGGCGACATATTTGATTCCTTGCAGCAAGCTAAGCTTTGTCTTTACCTCTTTTTGATGTTTAGTAGAAAGAGAATCATAGAATTTTTTATCCACAAGAACATATTTTTGCATCCACCAGTGTAATCCCAAAATAATGAGGTTGAAGGCAACCACATAAAGTGTGAGAGATTGTAGGGTATAGGAAAAGTGAGTATGAGCATATTTTAAAGCATAGTAGCCTACTAAAGGACCTGTGAGCACCGCTCCAAGATTACCTGCTGTAATGAAAAGGGTATAGTAACGCTTGGCTTCCTGTATTACATTAATTTGATTGCAAAGACCCCAAAATAACATAAAAATGGCAAGAGAAGCCCAAAGCTCTGCTAGAACAAAAAAGATTGAGGGAATCCAATTTCTATATACCGCAATCCAGTGAGAATATTTGATTCCAATTTTCCCAAGAAGCCACTCAGAACTTTGGTGTGGGCTTAAGGCATCGCTATTAGGATAGAGGAAGAAGCTATAGAAAAGTAAAAAAAGAATATAAAAAATAATGATGCCATTGAAAATAGTTGCTCGTTTTAAATGATTGGAAAGTTTTGCATAGAGAAGAGATACAAGAATTGCAATGGGGAGAACTACCCATCCTTTTAAAACGGGTATGACTTCAGCACCTGAATTTTTTCCTGTAACAATAAAGGTGTCTTTGAGCGTGTTTAAAATCCCGTAGTTAAAAGAGATTAAAAACTTTATGCACAGCAGAGGGAGTAACTTTTTTAGCTCAAAAGTATGTACGGGCCATAGCCTTTGACGCCAAGTTCCAAAATTTTTCTCACTCATTATGGGGGGGGCAATTGGATTCGCTCGTTAAAAATAGGAACTATAAAGGATGAGACTTTATCTGTCACTAGGAACCTACTGCTATTTAAATAAGCCAATGTATTTAAAAAAAACCATTTATATCTAAATAAAAATTGACAAGTATTCCTATTTCCTTCTGTAATTGGGTTAGATAGTTAAAATTGTAGGTGCAAACATGGCCCAAAAAGCTCGTAAAAAAACTGTAAGCAAAAAGACTGCAAAATCTCCGGTAAGAAAGAAGAAAGTAGTGCAGCGAAAAAAAGCAAAAACAACTTCTAAAAAAAGAGTAGTCATCAGTAGAACAAAGAAAAAAGCTGTTTCTCCAGCTATAAAACAAAATTTCAAGAAAACAATTGATCAAGCTTTTGTTGTAATCAAAAAGATTCGCGCTCAAGAAGCAACCATTCAAAAAAAAATAGCAAATACTCGTAAAAAAATGTCTTCAACCAAAGATCAATCTATAAAACTGAATTATCATTTTCAAATAGAGTCTTTCAAAATGGAAATGTTTTCATCTGCCGAAGCCGATTATAAAAAGCTCAGTACATATCTCAATACATCATATGGCTATGCTTTTAAAATCGGAGGAGTTGTTTTAAAAGATTTTTTAAATGTTTGTCAGGGACTTTCTAAGGGTATTAATCTAGTAAGAATGCAAAAAGATCTTCAGAAAATGAAAAAAGATGTTTAGTAAATATTTTGAGAGAATCTTACTGAAAAAACGTATTTATTCAATTTATACCCATCGTGATTCAAAAATTGGCTTTTTGCTCCTACTGCGTAACATCAGTTAGGTAAGTTTAAACCTAGAAGAAGAACTGTGAATAGGTTCAAGGTTTGAAATAGGGGCAAAGTTTGCCATATCTTTTTTCCTTACAGCAAAATAATTAATATGAGTTCCGTTTTCATAGCAGTCTTTCCATTCCTGGATATGAATAAGACCAGAAGGCGTGATACGGAAAAGAATATAATCAAGATTAGTAAGGTACTTCACTACTTGTTTTAAAGTAGCCCCTTTATGTTGATAGGAAGTATCGTATTCGAATTGAATGGTACGAATTTTTTGTTCTTCTAACAGTTTTTTTGCGCCAAAAAGAATTTTCATTTCATATCCTTCCGTACCGATCTTCAAAAGATCAATATTTTGGATATCTTGAGTATAACAAAAATGGTCTAGCGTATCTTGCTCAACTTGGATTCGGAGTGGTTCTATGTTAATTTTTCTATAATTTACAGGTCTTTTATAAAAGCCGCTTAATTTTGAGGTATACCAATTTTCGTTATAGAAAAAAAAATCAGTTTGACCGATCCGATCGGATAGAGCAAGGTTATAGATGGAAAGAGCCTTACATCCTATGTCTTTTTTTAATCTTGCAAATACTTCAGGAATAGGTTCAAAAGCAATCAGTTCTGTATTCGGCTGAATGTCTAAAACACGTTTGCTCCAAGAGCCTACGTTCGCACCGACATCAAATACTAAATAGTAAGGTTTTAAAAAATGCTTTAAGAGATAGATTTCGCCATTTGCCCTTTCTTCATAATCAGTGTAAAGAGTTTCTTCATTTTCACAAGTACACCTATTAATAGGAAGGCACAAAGGGTTATCTTTACAATTACATCCAGAAAGAAACAAAAAGATAAAAAGGATGCTTAATATCTTAGGAACCAAAATATCACTCCAAGACATAATTCTAGATAGGCCACTATACGCTATTTGAAAATTATACCCAAGTGGATTCAAAAAGTTAATTTTTGAATCATATACTCCTTTCACTTCAAACGCATGAATTTTGACCGTGCTATAGAAATTCTCCCAAAAAATTTCAGGAGAATTTCTAAACTGTAGGTGAAAGAGTTTTTAATTCTAAGCAAGTGCTGCTCTAAAACTACCTACTCCGTGGGCAATAGCGCTCTTAGCATTAAAGTAGTTAGAGATATTTCCATGAACAAATAAAGGCGACACATTATGTAGTCTAGCCTCATTATTATGCTGCATACGGTAAATACGATCATAAACAAAGCAAAAAATGGCAGAGCCAACCATGTGTGACTCAAATAACCCTCGAAAAATATTGGCAACACCATGAGCTGCCAAATCAAGGGATCTTATGATTTTGTGCTGTTCTTCAACATTGCTACATATGTCTCGTGGTGCAAAAGTCATTTTTAAAACATTAATGGTTACCAAAAATATGGAAGTAACCAGTATGGCGACTCCCATTGAGGAGCGTAATGCTCCCGAAGCAGCAGAGAGAAAAGGTAAGTATCCTGCTACATTCATAAGCCTTTCTGTAGATTCTAATATGTGGTCGATTGGCTCTGTGAGTCCAGTTAGTTCTTGAAATTTATCAAATCCAGTCCTTACAGAGTGATCAAGTTTATCAACTAGTTGAAAAGCAGGGTTTGGTCCGATGAATGCCATAAAAATACCTCCGGTGTAAAATAATTTTAATCTTTCTATCAAAAGAAACCATAATTCAGCTCTTTTTAGAGTGCATAAGGTAAGTTCTAAGGCTAGAAAGTTCTAAATTTTTTATATTTAATGAAAAGGCCAAAATTTTATGGACATGTTGGTTTATATACAAGAAAATAAATACTGATATTTAATATTTTAAAAACTTAATAAGTTTACTTTAAAAGACAGTGGTTAAGGAAACAATTCCGCTAAAAAAGGCAGATGTATTTCTTGCAAAAAGGTTGACCCAAACGCCTCCTAAAACTCCTGTATTTGCATTGAAGTTGTATTCTAAAGCAGGAGCAAACTGTAAAAAATCTTGAGAAACTGTTTGGATTTTGCTTTTGCTTCCGTCGGCAAGAACCCCTGGATTTCCATGAAAACTGCCACGGAAGGTATGTTGGTAAATGAGATCCCAGGTAATGACCCAACGTTGGGTAAAGCTAATTTCAGGAGAGAATAAAAAATTTATATTGTAGCCGCGGAAAAGCTTTCCTTTTGCACCGAAACCTCCTCCATAGGCATTAAAGCCTTTAAGCGAAACTTTAGAAGGAACCGTAAAATTAGTATTGGTCCGAATACGTACAGGATGATTGAAGTTCCAGTAGTAAATTTTTTGTGTATTGATTGCTAGAGAGGTTTGAAAAGAGCCACTTCCAGTTTCTTCTGTTTAGAGTTTTTTGGGATTCAGATTGTTATACTTACCTGTAGGAAAAATTTCTTGTAAGGTAATTCGAATGGAAGGAATAGGATCTAAAAAGCTTGTTATATGAGCTTGAAAACCGATGGTACAGGGAAGATCTCCTACTTGAAACGAGCTTTGATTTTTTCGAGTTCGATAAAAAAATTGTGTAATAACTTCTACATCTACGAAAGGAGCGAGGCCTGTTTTCCAGAGAGTTTGGGATTCAATTTCGTGTAAGTAAGGAGAGTGTTTCACTCGATATTGATCAGAATAGGTGCCATAGTATCCTGAATAATAGATAAAAGGCTGTAAATTGAAAAGCCCTACGGGGACATTCAATCCTGTAGTAGAAAATATAGAGCCTGTATACCAAGGAACATAATTTCCATGAAGATCAGGTCTTTCCCATTTGGCAAAAAGGGCAGAGAGTAAAAATAGCTGTCCGATCAAAAATTTTTTAAAAAACATTTTATCCAAATTAGTTTCACTGATCAAAAGTGTATCATTGTCATGATTTTTCTCTCAAAACTATTTTGCAAATATGTTAGGAAAAGAAAGAGTGGTTTTAGCATGGCTCAAAAAGTCAGCTTTGAAAGGTGAAGCTTGAAAAAACAAAAAAGATCAGAAAAGATTGCAAATCGTATTATTGAATTTACAAACGAAAGCAAAATTTTGTTTCCCAAAAGCAAAATCACAAAAGGGGATCTTATTCAATATTATCTTTTCGTTTCCAAACGGATGTTATCCCAGATGAAAGATCGCCCTATTTCAATGCTTCGCTATCCTAATGGAATTGAAAAAGAAGGTTTTTTTCAAAAAAATATCTCAAAATATTTTCCGAGCTGGATTCAAACAAAACTTCTTCCCAAAAAACAAGCAAGCCAAATCAATATGTTGATTTGTAATGATCGAGCTACTCTAGCCTATCTTGCTAATCAAGGATGTATTTCTTTTCATTTATGGCTCAGTCGAAAGGATAAGCCTTATATTCCAGATCGAGTGATTTTTGATTTAGATCCATCTAAGGGATGTTCGTTTAAAGATATCAAAGAGGGAGCAAAAGATTTAAAAAATCTTTTAGAAAAAAGTCTTTCTCTTACATCTTTTGTGATGACAACAGGCTCTAAAGGACTTCATGTTATTGTTCCCATAAAAAGGGAAAAGGATTTTGAGGATGTAAAAGTTTTTGCTAAAAACGTAGCTCAGGTTTTGGTTTTAAAAAAGCCTACTCAATATACAATTCAGCAAAGGATTGAAAAAAGGGGCAGTAAAATCTTTATAGATTATTTGAGAAATGCCTATGCGCAAACGGGCATTGCTCCTTATTCTGTTCGAGCTTTAGAAGGGGCCCCTATTGCTATGCCTATTGAATGGGATGAACTTAGAGCGATAGAAGCTCAAAGTTTTAACATCAAAAATATTTCTTCCAGACTTTCTAAAAAAGATCCCTGGCAAAACATGAATCGATCGGCAAAGAATTTGAAAACTGCATCTAAAAAAATCGATAAAATCTTATCTGATCTATATTAGATGAATCCAAAACTTAAATTATCACGATAAAACTCATCTCTTTAAAAAAAACAACGAAGCATTTATTTTTTTATCATGAGATATTTCATTATTTTTCTTCTTTTTTTCCTGCCTGTTTTTGCTACAATTTCAGAACCTTTCACTATAGACTTGATGAGTGGGTATCGAGAAGATCGTCTTAAAATTCGTTTGCACCTCCCAGGGAATCCTAGCTCAGTTATTTATCAAGAAGATTACAATCATTTGAGATTTGTCCAAACAGAAGTCAATTTAAAATCTGTACAAAGAGATCTTTATTTTCTTGTAAATGGGGGATATGGAGCGATTGGAACAAGCGGTATGAGCCAGGGACCTATTCGCTCTTTGAATGAAGACCCTAAATATGATTTCGATACATCGGGATATGCGGCAAATGTATATGGGCTTTTTGGCTATACTGTGAATCTTACCCCTTTAAGGCATTATCAATTTTTGCTGATTCCCTTATTTGGATATGCTTATTACTATGAGAAAATCAAAAGAAAAGATCCTAATCCTAATCCCTTTACAGAAAGCTCTCAGACAAGTTTTACGGAAATTTCTTCCACTTTGCCAAAAGATTTAGTCACAAAATGGAATGGATTTTTTATCGGTGTTGAAATCGCATCTAAACCGATTCCATGTGTAGATTTAAGTGCTTTTTATTCTTATTACTTTATGGATCTTCGGCAAACAATTACGCAAAACTATCAAATTGAAACATTTTCAAATCTTCATGCATTGATTAGCAAAGAAGATATACAGAGTTCTGTAAAAGTAAAAACCCATGGAAATCATGGACATATGGGAATTTTAAAGGGATCGTATTCTTTTAATCAGATAGTCAGCCTCGGTGCAGTGGGTAAAATTTCTTATTTTACATCCCATGTTCGAGGTGTAAATGAGAAAGTAAAAAACAAAGTCCTGTATCCTGTCTACAGTGAAATGACGACACAAAGACCTTTAAAATATAAATTTAGAGATACGACTTTATCAATTCTTTTCTATCTAAGCTTTAAAATTTAAGAAAAGGGCTTTTATAGACCTTTTAGATCTTGCATTGTTATTATATCTTTTTGTTTTTCCCTTATTTTTTTTGAGGCTTGGGAAGGTGGGTTTTCTGAATTCGTTTTTATTGAAGAAGGCTGTTTACTGAGCATTTGTTCTATTTGTTTGCTTAAAAATTTCAGTTCATTTGGTGTTAATATATCGAGCTCATCCCATGCTACATGTATTGCCAGTGTTGTTTTATTTTCGTCACTTAGAGTTGATAGAGTTAGATTTAACCTATGGGCTATTAGGATAACTCTCTCAAACCTTGTTATTTGAGTGGGATGTTTTTTTTCTAATAGGGATAGATCGATTTCTTTAGCATCATATATTAGTTGATCCAAAATTGATCTTGAGGGAAAAGCATCTGCAGAATGTTTCTGTAGATCAAAAGCTGCTGTTTGTGGATTTAAGCCAGGTAATCCCATTTTTTCTATATTTTAGTTTAATACGTTCAGTTTTGGGTTCATTTGTTGCAAAGGTTTAGTTATTCTGCAGGGAAATTGCATGAAAAATTTATTGACAAATAATT
>PVBE012535880.1_pt1 | contig 17795 bp, 20 predicted proteins | sample 1631181 | NCBI WGS metagenome assembly PVBE01 (sample SAMN08397723, study PRJNA350692) | Marine metagenome, whole genome shotgun sequencing project. | isolation source: water | place: Pacific Ocean | collected 2012-04 | reverse complement strand
CGCAGGCGTTAGGTTCTGGAAGATTACAAGGTGATGAATTTAGAAGTATTGCAGAACAAGTTCCTGGCCTTTTAGTTGCTGTCTCTAAAGAAACAGGCATTGCAACAGGACAACTTAAAAAGTTTGCTTCTGAAGGAAAATTAGATGCTGAGATTTTAATTAGGGCATTAAAGAAAGTTGAAACAGAGGGAGCAGGAAAAATTGCTGAGATTATGAAGGATGACCCTACTCAACAGATCAAGAACTTACAAAACGCATTAGAAGAACTTTCCATTGAGTTAGGAGATGTTTTATTACCGAGTGTTATTGCTGTCACTAAAGCAATATCAGGTGCAGTGAGATGGTTTTCCGATTTACCTAAAGGGGTAAAAACAACGGTTGTTTCTGTAGCTGCTCTTAGCGCAGCGTTTTATACGCTAAATCCACTTATTGCACAAGCCAAGGTCGCTGCCAGCATTTTAAACACTTTCCTTTTAACTAAATTAATTCCTACTTTGGGCTTAACTCAAGCATCATTAGGCCCAATTTATGCTGCTCTTGCGTTACTCGTGGTGGGCGTGGGATTGCTAGGAAATGCTTATGTTCAGAACAAACGAAAACAAGAGGATTGGAATACGTTATTAAAAACGGGTACTAAAGAGGCAGTTGAACAGGAGAAGCAGGTATTGCAGCTTGCCAAAACTACTGCAGAGGCGAGACTTGCCAACCGTTGGGATTTTCAGTTTCGGAAGATAGGAAGAGACAAAGCAGAAATAGAGAAGTTAACCAAGCTGATTGCAGAATTAGATATCCGACTCAAAGCAATAGATGGAGAAGCTTTTGCTCAGAAGATCGAGAAAGCAAATCTTGCCATGCAAACTTTAGCCAAGACAACAAAACAGACAAATGAAGAATTTAAGAATGCTTTCGCGAAGAAGATGACGAGTTACTTGAAAAATGTTAATGATTTTGGCGGGCAAGCCGCTGGAGTTATTCAGAAAACTTTTCAAGGAATGGAAGATGCAGTTGTCAAATTTGTTCAAACGGGGAAAATCTCATTTAGAGAGTTCGCTAATGCGGTTATTGCAGACATGATTCGAATAGCGGTAAGACAAGCAATGATCGCACCTCTTGCAAGTGCTTTTGGCAGTTGGATTGGAAAAGGTTTTGGAGGTGGATCTAACGCACCATTGCCACCATTAACAGAAACTTGGAATACTGACATGCCTATTAACGCCAACATGATTCATGGGCAGGCGACAGGTGGGCCAGTTATGGGGAGCAAGTCTTATCTTGTAGGAGAAAAAGGCCCAGAATTATTTACTCCTAATATTTCAGGAAACATCACACCGAATCATGCTTTAGGTGCATCTAATATAGTTGTGAATGTTGATGCTTCTGGCTCGTCTGTTGAAGGTGATCAACAGCAAGGGATGATGTTAGGAGAAATGCTTGCAGCGGCAATACAATCAGAATTAGTTAAACAACAAAGACCTGGAGGAATCCTTGCATAATGGCTGCTTTCCCTTCTATAACCCCAGATTATTCTTTAGCTAAAACAAGCGCACCTAACACGAGGGTCGTTTTCTTCGGTGATGGTTATGAGCAAAGATTAACTTGGTTAATTAATCAAAACCCAAAATTATGGAACTTAAAATTCTCTAATATTTCAGAATCAGATAGTGACACGATTGAGGATTTTTTAAATGCAAGGGCTGAAGACAGCGTTAGTTTCCAATGGATCCCACCAGATTTAACAAAATGGGCTGCCTCAACTGCATTTGCTTTAGGTGCAATTGTTCAACCATTAACAGCACAAAATAATGGATTGATTTACGAAGTAACAACAGCAGGGACTTCAGGGAGTAGCGAACCAACATGGCCTACATCTGGAACGGTTACAGATGGTGGAGTTACTTGGACTAAAACATCTTACGAATGGGTTTGTGAAGGTTGGCAGAAACAGATTCCTTACTTAAATAGAGCTACTATTAGTGCAACATTCCGACAAGTATTTGAAGCATGAGCACGATTGTTACTAGAGCTGGTAAGGGTAGCCCTCTGACTCATACAGAGGTTGATGCTAACTTTACAAATTTAAACACTGATAAAGCTGGCTATATAACAGGTGAAGGAGGTTCGGTTGTTCAGGCTACGAGTAAATCAACAGCAGTTACTTTGAATAAAAAATGTGGCATTGTCACAATGAATGGTGCTGCCTTAGCAGCAAATACAACAGTGACTTTTACCTTAACTAACTCAACTATTGCGGCTGAAGATTTTATTGGACTTAATCATTCTGATTCAGGTACAGCAGGTTCTTATGCTTTAAATGCTCAATCTGCTGCGGGTTCTGCTTCTATTAATGTTAGAAACATTACTTCAGGTGCATTATCAGAAGCGATAGAAATTAGATTTGTAGTGATTAAAGCTGTTACTTCATAATGCTCTATACCGTTGTTAATTATTGGGCTGTTGGTTATGCAACGGGTGAAGGAGAGTATGATCTTCAATCAGCATTACAAGGTATTGCACCTGGAAATGTTATTGAATTATTTGATTTTGAATTAAATGTAACTGAACATAGTGTTTCTACAACTTATAGATTTTGCAATAGTTTAAATGAGAGAAACGCCAATATTGTTTGGCAAGGAAATACTTATACAGGCATACCAATAGAGGCGGACGGTTTTGAATGGTCGGGAGAAGGATCATTACCTAGGCCAAAAATTACTGTGAGTAATTTGATGGGTACATTTTCTTCTATTTTAGCTCTATTACCTTCAGGATTAGAGGGTGCAAAAGTTACTCGTCATCGTACTTTAGGTAAGTTTTTAGATGCTTCTAATTTTATAACAGGAACCAATGCTGATGCAGATACAACAGCACATTGGCCTGTCGAAATATATTATGTAGACCGTAAAGCTGTAGAGAGCAGAGATATTGTTAGTTATGAATTATGTACTGCATTTGATTTAGCAGGGGTAAGATTGCCAAAGAGACAAGTATTACCTGATGACTTCCCAGGAGTCGGAGCCTACAGTTTGTAAATGGAAAGAAGATGCTTTAAAAGCAGCAAAAGAAGCTGATCCTCAAGAATCTTGTGGTTTATTAGTTGTTATAAAAGGAAGGGAAAGATATTGGCCATGTAAAAATTTAGCGAAACGTCCTGAACAGATGTTTCAAATAGATCCTATTGATTATGCAAAAGCAGAAGATGCAGGACAGATCACAGCCATCATTCATAGCCACGTTGAGTATGGTCCTGTTGCTAGTGGTGCAGATAAAGTTGCGGCTGAAAAAACAGGTTTACCGTGGCATATTGTTAATCCCAGAATGGGAGCATGGGGAATTTATGAACCATGCGGATATAAAGCTCCTCTGATTTCAAGGCAGTGGGTATGGGCGGTTCAAGATTGTTGGACGTTGGTGCGTGATTGGTATAAACGGGAGGGTTTGAATCTAAGAGACTGGGAAAGGCCAATTGATCCAATGGATTTTTTAAATGCTCCATTTTTTGAACAGGCTTATGAATCTACGGGCTTTAGACAATTAAGAGAAGACGAGACTTTGAAGAAGGGAGACGCTTTATTGATGTCTTTGTATTCACCAGGACTTAATCACTGTGCGGTGTATTTAGGTGATGGAAATATCTTGCATCATGTCCAAGGAAGACTAAGTAGTAGAGATTGTTATTCCGAGTGGTTACAATTAAGTACAGGGAAGCGTCTTCGTCATGCGTCTAGTGAAAGTCTATGGCCCACTAGCTGACTTTGTAGGTCAGAAAGAATTTAGTGCCGACATAAAGACGGCTGCTGAAAGTATAAGGATGTTAGCTGCTAATTTTCAAGGGTTAGAAGCCCATATGTGTAATTATAATTATCAAATAACAGTAGATGGAGAGGATTTAGGGGAGGAGGATTTACATACACCTATCGGTCAATCAGATGTATTAATTACTCCTGTTATTGAGGGTGCTGGTAATAACACATCGAAAATCCTCCTTGGAGTCGCTTTGGTTGCAGCAGCCTTTATGGTCCCTGGTGGTTATTCGTTAGCAGCAGGATGGAAAGCAGGGTTTGCAGGTGCAAAGGGTGTTGCTTGGTACGCCTCAACAATGGCTGGGATAGGTAGTGCTTTAGTTCTTGGAGGAGTGGCGGGTTTATTAACACCAGTGCCGAAGATCCCAGAAATGGCACAAGATCCCAGAGTAGATAGATCTTTCAATTTTAGTGGGATTCAAAATACAAGTACTGCGGGTGTTGCTGTTCCTGTGGTTATGGGGCTTACACTGACAGGGAGCGTTGTTATCAGCGCAGGAATTGACACTGTTCAAGTAGAGGCAACATGACACAAATTATTGGTGCTGGCGGTGGTGGAGGTGGCAAAGGAGGCCAGAAAGAACAAAGAACACCTATTACTGAAAAGGATGGTCTTGATTCAAGGCAATACGCAAACTTAATTGATTTAATTGGTGAAGGACCAATTGAAGGATTATCTGATGGTCATAAATCAGTCTTTCTAAATGACACAGCATTACAAAATGCAGATGGAACGTATAACTTTCAAGATGTCACTATTCATACAAGAGAAGGAACTAATCCTCAGTCTCTAATTCCCTTAGAGAGTGCATCTTCTATTCTTGCAGAAACATTTGTTAATGTTCCTGTTAGTCAAACATTGCCGATAACAAGAACGATTAATGATACTGCTGTTGACGCTGCAAAAGTTACTATTTCTATCCCTGTTCTTCAGAGAATTAATTCACAAAATGGAGATACTTTAGGTAATAGAGTCCAACTTAAAGTTGAGATAATGTATAAGTTAGCTGTTGCTCCTTATACAGAAAGTTCATGGATTGAAAAAATTAATGACACTATAAAAGGCAGAACGGCAGATGAATATAGGAAATCTTATTCTGTTCGTTTTGATAGAACAACATATACAAATCATACAGTTAGTATAAGAGTTACGAGAATAACTGCTAATAGTACAAACTCCTTAGATCAGAGTCAGTTTCTATGGCAATCTTATACAGAAATAAAATATGATTCTCGTACTTATGCTGATACAGCTTTAGTAGGTGTTCGTATAGATGCAGAGCAATTTAGTTCAATTCCTACTAGAAAATATTTAGTTAAAGGGCTTAAAGTACCTATTCCTACAGGCGTGACAGTTGATTCAGCTACAGGGAGAATCATATACCCTACTAACTTCATTTGGGATGGTACATTTCAGGCTGCTCAATGGACCTCATGCCCTGCTTTTCTACTCTACAATTTATTAACAAATACTCGTTATGGGCTAGGCGACCACTTGGATTCTTCCCAAATAGATAAGTGGAGTTTCTTCCGTGCTAGTAAATATTCCAATGAATTAGTTTCTGATCAGCAAGGAGGACAGGAAGCAAGGTTTGCCTGTAATGGAATCATTAATAGTACAGATGAAGCTTATACCGTTATTAATCAACTTCTATCTGTAATGAGATGTCAAGGTTTCTGGCGTAGTGGAGGTCTTGAAATTGGGCAAGATTCGCCACAAGATCCTGTTTATTTCTTTAGTGCTAGTAACGTAACAGAAGCAGGCTTTTCATATTCTAATCAAAGTCTAAAAACGAAGCCTACAGTTATTATTGTCGCTTATTTAGACCTGACTCTTAAAGAAATAGCATATGAGACTGTTAAAGATACAGCCAGAATCGACAAGGTAGGGGTAATCAAAAGGAATGTAACTGCTTTTGCTTGTACTAGTAGAGCGCAAGCTCAAAGAGTAGGAAGATGGATTTTATATGAGGAGAGTAATACAGAAGTTGTTAATTTTACTTCTAGCCTTGCGGCTGCTCATTTGATTAAGCCTGGTCAAATTATTTCTATATCAGATCCTTTAAAACTGGGTCGTGTAGCAGGAAGGATTAAGTCTGCAACGATTAATACGGTAACTGTAGATGATACTTCTACTACTACAGATCTCACTTATGTAGGTGGTTCAATTTTGAACGTTATTCTTGCTGATGGATCTTTTGAAAGCAGAACCGTTAATAATATTTCTAATGGAGTGATCACAGTTAATTCTGATTATTCTGCGATCCCTTTAGTAAATAGCCAATGGAGTTTAGAAGGTCCAGAGGATAACGATCCTAATAACCCTGCACAGAATTCTCTGTGGCGTATTTTATCTATTAAAGAAAATGAAAATATTTTATATACAATTACAGCTATTTCTTATAACGAAAGTAAGTATGCTCATGTTGAGACAGGTGCGACTCTAACAACTAGAGATACAACCAATCTAAATGTTATTCCTAAGACTCCAGAGAGTTTAGAAGTTTTAACTGTTACTCGTTTTGATGGTAGTACGACTAAAGAATTGCAGTATGAGCTAAATGGCAAGATAGCCATTAAAGTTACTTTCCATTGGGCTAGTGCTTCTGGTATTGATCGTTATAGAGTTCGTTGGAGACATGAAGACGATAATTTCAAAACAGAAGAAGTTAAGGGAACAATGATTGACTTATATGATGTTCAACAAGGTACTTATACAATTCAAGTAGAAGCAATAAATGCTAGTGGATTGTTATACAGTCAACCTGCTGTTTTAAATCATTATGTAGGTGGATTACAGGAGAATCCAGAAGATATAAGCGGTCTGAGTCTCGTTCCAATTACTGAAACATTGGCTGTTCTCTCTTGGAAGAAAGTAAGCGAATTAGATGTTCAAATTGGTGGAAGAATTATTATACGACATGACCCTAGGACTACAGGATCAGCTCAATGGACAACAAGTAATAAAATTGTTGATGGTGTTTCAGGTTCTTCTACACAAAAACAAGTTCCTTTATTAGCTGGAACGTATTTTGTTAAGGCTCAGGATTACTTAGGAAATAGTTCAACAAATGCTGCCTCATTTACAACTTCATTACCTTCCTCTACTAAACGATTAAATGTAAAAACATGGAGTGAAGAAACTGCTTTTGGTGGAACGAAAGTCAATTCTGCTTTAACTGTTTCAGGTAATAATCTTGTTTTAACTCCTGCTCCTTATGTTTCTTCTGGTTATCACGATCCTTTCTATGTAGATGGTGATGAAGAAGGTGAATATACATTTGCGACAACCTTTGATTTTGGTCATGCAGGAGTTCAATATGACGCAGTCCTTAGGAAAGAAGTTATTAGTGCTTCAGTTAATGTCAGTGGGATTAATTTTGATTCAAGAACGGGTGTTTGGGATGATGCAGCAGGAAGTTTTGACGGTACAACTTTAGATGAAGCAAATGTTGATTTATATGTAAGAACAACTGCGGATGATCCAGGTAGTTCACCAACATGGGGTAACTGGGCTGAGTTTGAAGCTGCGATTATTCGAGCTAGAGGAGTTCAGGTTAAAGCTGTAATTACTACTTATGATACTAATGCTCAAGTTTCTATTAGTGATTTGGGGGCAACATTGGATCTTTTACAAAGAAACGATAGTGCTTCTGTTGCTTCTAATACTTCTGCTTCAACTGGAGTTTATAACGTGACATTTGAGAAACCTTTTTATCAATCTCCTCAAGTACAAATAACACCTAATACATCAAGCAATAATTTATTTGCAAATATTTCCAGCCTGACTAGAACAGGGTTTACAGTAACCTTTAGTGATGGTAGCAGTACACAAGATACTGCATTTATGTACACTGTATCTGGGTTCGGGAGAGCAATTTAATGCCACAAGCTAATCCTTCTGGGGGTGACAATTCAGAAAGACTGGAAAATGTTACCTTTCCACAAGCAAGAATTAATATTAATGACAACCTAGAAGCGTTGCAAACACTCAATAGTGGCAACAGTGAGCCTAGTGTTAAAGCGGCTTATATGCCTTGGGTTGATACAAATAGTTCTCCTCCATTATTTAAAATTAGAAATGCTTCTAATGATGGTTGGATAACAATTGGAACGCTTGATCCTACTAATTTCAAAGTCGGCGGAGTTAGTCAGATAGCTAATGGTGGAACAGGACAAACAGATGCTAATGATGCCTTTAATGCTTTAGCTCCTAGTCAAACAAGTCATAGTGGAAAGTTTTTAACTACAAATGGTAGTACGACTACATGGGCAACCACTGGTTCATCTGCAAGAGTGATTCTTCTTACTAGCAGTCAGACTTATACACCTAACACTGGTTCATCTGCATGGGTGGTTCACTGTATGGGAGGAGGAGGAGGAAGTGGCAGTGCTTTGTCAAACTTAGATGATAGTAGTAAGTGGGGTAAATCAGGAGGAGGAGGCTCAGGTGGAATGGGTTGGAGAGCCTATAATGCGACTGAGATGGGTGCTAATGCTGTTGTCACAGTTGGAGCAGGAGGAGCTGCTGGTTCTGGAGGAGGTGCAGGAGGTTCAGGAGGTACAACAAGTTTTAACCCTGCTGGAACGGGAGTTACTTTAGAAGGTTATGGAGGTGCAGGAAGTGGAGCTGCTGGACAAAATGTTAGTTCAGGAGGAGGCGCAGGTGGAACGACAAACAATGCTAATTTTGGTTATAAAGGAAATAATGGAGCGTCTGGTGGTGATAATCCTAGTAGTGGAAATGCAAATGGTGTAGCAACAACTCCTGTACCTTGGGATATAAGTGCAAATGGTGGCGGTGGCGCAGGTAAGACAGGTGTTGGCAGCAGTTCCTATACAAATGGAAATGCAGGACAAGGTGGAATATGCATTATCTATGAATGGTGATGGCTTTAAATAGAGATCCAATCACTCAAGAAGCTAAAGATAAAATACAGTTAATTATAGAAAATGACTTTAATGAGATAAAGAAAATATCTAACACAAGAATGGTCTCTGACTGGGAAGAACATCTTTCTAGAGAAAAGTTAGAGTCGTTGATTAATTATGAAGTACCTAAAAATGAAACTAGGAACTTTTCAAGATTAGGTTTAGACAGAACAAAAGATGAAGTATTAAAAGTCATACAAGATTTATTTCCAGATTTATTAGTGGAATCTAGTGGTTATTTTTTATATCCACCAACAGGATTTATGGGATGGCATACCAATCATGACAATCCAACAGATCGGATCTATATCAGTTATGCAACAAAAGATAAGCAATCATTCTTCCGTTATTATGAGAATGGAGAAATCATTACTGATTATGATAACGCAGGTATCACAGCCAGAAGATTTACGGTTGCTGATAGACCTCCTTACTTTTGGCATTGCGTAGGAAGTCAATGCGACAGAATCAGTATTGGTTTTACACTAAAAAAGGTTATTATTCAGGAAAAAAGACCGATGGCTAAGTACGCATTAATAAAAAGTGGAAAAGTAGATCAATTGGTTGAATGGAATGGTGATGTGAATATATGGAGTCCTCCTGATGGAACGACTGCTGTTTTTGCTGATGACACAGTATTTATAGGGCAAGAATATAAGAATGATGCTTTTGTAGCTCCTACTCCGACCTCTCTTAGTGTTGATCAACAATGGGTCAATTTAAGATCAATTAGAGATCAATTATTAGTTGAATCTGATTGGGTAACTCTTAGATCTAAAGATCAAGGTATTGATACACCAACAGCATGGAAAGAATATCGTCAAGCTTTAAGAGATTTTCCTGCAGATAATCCTGACCCTGACGAAGAGAAACTAGACTGGCCTAAAAAGCCAAGCAGTTAATTATGGCTATTGCACCAGGAACCTATGACATGAAGATCCAACGCGGATCAGATCATAGTATTGACATGACTCTAAAAGATTCTACTAATGCTGCTGTTAATCTCACAGGGTACACTTTAGCGTCTCAAGTTTGGGATTCTTCTAGAACAACAAAAGCTGCTGACGCAACAATTACAGTTACAAATGCAGCAGGGGGTGCTTTTACATGGAAAGTAACTGATACTCAAACGACTGATTTTTCAGGTAACGAATATAAATACGATATCCTTTTAACAAATCCTTCAGGCGATAAAGAATACTGGGTTGAAGGTACTATTTACATGAGTCAGGGCTACACAAGATGACAACAGTAAATGTAACTAAAACTGAGAATACAATTACTGTCACAGATAATACTGTCACGACGACAGTTAAGGTTCCAGAGACTTCTGTTGTTACAGCTACTACTGTTGGTCCTCAAGGCGCAAACGCTTCGATGATAGATACAGATAATGCTGTAAACAAGTCAATCGTCTATTATGACGGTAGCTCGTCAAGTCTTAAGGCTAATAGCACTTGGACCACAGACACACTTACTAACGGGGGTAACTTCTAGTGTCCAATACGATCAGAATTAAAAAAAGAGCTGCCAGTGGAGCAGATGGAGCACCTTCAAGCTTATTCCCGTCAGAATTAGCCTTTAATGAAAGTGACTTAAAACTGTATTACGGTTTTGGTGATAACGGTTCGACTCCACCTTCTGCAAGTTCAATTATTACCGTTGGTGGTTCTGGAGCGTTCTTTAATAAAACAGATACAAGAACAGCAAATACAGTTTTAGTTGGTCCTGCAAGTGGTTCGGCTGCGGCTCCTACTTTCAGAGCTTTAGTTGCGGCTGATCTATTAAAGCTAAATGAATTTACGGCTCCTGATGGTGCTGTTGCTTTAAACAGTCAAAAGATCACAGGCTTGGCTACTCCTGTTGCTGATACTGATGCGGCAACAAAAGCTTATGTTGATTCGACTTCAGAAGGTTTAGACGTAAAGGATAGTTGCGTTGTTATAGCTACTTCAAATATTACCCTTAGTGGAACTCAAACAGTTGACGGTGTTTCTCTGTCTGCTAATGACCGAGTTCTTGTTGGAGGTCAGTCAACCGCATCGCAAAACGGTATTTATAAAGTAGTTAGCGGTGGAAGTTGGACAAGAACTGATGATATGGCTGCTGGTGAGGATGCTGCTGGTGCTTTTACATTTATTGAACAGGGTTCAACAAACGCTGATACAGGATGGGTTTGTAGTTCTAATAAAGGAAGTGCAGTCGTTGGTACGAATAACCTAGCCTTCACTCAATTTAGTTCGGCGGGGGTTACATCCGCAGGTGATGGCCTTGACAGAACTGGGAATGTTTATTCGGTTGATTTAAAAAGTAACGGTGGTCTGGTAATTGAGTCCACAGAAATTGCTGTTGATTTAGCTGCTAGTTCTATAACAGGAACTCTTGCTGTTGGAGATGGTGGAACAGGTGCAACAACCGCAAGTGCAGCAAGAACGGCACTCGGTTTAGCTATTGGATCAAATGTGCAAGCTTATGATGCTGATTTAGATAATTTATCTGGTTGTCAGTCAGGAGCTTCCGCTGCATTAGCATCTTTAACTTCAACAGAAATAGAAATACTTGATGGTGCAACAGTAACAACTGCTGAATTGAACTTGATGGATGGAGGGACATCGGCAACTTCTACAACTCTTGCTTCGGCAGATCGTTTTGTTTGCAATGATGCAGGTACGATGAAACAGGTAGCTCTGTCTGATTTAGTTACATATCTCGAAGATGGCTCGACTTCTGGTTTCGATATAGACGGAGGAACCTACTAAATTAATCACTAGGAGGTAGGTTCTATGGCTAACACTATTAAATTAAAAAGAGGTTCAGGTAGTGATCCGAGTGCTAGCGATTTAGCAGTTGGAGAAGTTGCGATAAGGACTGATGAAGGAAAGATTTTTACAAAGAAAGATGATGGAACAGTTGCAGAGATTAGTGGTTCAGGTGGTGGTGGTACAGATTTTAGATATTTAGCTCTTAGAAATGCAGCAAATGATGGAGCTGCTTCTTATCCTGCGGCTACTTTCACCTTAGTAACGAGTGGAACAACATCTGCTTATACACCTTCAGCGGCTAATGCTTTACTTGTTAGTTATGCAGGTGTTATTCAGCAGCCAAATACAGGTTCGTCTGCTCCTTCAACAGGGTTTGCAGTTACAGGTTCAACTATAAAGTTTGGTTCAAATATTGCTGCTGCTCCTGATTTTATTATTTATCAGAAAGGCGCAGGGGTTGGGAATGCTTCAACAATCACAATTGCAGATGAGAGTTCAGATACTTCATGCAATGTTTTATATACAACAGCAGCAACAGGTGATTTAGCACCTAAAACAGGAACTAATTTAACTTTTAACTCTTCAACTGGAGCGTTAACAGCAACCTCTTTTGTAGGTGCATTAACAGGGAACGTTACAGGAAATGCTTCTGGATCATCAGGGTCATGCACAGGAAATGCTGCAACAGCAACAACTTCTGGTCATGTAACAGTTACAGATAACGAAAGTACAAATGAAAATAACTTAATAACTTTTGTCGAAGATGCTGCAAGTACAACTGGTAGTCATGGCTTGGAGATGGATGGCAATCTTTATTACAACCCAAGTTCAGGCACAGTTACAGCAACAGCATTTGCAGGTGATGGTTCAGCTTTAACAGGTATTAGTGCGGGAGCAACTGGGGGTTCAAGTGATCGTATTTTTTGGGAGAATGGTCAAACAGTAACAGCAGATTATACGATAAGTAATAATAATAATGCAGGTACTTTTGGACCTGTAAGTATAAACAATGGAGTCACTGTTACCATTGGTGATGGTGAATACTGGACTATAGTGTAACCATGACTTTAAAACTTCAAGGAACAAACACAGTTGCCGCCCCAGGCGTTTCAAATGATGGGAATGATGGTGTAGTTGTAGGAACAAGTAGTATTGATTTTAGTATTGCTGGAGCAAGTAAAGCAACATTAAATAGTTCAGGGAATTTAGGAATAGGAACTACATCACCAGGTTTTAAATTAACTGTAAGTTCTGATGAAAATAACTTATTTTTAAAGCAAGATACAGGTGATCATGGTTATATATTAGATGTAAATCAAGGTGATGGAACGTTATCTTTTAATAGAAGGGTAAGTGGCTCAGATACAGGAATTATGCGATTAGATAATAATGGATCAGTGTATATAGGTAAAACTGCTGCTAGTGAGACAACTAATGGTTTTCATTTAAGTGCCTCTAATGGTGCTAATTATGTAATGCCCAGTAACCACTATTTTATTTTTAATAGAAATGCAAGTGGGGCAGCTACATTAATTGATTTTCGTTCAGAAAATACAGGTAAAGGGAGTATTGCTTACAACGGAACTAATATTGCATATAATACAACTTCTGATTACAGACTTAAGGAAAATAAGGTTACTATATCTGATGGTATTACAAGATTAAAAACACTTAAGCCGTATAGATTTAATTTTAAAAGCAATCCATCAATGACTGTTGATGGTTTTTATGCCCATGAGATCACGGCTGTTCCAGAGGCAGTGACAGGAACTAAAGATGAAGTTGATGACGATAACAATCCTGTATATCAGGGAATAGACCAGAGTAAACTTGTTCCTCTTCTTACTGCTGCATTACAAGAAGCTATTGGTAAAATTGAAGTATTAGAAACTAAAGTAGCAACACTGGAGGGGTCTTAATTTGTCAACATTAAAACTTACAGCAGCGAGTGGTGGTGGAACTGTTGCCTTAAAAGGACCAGCAACGACTACAAGCAATGCTGCATTAGAATTAACTGTGCCGGGGGTGGAATCTGGAGAGTTAGTTACTAAGGATTCTGATAATAATTTAGTTAATATTCAGGGTATTAATGGAGGTCAAATAGGTCATAGAAATTTAATAATTAATGGGGCTATGCAAGTAGCTCAACGTGGTACATCAGGTGCTTGGGCTGCTAATGGTTATTTGACCGTGGATAGGTGGCATCACACTATTAATAATAGTGCTGGAAGATTTACTTCAAAACAGACAGCAGACTCTCCTGACGGATTAGGAGGAAAATGTTTAGAGTTAGACGTAACGACTGCTGATACTTCTATAGCAGCGAATGAACACGTTGTGTTAGCTTACAGATTCGAGGGTCAAGATGTTCAACGTTTAGCAAAAGGTACTGCTGGGGCTAAAAATTTTACATTATCTTTTTATGTAAAAGGCAATGGCAATGCTACTTATATGTGTGAAATTTTTGATCGAACAAATACAAGAGTTATTCAACAACAATTTTCAGTTACTTCTAGCTGGTCAAGAGTTACTTTAACTTTTAATAATGAGACATCTAATGGAACTTTAAATAACGACAATTCACATGAGTTAGACATTCAGTTATGGCTCCATGCTGGCTCTGATTTTACAAGTGGAACTTATACAGCTAATACATGGGGAGCTAAAGTTAATGCTAATAGAGCAGTTGGTATAAGTTCTTTATTCTCAAGTACAGATAATTATTTCAGAATTACAGGCGTTCAGCTTGAAGTTGGAGATTATGCAACCTCGTATGAATTTAAGACTTATCAACAAGAGTTGGCAGCTTGTATGCGTTATTACGAAACACATAATCATCTAACAACTGCAAAAACTACAGATGGTTCTATTACTTCACAATGGAGCACAATTACATCAAATGATAGTAATACTCTAGTTGTCTCAACAGGTATTGTTTATAAAGTACCAAAAAGGGCATGGCCTACAATTACTCTTTATAATCCTGGCGATACAAGTACAGCGGCTAGAGTAAATGCACAAGGAACAGAAAGAACCGTAACAGCGAGTTATGGTGGTGCAAATGCGCTAACAAGAATATATGTATCTGGAGCGTCTTCTGGAAATTATGTTACTTATAATTGGGAGGCTGATGCTGAACTATGACCACTTATAAATTAATTAAAGACCCAGCATTTAAAATAGTTAATTCTGTTTTAAAAGATTCTAGTTATTTTATCCCGTTTGATCCTGCTAATAGTGATTATCAACAGTATTTAGAATGGGTAGAAGAAGGTAACACTCCTGAACCTGCTGATTAATTATGGCAACGCTTAATACCACCAATATTAAACATGGCAGTTCAAGTATTAATAATATTGTTCTGGCTACAGATGGTGGTGTAAAAACTTCTGGCTTCTGGGAAAATCCTGCAACAATATCTAATAACTATACGGTGGGTACAAATAATAATGCGATGGCTGCTGGACCTTTGACCATTTCAGCTACCATTACTGTTAATTCAGGTAGTTCATTAATCATTCTCTAATGGCAATAACAGTAAACGGAACTGCTAACACTATTGCTGGGTTGGCTGTAGGCGGCCTACCTGATGGAACGGTTGATACGGATATGTTGGCAACCAATGCCATAACAAGTTCGTTAATGCCAGCAGGTGCAATACTTCAAGTACTCCAAAGCACAAGAACGGATATGATCTCAACAACATCAGCTACTTTTGTTGATGTTTTAACTCAAGCTATTACACCAAGCAGTACATCTAATAAGATTTTGATTTTTTTTCAAGGAATGGAATGTCAAGATGGTGGCGATGGCAACACATATTCTCGTTATAAATTAATGAGAGATTCTACTTCTATTTATAATGGAGACGATGGTAGTCATAATGGAGGGGCAAGTTCTGGCCGATTCGGAAGGCAAGGTAATTGGCTTAGTGATCCTGTGCAAATAATGTATATGGATAGTCCCAGTTCAACTTCAAGTATTACTTATAAAGTGCAATATTGCTCGACTAGAGGAAGTTCTTGGAGAGTTTCTATTGGAGGTACTTTAAGAGATGACTCTGGAGCTCCTGGAGATACAAGAGTTCCTACTAATCTAATTTTAATGGAGGTAGCAGCATGACTTTAGACCACTTAGCAATCAGGAAGGCTTACCCTGATGCCGTCACTATTGATGATTCAACAGGGGCGTTTAAAGCCGATGGTTCAAAAATTGATTTAGTTCAATCTGATATTGATGCGGCACGAACCACATTAAATAGAGAGGCGGCAGCCGTTAAATACAAAACTGATCGAACTACAAACGGATCAACTAGATACGCTTCTTTTGGGGATCAGCTAGATATGTTGTATAAGGATATGGTGGCGGGTAAACTTGATTCGACTGGTACTTGGGCGGCTCACATTGCAGCCGTTAAAGGAGCTAACCCTAAACCATGAGTGAAATAAAACTCCAAGCTGATTCAGGAGGTGGAACGGTTGCATGGAAAGGGCCAGCAACTACCACGAGTAATGCCAACGTCCAATTTGTTTTACCTATAGCAGATGGAACGGCAGGTCAAGTTCTCACTACAAATGGTTCAGGTCAACTTGAATGGAAAACACCATCTATAGGAGTGGCGGATCAATGGAGAATGACAGCTACAAAAACTGTTTCTGGTGGTGATTCTGTAATAACAGCAGATTGGGAACAAGTAGATACTGGAGGACAAGGTACTTTAGGTTCTGCTTTAACTCAAAGTAGTGGTATTTTTACCTTCCCTTCAACTGGTATTTATTACATACAGTTCAGTACAGGTGCAGATCAAGGTGGTCCAGAGAATAACATGAGATCAAAAATAGAAGTTACTATTAATAATGGAACAGCTTGGGCAAGTGTGGCAGAAGGATTCGCTAGTCTCCACGATAGACCTGGTAATGTCTTGATGGTATGCAATGTCAATCTCTTATAGATGTCACGGACACTGCTCAAGTTAAAGTTAGATTTGTATGCTATGCCTCTGCAGATAATACTGAATTTGGTGGAGAGACAGGTAAAAATTTAACTTACTTCACCGCATTACGAGTAGGAGACACCTAATGAGCAAAGTAAAAGTAGACGAAATTGAATCATCATCTGGTGGAGGTCTTACCGCCAAGATTACTAATAACTTAAGTAATAGAAATTTAATAATTAATGGTGCAATGCAAGTTGCCCAAAGAGGGACTTCTTCAACAGACGTAGGACTTAAGACTATCGACAGATGGACTTATAATGAAAATGATAGTAGTGGTGCTGCCACTCAATCTCAAGTAACAGATGCACCTGAAGGTTTTGGCTATAGTTACAAAATAGATTGCACAACTGCAAACGCCTCTCCAGCAGCAGATGTATATAATATAATTTTTACTACATTTGAAGGGCAGGATTTACAACAGATAAAAAAAGGAACATCTAATGCTAAACAATTAACAGCATCTTTTTGGGTCAAAGGTAATGCAGCCGCTACATATACGTGTGAATTGAGAGATCACGATAATACAAGATTTTGCAGTCAAACATTTAACGTTACAACATCTTGGTCTAGAGTAACTATTACATTTGCCGCTGATACTACAGGAGCTTTTGACAATGATAATAATCTTTCATTATATTTATTTATTTGGTTAGGTGGCGGTTCAAATTATAGTGGTGGTACTTGGTCGTCAAACACTTGGCATACAGCAGATAATCAAAGAATAGGTGATAATCAAACTAATTTTTTTGATTCAACAAATAGAACCTTTTTCCTTACAGGTGTTCAATTAGAAGTTTCAGATTATGCGACGGAATTTGAGCACTTATCTTATGCTGATGAATTACGGAGATGTCAGCGTTATTACTTCAGGCAGACTTTGGCTAATAATGATTTCTTTGGAATGGGTTTTGCAGCTAATGACTCTTTCGGTGATGTAGCAGTTCAATTCCCTGTTTCTATGAGGGCTAAACCTACAGGACTAGAGCAAACTGGTACAGCAGGTGATTACAAACTGGCAAGAAGAACTGCTTCTACGACTTGTAGTGCAGTACCTACCTTTGCAAATTCTACTGAAAACTTTGGTAATCTTACTTGGACTACTGGATCTGGAATGAATGGAGGAGAAGCTGTATTCTTACAATCAACTGGAGATGATCATTACATAGGATGGACTGGAGCTGAATTATGAAGTACAAAAAACTAGCTTTAAGAGGTGTAGATGGAGAGCAACAAATCTATGCTCGTATAGAAGATGACGGTAAAATATACCTCACTTGTAATGGTGACGACCAAGACTTAAAGGAT
>PVBE010211728.1_pt1 | contig 17796 bp, 9 predicted proteins | sample 1631181 | NCBI WGS metagenome assembly PVBE01 (sample SAMN08397723, study PRJNA350692) | Marine metagenome, whole genome shotgun sequencing project. | isolation source: water | place: Pacific Ocean | collected 2012-04 | reverse complement strand
TGTAAAAAAATTAAAATTATTTCTGTAAGACCATCTTTTTAGTGATCTTAAAATCTTTATTAAATAAAGAGTAATAATAGATTCCATTTTTTAGACCATCTGAATTGATGTTCAGCTCGTGTGTCCCTATTCCAAGTGAACCAAGGTCAAGATGCTTTACAATTTTACCAGTAATATCAAATACTTCAAAACTGACTTCTTTCTGTTCGTCAAGCTCAATAATGATCTTTGTGTTTTCGTTGAATGGATTAGGTCTGTTTTGGCTTAAATGAGCTAAGGTTACATCTCTTTCCTGAATACTTATAAAAGGATCAAAATTTAATCTAACCATTGGTGTTGAGGTTGTGTAATACCATGTTAGATCTACACCGTCATAGTAAAATGATGTTTGAGGCTCCGAATCACCAGACGTGGCTACAACAACATCATTGGTTGTGCCACCATCACCATAGGCGCCAGCTATAGCAACATACCCTTCTCCACCATTTAAATTTAGAGGAGAAAATAATGGGAGGGTAACAGTTGCTTGATTTGAAACATCAGAACTGGTTGTAATATAATCATCAGTATTTCCTTCCCAAATAAAATCACCACTGCTAGGGTCAATAGAATATATTGCAGCATAAATAACAGCTCCAGCTTCAGTACTGCTGCTTATTGTTACATCAATTGCTTTTAATGTTTGATTTGCCATGATGTCAAAATAATTTCCTACTTCAAATGGCTCACCTGCATTATAAGACCCTCCATCAATATTTCCCATGTCTCTAGCATATACGTAGTCTGTGATTTCAATATCCTGACTTACAGTATTATCATTTATATTGTCATCAACCGAGTCAGAAGATACCGTCCATGTAGCATTTATTGTGCCTACAGTTGAGTTGGGAGTGTGTTGAGAAGTTGTAAAAAGTGAGTCAGTAGATCCAATAATAAGTGTTGTAGGATTACTTGATAAGGAAAGGCCACCTCCAAAATCAACTGATAAAATTGTATTAGGCTGATCTACACCACCATTGTTCATGACATTGGCAGAGAAGTCAATGGGTGTTATTTGTTCTAGTGGAATTTGGTAATAAGGGAGGCCAAGTGATCCAAAATAATGATCGATAATTGTAAGGTCATTGTTTGGGTTAGTTACAATTTCCACATCATCTATATACCATCCATAAGTAATCCATACATTTGGATTTGTTGCAGAGCTTGGATAGTTTGTAGTCCAGCTGAATCTGATCCATACTGTAGATGCCATACCTGTAATATATGGAGCTAAATTGATTGTTTTCACATCTGGGTTGTCGTAAGGGGAGCCTCCTGAAGCGCTTAAAACTGGTTTATCTAAATTGTCTCCAACAGTTGTATAGGTAACGCCATTAACACTAACCTGAATTTCTTGTAAATCATTAAAACGAGCTCCATATTGTTCAAAGCTTAATGAAACCTGATCAGTTCCAGCTAGAGCTTGAATATCAATTGGATTAGCTGTAGTTAATGTGTATGTTACATTCATTGCCTGAGTTTGGGCTTGTGCATCGCCATTACTTAATTCAGCAAAATTCCCACCTGATGTTGAGCTAATACCTGAAGTAGACCACCAGCCGTCACTAATAGCATCTATGGTCCAACCAAAAGTACCTCCAGCACCTGTCATCGTGTCGTTATCAATGGTCCAGGTATTTGGGTCTGAGAAATCATCTGTCCATACAACAACGCCACCTGATTTTTCAGGTGTTATAGATGACGAGTAATCTTTATCATCAATTACAAATCCTTTATTTATGGATTCAGTTAAATTGATTAAATTGTTTTGTCCTATACATGTTGCAGAAGCAATTACAGATAGAACGCCTAAGTATATTTTTTTCATGTTCATAGAAATTAAGTGCTAATTATTGTTCATTCAAAGTAAATCATAAAATAGAGTTTAGTTGCCTTAAAAACATATTCATTTATTTACAATAATGTATTAAAGGTCATAATCTTTATTTATCGGCAAGCTTATTTATTTATAATCATTTTTTTAGTTATTTTCTGGTCTCCTAATTTTATTGAGTAATAATAAATTCCTGAATTAAAATCATCTACAGAGAAATTAACCTGATGATTTCCGGAGCTTAGGTTGCCTAATTCATTAAAGTATATAATTTTTCCAGAAAGGTCGGTAACTTCAAATATTACCTGTCCAGATTTATTTAATTCAATGTTTATTGAAGTAGTTTCATTGAAAGGGTTTGGGTGGTTCTGTTCCATTGTAGCAAAAAGATTCTGATTTTCATTGACGCTCCAATTACACCCTCCACTGAAAACCATTCTTACCATAGGCGTTTTTGTGGTGTAGTACCATGTTAGATCTGATCCATCATATTTAAAAGAGGTTTGGGGAGCCGACACGCCAGCTGTTCTTACAACAAGATCATTAGTAGCTCCTGCATCTCCATAAGATCCAACTACAATTAGATATCCGGTGCCACTAGTTAAGCTTAAGGGGTTGAACAAACAAAGTCTAATTATCTCTTCATTAGCAACATCATTTGATGTTAGGATGTAATCATCTGAGTTGCCTTCCCAGACAAAATTTCCAGAACCATCTATTGAATAAACTGCAGCATAAACGACTGAGCCTGGATTGGAAGCATCGTCAACTTTAAAGTCAACACCTTCTAAGGTTTCATTATTAATAATGTCAAAATAATTACCTACCTCATAAGGTTCTCCAGAGTTATAACGATTTCCGTCAGGGTTATCATTGTCTCTTGCGTATATATAATCAGTAATTTCAATGGTTTCGTTTGCATAATTATCTGAAGGAGTGTTATCAGTAGAATCAGAAGAAGCTATCCATTTAACGTCATAGGTTCCAAGAGTGCTTGAAGGGACATAGGCTGTAGTTAAATACAGTGAATCAGTATTGCCTGAGGTGATTGTTACTGGATTACTAGCTCCAATATTTGAGCTGTTAATGTCAATAGATAATTTGCTATTTGTTTGATCTATTGCCCCATTATTTGTTATTGTTGAAGAGAAATTAATATCTGAGATCTGGCTTGTAGGGATTTTGTAATAAGGAAGTCCTAGCGTTTCAAAATAATGTGTTTTCATGGTTAGGTCATTTGCTTCAGCTTCTGTGATTTTCATATCATCTATCATCCAGAAATAGACTCTGGCACTCCACCCAATTTTAATATATACAGTTGGTTGATTTCCAGCTACAGCAGATATGTTAATCTTTACAGTATCTGGATTATCTGAATAGGTGTTATTTGCAGTGCTCCCCTGAACTGTGTATGTAGTCCATGTGACATTATTAGTGCTTACCATTACATTCATATCAATGCTGTTATTGAATCTAAAATATTGTTGAAATTCCAAAACAACAGCAGGATAACCTGAAAGATCAATTGCGCTTGTAGTAAAGTAAGATTCTAGATATTGATAAGTGCTTCCTGATGGTTGCCCGTAATTAGCATGATTAGATGAGTCTGGATCGCAGATTAAAAAACCATTGGATCCAGTAGTTGAATTAATGGCTGTTCCTGCGCTTGCCCCACTATTGGAATTATAATATCCCCACGATCCATCATTCGACCAAACCCATGGGCATATTCCAGAAAGATCCTGTGTGGTCCAACCAGAAGGAAAGCCATTAGCAAAATCTTCACTCCAAATAGTTGCTCCGCTTTTTTCACTATTAGTCTGAGGAAAATAATCTTTTTCTATTGAAGAACATTCATTTTCTTGCTCAATTGGATAGGTAAATAAAGATTGTGCATTTGAAGCAAATAGAAATGTAAAAAGGGTAAGTGTTAGGTATGTTTTTTTCATAATTATTTAGTTTAATTAGCCATTTCACTCATAAATTTTATTTTCATTAATCTTAATTCATCTTCAGAATAATCACCATCAAACTCTTCAATAGCTGAATCTATTTCATCTGAATCAGCATCTTCCATGAAATAGTCATAGACCTCTTCTTGTGAATCTTCATCAAGAAGATCATTTAAATAGTAATCAATGTTGATTTTTGTTCCAGAGCTTACAATGTGCTCTAATTCAAGAATTATAGTATGGAGGTCTTTACTTAGGCTTTTAGCTATTTCTTCTAATGGTATTTTTTTATCAATATTCCTTATAAGAGTTACTTTGCTCCCACTTTTATTTACTAATGATTTGATGACAAAGTCTTGAAGCCTTTCAATGTTGTTTTCTTCAACATATTTTGAAATAAGATCTATAAAAGGTTGACCATATCTTTGTGCTTTGCCAGACCCAACACCAGAAATATTTTGAAGATCTTCTATGCTTATTGGATACTGTAAGGTCATTTCTTCTAGCGAGGGGTCTTGAAAAATAACAAAAGGTGGGATCTTTTTTTTCTGAGAGATTGACTTTCTGAGGTCTTTTAGCATTTTAAATAAGTTATCATCTAATGCTCCTCCACCTCCTTTTTGGTCAACAATAATATCGTCATCATCAACATCACTGAAATCATGTTCCTTGATCAACATGAAAGATTTTGGAGAGTTGATGAAATTTTCCCCTTCTTGAGTTAAAAAGAGTGTTCCATAAGATTCTATTTCTTTGCCTACTAACCCTGCTACTATAATTTGCCTGTAAACAGCATTCCAAAAATGTTCAGACTCTGATTTTCCTTTGCCAAAAAACTCATGTTGATCATGATTATAGGTTTTTATTTTAGAAGTACTTTTTCCTATTAAAATATCAGCAAAATAATTGAATTTATGTTTTCCATCTATCGCTTTTATTGTTTTTAAAGCCAAAACAACTTCATTTTCCCCTTCAAATTTCTCTTTTGGATTAGTTGAATTGTCACACATGCCTGCACCATCCCCATTTATTTCATCAAATTCTTCTCCAAAATAATGAAGTAGAAACTTTCTTCGATTCACACTTGTTTCTGAGTAAGCAACTACTTCCTGTAGGAGTTGGTTGCCAACTTCTTGTTCTGCAATAGGCTTTCCGTGTAAGAATTTTTCAAGTTTTTCAATGTCTTTGTAGCTGTAGTACGCTAAGCAATGTCCTTCACCGCCATCTCTTCCAGCACGACCAGTTTCTTGATAGTAGCTTTCTAAAGATTTGGGTATATCATGGTGGATAACAAATCTCACATCTGGCTTATCTATCCCCATTCCAAAGGCAATGGTTGCAACTATTACTTCGGAATCTTCCATTAAGAACATATCTTGATGTTTAGCTCTCGTAGAAGCGTCAAGGCCTGCATGATAGGGGAGGGCTCTTATTCCGTTAACTTGTAAAACCATTGCTAATTCTTCTACTTTTTTTCTACTTAAGCAATATACTATTCCTGATTTGCCATTACGTTGTTTGACAAATCTAACGATATCTTTTTGGACATCCTTTTTAGGTTTCACTTCATAGAAAAGGTTGTTTCTATTGAAAGAAGCTTTGAATAGCTTGGCATCTTGCATTCCTAAATTCTTTTGGATGTCCGTCTGAACTTTAGGAGTTGCTGTAGCTGTTAATGCAATGATAGGAACATTGTTAATTGCTTTAATAATAGGCTTTAGTCTTCTGTACTCTGGACGAAAATCATGACCCCATTCAGAAATACAATGTGCTTCATCAATGGCAAAAAATGAGATATCAATAGTAGTTAAAAAAGCAATATTATCTTGTTTGGTTAGAGACTCAGGAGCTACATATAGGAGCTTAGTAATTCCATCAACGACATCTTTTTTAACTTTTGTAGCTTCAGTTTTATTGAGAGAAGAATTTAGAAAATGTGCGATTCCGTCATTTTCGCTTACTTGCCTTATAGCATCAACTTGGTTTTTCATTAATGCAATTAAAGGAGACACAACAATAGCAGTTCCTTTGCTCATTAAAGCAGGAAGTTGATAGCATAGAGATTTCCCGCCACCTGTTGGCATGATAACAAAAGTGTGATTCCCTTTTAAAAGGTTTTCAATAACAGCTTTTTGTTCTCCTTTAAAGCTATTAAAACCAAAATATTTTTGAAGGGCTATTAAAGGCTCCATTTCTGCAATTTGCATATGAGTTGTAGTGTACAAGGTTATAACATACTAAAATAGTGTTTTTCATCCACCTATAAAAAGAAGAGCCTCCTTTTTATTGTATAATAGTTGTAATAATGATGATTTATATTAATTATTTAATTGGTTTAAGCTGAGATATGATAGTAATCCCATTCCGATTTTTAAAGCATTTTCATCAATCTTAAATTTAGAAGTATGTAGGCCATGAATAATACCTTTTTCTTCATTCCTGGTCCCTAGTCGATAAAAACAAGACGGTCTTTCAAGAGAAAAATAAGAAAAATCTTCAGCAGTCATTCTTATGGGTAGTTCAATTACATTTTCAGCTCCTAAATAATCTTTTGCTAAATTAAATGAGCTGTTAGTTAATGTTGGATCATTTTCTAAAAATGGATATCCTGTTTTAATTTCAAATTCAATATTAATGTTATGTTCAATTGAAACTTGATCTTTAATCTCAAGCATTGATTTATGAGAGTCAAATCTAAAATCCTCATTCATAGCTCTAAAAGTCCCTTTTAATTTCACTTCTTTTGGTATTACATTTGTCGACCCTTCTCCTTTAATGTGACCTATCGCAAAAACACAGGGTTTATTTTTTTTAGCTATAAAAAAGTTATTTAATTTAAGGATGAGATCTGATGCAGCTATAATAGGATTATTATATTTTTCAGGAAGTGCAGCGTGTCCTCCTTTTCCTATAATTCGAACATGAATTTCATCTGCTGAGGCCATGTACATGCCAGATTTAAACCCAACTTTTCCTACCTCAAGATCTGGGAAAACATGCTGTGCAAAAATAGTATTGACTTTTGGGTTTTCAAGGATGCCGGCATTGATCATTTGAATTGCTCCGCCAGGGATTACTTCTTCAGCTGGCTGAAATATGAACTTAATTGTACCCTCCCATTTATCTTTAAGGTGATTCAATATTTTTAATGTACCCAATAATGACGATGTGTGAGCGTCATGACCGCATGCATGCATTACTCCATTATTTATTGAAGCATAATTAAGTTCGTTTTCTTCTTGAATAGGTAAAGCATCAAAGTCAGCCCTTAGAGCAATACATTTTTTATCAGGATTTTTTCCTTTAAGTAAAGCAAGTATTCCAGTTTTAACATAGCCTTCTGTATATTCGATATTCCATTGATCTAATATAGATTTTATATACTTTGAAGTATTAAATTCTTGAAAAGACAGTTCAGGGTGTTTATGTATATGTCTTCTGATATCAACTATCTCATTGAAGTATTCTTCAGATAATTTTTTGATAAGTTCTATCATGGTGAATTAAAATGTTTTAGTCCACTTATGATCATTTTAATAGATGCATAAAGCATGACACTTCCAAATGTCAATTTAATAATATAAATAGGGGTTTTAAGAGTTAATTTTGAGCCAATTAATCCGCCAATTACAAAAGAACCAGCCATTACCATTGCATAGGTGATAAATGTTTTAGAAAGATGCCCCCCTTGGTAATAAGTGTAAAATGCTAGAATTCCTATAGGAGGAAGCATTAATGTTAGGGATATTCCTTGAGCTTGATATTGAGATAATCCAAGAAAGTAGATCAAACAGGGAACAATTATTAATCCTCCTCCAATTCCTATGAAACCACTTGCTATGCCTGCAAAGAGGCCAATCAAAATTAATATGAATAAAGTTTGAAAATCCATTTAAAAATCTAAAGATAAAGATAGATGTTTTACTGAAGGCATAATAACACCATCATTAACTCCCCATGCCCAATCAAAACGAATATAGTAACCTAACATTCTAGTTCGGAGTCCAAAACCATAGCCATACACAATAGGTTCTTTTTGATTTTGAAGTGTTATTGTATAATTGTGGCCGTCAATAATTGTAGTGTTAAATGAATTTTGTGATGAATATGGATTTACTCCTGTCCATGCAGTTCCAATATCATTAAATCCAACAAGCATGAAGTTTTCTAAGAAATCAGACTTAAGTGGCTTTGGAGAAAAATAGCTAAATAAAGGGATTCGTAATTCATTGTTTATAACTGCAAATGAATTGCCGTTCCTGGCATTTTGATAAAATCCTCTCATAGGAGTAGCAATAGTTTGGAATTGATAATTTTGCTGTGGATCAGGAACAATTGAGGGGTCAAACTGAGCCCACATCCAATTATCTACTCCCCCCATATAATATATTAGCTTTTGATGACCAAATGATGTACTTGCTGCAAATCTAGATGCAAACACAATATTTCGGTGAATTTTTTGATAATGCCTGAAGTCTAAGCCTAAAACAAAGAAATCAGTTTCTTGTTTGTCTAATTCATGATAAGCTTCTCCCCAGAGCTTAAATTTAGTGCCATTTTGGATATTTAGACCTATACTTCTAGAGGCATCAAAGACATATTCTAATAGAAGGCCACCTAGATAATGATCTTCATTTTCTCTAGCTAAGGTGCTTGGCTCAGTACTTAATGTAACTAAATGATCATACCTAAGATGATTGGTTAACCTTATGCTGCTTACTTCACTAAACGGTAAGCTTAAATTGTATTTAAGGTCATAGGTAACAGTTTTGTTAATCTCGTTATTGTTGATTTGTTGATAGGCTTGCCTAGAAATTAAATACCGTTTGTCTATTCTGTTTTTAAGATTTTCATAAACTAATAAATATCCAGTATTGTTGATTTGAACAGGGCCTTTAAATCCTCCTAAAATTCGATGATCTTCAAAAACGTCTTTTGAATTAATAAGTGTAAAGCCATCAAATCCAGCATTTTGAAACCCTTCCCCAGTAAATCGTTGGTATGATTGATTGTTAAAAGTAGGATTAAGCTGCATTACAACCTGATCTATGCTGAAATTAACTTTATATATTTCTTTAAGTGGGAGCTCAAATTTTTTAATATTTTCTTTTTTAGCTATACTATCATTTTGAGCGTCTTCTTTTTGGAATTGCAGCTTTGGTGTAATATCAGCTGATTTATCTTCTTCAAAAATGTAATTGTTAATGTTTATCATTCCAGAATCAAGGGGGGTATTATTCTTTTCAGTGTTAAGTTTTTTTATTACCGATTCATTGGAATTATTTATTAGATAATTCATGTAGTTGGTTGGTTTTATATTATTTTCAAAGATTAGATCTTCATTGATGTTGCCTTTGTAGAATTTATACTTACCATCTTTTTTCATTAACATTGAGAAATTATCAGAGCTTGCTGAATGAGAAAGTTGAAGAACATCTCTATAGTAATTTGATAAACGATCAGTTTGGCTGAAGTAACGATAATGAACAATTGTGTCAATGTGACTTATTGTGCTGTCATAATAAGCAATGTATCTATTGTAAATACCTGTTTTATTTGAAAGGTATGTGTAATGATCATTATCATAGGAATTAGGATATTTTTCATCGGCCAATGGTGAATCTGTGATTTGTTTTAATTTCTTTTTAGAATTTATATTAAGCACAAAAATATCTAGATCATTATTGATGTAATCAACACTAGAAGTATACCTAATAGTGTCGTCATGCCTGTTTGAAGAAAAGATAACTTCAGTTCCACTAATAAAGCTTGGGTAGAGATCATCATAAAGGTCATTAGTGAGTTGTTGTTGGCTATTCCCAACAACATTGTACAGGAAAAGGTCTGTTTGTCCAGTATTTACTGCTGAAAAAACAATTTTTTTCCCATTTCTAGCATATTCGAGGCTCAGTACTTTTTCAATATTCAATAATTTTCTTTTAGTTTTATTGTGATCTTCCATGTCATATAAATTCAATATGAGTTGCCCTTTCTTATCTTCAATAAATGCTAAAACTTTACCTGTAGGGTGCCATGCTAAATTTGGATGTGAATAATCTGGGGTTCTGTTTAACTTGAAATTGCCTTTTGCTATTCTTCTGGTTTTCCCTTTTAGGATGTCATAGATAAATACTTTGTATTGCCCCATTTGATTTGTTACATATGCAACATGATTTCCATATGGGCTTATTTTTAGTTGCTGATATACTCTGTTTTTTTTGCTTTTTATTTTAAGTTCTGAGAACTGAGGGGTTACTCTTCCTTGATCATCTCCAATATAACGATCTTTATAGTAGCTGATAAAATCATCAGTTATTTTTGATAAAGTGGCGCCTAATACATAAATAAACCCACTTTCAGCACTCTTACTAACTCTGGTCATATATAGAATATTTGGGATCATTCTGTTTCCATATACTTCATCTATATAGTTCCAAATTGCATGTCCAGCTAACCTTGCTTCATCTCCTTCGAGGTGGTTAAATTTTTCAAATCTTCCGCACATTACCTGGTCTTTTACGGAGTTGTCTATTGAAGTGGTCCATGACTTACCTAAATAGTCAATCAATCCATCTTTAAACCAAAGGGGAATATTTAATAAAGAAGTGTTTTTTAGAGATTGTTTCCAATTGTCGCCATAAAGAACTCGATTAACTAGTAATTCTGCTAGACCTGCACGAATTTGATTATTAAATTTCTTATGATCTCCTTCATAGAATAGAAAAACTTTATTTCCTTCAATTCGAGCAACTCCACCAATATTAGAAATGGGATCATTAGTTAGTCCAATATTACTTTGTCTGAAATCACTTTGAGTATTATATACAATGAAATGAATTTTTTCTTCAGTTTCGTAATCAAGGAATAGCTCCAGCTCTTTTAGATATTTATGTGCTGTTTTCGCTGCATAAACCGCATGTTTTTGTCCAGTTTGGGTGAAATATATTTTGAATCTTTCAAAATCATAAGATTGCCAGAAAAAACTATTGTATTGAACTCTGTTTTGACCAAATTGAATATTTGATCCAGTGTAATATTGAGACTTTGTTATTACACTATTTAGGAGTAAAATAGATAGAAATATGATTTTTTTAATTCCCAAAGCAACAATATAACGTAAAGATATGCAAATTCGTATCATTATATACATTTGTATAAACACATAAAATCTTCTTTATTATGGTTACAGTTAAAAAATTCACTTTTAATCCATTTATGGAAAATACATTTATAGTATATGATCAAACAAGAGAATGTGTGATTATTGATCCTGGCTGTTATTATGAAGAAGAGGAAAAGATGCTTGATGGTTTTATTAATGAAAATAATTTGTTACCTGTAAAATTACTACATACCCATAGTCATTTGGACCATGTGTTTGGGTCTGGGTTTGTTGCTGAAAAATATCAACTAGATCTTGGGATCCACCCTCAGGATGAACAAACCCTTCAAGCTTTTAATTTATCTGCTGAGATGTATGGTATTCCTATAAGAAAATCACCACCAGAGAAGTTTAATTTTTTTAATATTAATGACGGAGTGAAGTTTGGAGATAGTTGTTTAGATATTAGGTTTGTGCCGGGTCATTCTCCTGGGCATGTGGTGTTTATTTCTGAAGAATCTAATTTTGTGATTAATGGCGATTGTTTATTTGATGGAAGTATTGGAAGAACTGATCTTCCTGGAGGAGATCACCCAACATTAATTAGTAGCATAAAAGATCAATTGTTTAGCTTAAATGATAATTGCTTGGTTTATTGTGGACATGGTGATGAAACCACTATTGGTAAAGAAAAAAGCACTAATCCTTTTTTAATTTAGAATAAAAAAAGGGCGAGATGTCTCGCCCTTTTAAAAAAGAATATTCAATTAATTATTGAATCAGAAGATTGACTGTCTGAATTCCTTCATTAGTATATAAAGACATAATATACATGCCCTTATCAATGTTTGTTAATTGAATTTGGGTGTTTACACCTTTATTTAAGGTTTGTGATCTGTTATATACCTCTTTGCCTTGAATATCTGTTATGATAATCTTAGCAGTAGTATTATTCTGTGAATTTATCACAAAAAACTCTCCATTGTTTGGGTTTGGATATACATTGAACATATCTAATTTAGAAAGTTCTATATTGGTGTTGTTACATGGATCAACAACAATTATTGTTTCTGAAGGCGCAGCTTCGCATAGGCTTGAAGAAACAACCCAGTCATAAAAATAATAATAGTACCCACCTAAATAATTAGCTGGAGCAGTAATTGATGCTATATTGGATAAATTATAAGGATAAGCTGCTCCAGCATTATTCCTGTAAAACGCTCCTGTTGTTAAAAGCATGTTATTAACTCCTGTAGGCACATAAAATCCTAGTGCTATTTTTACAGCTTCAAATGAACTTTGAGTATTATAGGTTGTTGTAACTGAACCTAAAATAACACCTGAACTATCAACAACAAAAATTTCAATTGATCCTGTTGTGTCTTCTGGATATACAGTAACTGAATCTATAACCATAGGTGTTAGCGCATCAAAAACTAATCCTCCTGTGCCATTATATACACCACCAGTACCAATTAAAGTATCTTCTGGTCCAAGGTGACCACTAGAATTAGCATTAAACGCCCAATAACTGGTTGTAGTAGTAGGTGATACTAATAAAGAGCCAGAGCTTAATAGGTTTCCTGATTGATCAGCATCATACCAATTAATTACAGGCGCAGAGCTAGTTGCAGTTAATGAAATTGAATCACCTATACATATTGTGTCTACAATTGATGTTGGGGATGCAGGGGTTATATAGTTATTAATTGTAAAACTAGTTGAGTTGTTATTAGTGTCAACATCATTTGATAAGGCAGTAATTACAACAACATCATAAGAGCCATCAGCACTAAAGTCTGCAGATGCTAAAAAAGTATATGATAAAGTGTCACCTGATTGAATAGTGTTGCTGATATTTTCTGTGACAGGTGTTCCTGAATTAATTGTGTATTGAACATCAAACCCAGTTTGACTTGCCGTTCCATTATTAAAAATATCCATAGTAATTTGAACAGAATCAGAAACATCACAATCACTAATTACATTACTTGCAGAGCTGATCGGAGTTAAATCATCAGTTGGGCAGGCATGTAACATAACGTTGCTGCTAGGAATATTTGAAGATGCTCCCTGAATTGTAATTGTACTGCCATTTTGATCATAAATCGTATAGGTATTTTCTTCTGCATAACTTCCAGCAAAATATAATACAGATACAACATCTGAGTTGTTTACAGGGAATGACCTGGTTTCTGGACCTGCACCTGATGAAAGCGTGAAACCTGAGATAACTGTGTCTGAATTTACAATTACAGATAATGATCCGCCATTCCAACCATCTCCATAAGAATCAGTTAGTTCAATTGTGTATAATCCACATGAACCATATGTGCTGAGTGTATATGGGCCAGCCCAAGTACTTATGTCACCAGAGCCACAATCTGCCTGCACATAGTAATCATAAGTAGTAGCAGCACTTAGACTAGTTAAGCTATAAGTATTATTAGAAACACCAGGAACTGTTGTTCCGCTACCTTGCGTATAACCAGTAGCACCCCATTCTATGTTCCATGCAGTTTCAGAACCTCCAGCTATCCAAGATAGATCAGAACTAGTAGATGTTGTGTTGGATGTAGTCAATGATGTTGGAACAAGGCAAGAAGGAGCTTCAATGATAGAAACATCATCAATAAACCATTCAGCAGAGTAATTACCTACATATTGAAAAGCAACAGTAACGCTTGAGTTAACAGGAAGAGTATAGGTGAATTCTGTCCAAGCAGTTGAGCCAATTGTGGAGTTAAGAGTTGTCCATGTAGCTGTAGTAACATCATTAGTGTAGTCTGTAGAATACAGAACATTGTGCTGTCCTGCCCAGGTAGGCCAGTTAACATATTCAAAATACGTAAATTCAGGTGAAGTCATTCCAGAAAGATCTTGTGTTGGAGTTATTAACCATCTATCATGATCTGAAGGGTAATCATCGAAAAAGACAGAATTTGCACCTGTATTTGCTTGTGATGATGAGATTATCCAATCATCACCATTATCGGCACCTGCTCCGGCAGAGGTGGTCCAGGCACCGAGACCACTTTCAAAATCATCTGTAAATTGTGCAATAAAGGATGAGAATCCTAAGATAAAAATTAATAAAGTGTAAATCTTTTTCATTTGTTGTAATTTAATAATTAATAATAGTTTGTTAAAGAGCAACATTGCTCCAATTTTAAGGGTGCAAACATAAAAATAATTATAAGTTTGAATAGAAGCTTTTTCTTCTAAATATTGATGAGTTTTGTAACGTTTAAGTGTTAATAAATATAGATTGGAATTATATTTTTTTTATTAAAAAATATTTTAGTATTACGAAGAATTTTAGAACTAAATTTTATTTAATTATAATGTTGTGATAGGATGATCCTTTTTTAGTGTTTATAAGCATTAAGTACATCCCTGAGTTAAGCTCGTTAAGAAAAATTAATTTTGTTTTACCACTGCTTAAATTAAAAGTACTATTGTATACGCTTTTGCCTTGAATGTTAAAAACAGACACTTCTATAGTGTCTTCATTGTCACTATTAGCAATAAAAAAACATCCATTATTTGGATTCGGGTATATAGATAATGAAGTAGTTTTTACTTCAACTAGGCTAGGGTTGCTTAAACAAGACACAGTGTCATATAACAAAAGCCCAATAGTAGGAGGAGCAGGTTGGGTGAAAATAGTATCACCAATAGAATTTAAAAGATTTATACTGATTTCAGAATCCCAAGTTCCTCCACCAAGCCATTCTAATTCTAAAATTTGTCCAGATATAACATCAAAAATTATGCTTGAGTCAGCTCCATCAGATAGCCCGAATATACTAGCGTTGCTATTAGTAGAGATTTTAATTTCAGAGCCATTCCAACCATCTCCCCATGAATCATGCATTTCAAGAGTATACGTGCAAGAGTCTGCTTGGGCAACATTGAAAAGAAAATAGGATATTGCAGATAAAAAAGATATAAGCTTTTTCATTTCTCTATATTGATAATTAATAAGTATTGTTTTTTGCTTCTTGTATTAATGCTAATGTAAAAAAAATGGGGCTTAGCCCCATTTTTAAAAAGTGTGTAATCTAAAGATAATTAATGCACTATTATATTAATGACTTTATATCCATTAGTTGAATTTAGTTTAACAAGGTATATTCCTTTTTCTATTCCATTTAGTTGAATCATTTTCTGAGAACCTTTATTAAAGTTATATTGCTGATTATGGATGGTTTTGCCTTGTATGTCAGTAATGTTGATGTTAATCAATTCAGCTCGACCATTGTTAACAATATTAAATTCTCCATTGTTCGGGTTAGGGAATAAATTAAAGTCATCTAAACCATATTCTATTAGGCTTGTACAATCCACTACAGTTGCCTCAACAGAAGTTCCCCCAGAACATCCATCAGAAGAATAATGAACAGTTCCATTCCAATTCCTTGGAGAGAAGAGCATTCCTCCAGTTTCAAACAATGGATATGAACCACCATGCCCTTCAGTAATGGTTAAATTAGCATCTGACGCCCAAGATGAGACACCTGGAGTTCCGGTTCCATTAGTGTAATTATTATAAAGTGAATCTCTAGCTATCCATATACCAACTGTTCCTCCCTGAGGGATCGTAACTCCTGTTACTGGTATATATCCTGTAGTAGCTCCTGCAGTTAAGTCAACTGTGTCGGAGCCAACTAACGTCCACCCTGTGTCAACCATGTTAGTGGTGTAATCTCCGTTAAACATATACACTTCCATATAAACCCCCGTAGTAGGACTCGCTGATGATGCCGGCCCTTGTGAGAATCCTGTTATTGTTAAATCGGAAGTTGAGTTGTTGATGAGATTAAATGCATTACCACTTTGGGAGTTTCCGCCTGCAACAGTTGTGAATAATGTGTCATTAGTTGTAGTGGATACTTCAGCATAATAGGAGGTTGTAGCATTAACGGTTGAGAGTAGGGTGTCACCAGTTCCAACTATATTTCCTCCTAGGCTATCATACCATGTAATTTCTCCAATTGTACTATTTGCCGTCAGGATCAGTGTATCTCCTGTGTTCATGCAAATTGAATCTCCTGTTGTGTTTATGTCAGAAGCAGTTGGTGATAATTCGTTAACTATCACAAAGCTAAATGAATTGTTGGTGCTGTCAGCATCTCCCATAAGATTAGTAGAAACTATAAAATCATAAACTCCATCAAGACTTAGGTCGACAGTCATTATGAAACAATAAGTTGAGGTGTCACCAGGGTTAATGGTGTCTGTTGTAGTTTCAATTACAGGCGCTCCACTATTTAAAGTATATTGCATCATTGGATAGTATTGAGTAGCTGTTCCTACATTAATATAGTCTATACAAATAGTAACAGAATCGGAAAGATTGCATCCAGATAATTCAGAGGATGAGGCATTGGTAGCAGCTAGGTCATTAGCCGCTAATTCTCTTATGTTTATATTGTCAAAACCAAGACCATCCCCTGTTGTGAATTGAAAATTATCTTCTTGTCCAAATTTAACTTGAAAAGTACTTGATACTGTTTGAGCAGGAACAGCAGCAGACAGAACAGCATCAAGATCAATAATTCCGGAATAGGTCCATGATGCAGTTCCAGTAGTTAAATCATACGCTTCAATCCATGTGTCAGCATTACTGCCTCTTACCCAAACTCTGTCATTTGCATCAACTTCATCACCAGCATCATAAAATTCAAAGTCAAGTTCAAGAAATTGACTGGCAGAATAATTACTTAGATCCACAGTTAAAATAGCACCGTTAATTGGGTCTGGTGTAGCTCCACTAATTGCTGCATCAAGAGCCAATGCTCCAGTTCCGGAAGATGGGGCACCAGGATATTGAGCTCCCCAGTAAACTCTTCCATTTACTTGATCTGTAGTTTCAAATGTCCAGTTGTAGGTTGTTCCACAATAAATATTTCCGTCTCCAATTAGAATTCCAGAACCAGTTGATCCGCTGAAATCTTCAAGAAAAGGCAGTGTAGCAGGAGAAAGAACACTACATGGACTAGAAAGAGTTGTGAATGAAATAGGACCAATTAATGTACTTGAATCAGTTCCGCAAATTGCTTGTACATAGACTTCATAGTCTGTTGATGCTGATAACCCTGTGATGTTTATTGTGTCATTTGTAGCTAAAATCACATTTCCTAATCCAGGCAATCCTAAAGTATCAAGATAAACATTCCAAGATGTTTCTGTTCCTAGTGGTACCCAGGTTAATGTAGCTGAAGAGTCGGTAGTTAAAATTGTTGATAAGCTAGTTGGATCAGGACAAGCAGGCATCTCAGTAATGCTGAAGTCATCTATTAGCAAATCGTTAAAGTAATCATCAGAAAGACCACAGCTTTCCCCTCTAAATCTTATTGATGCTAATGAGCTGCCGTAAGTGTTAGTGGAAATGTCATAGCCATAGCTTGTCCAGCCCCCATTATCTTCTTGAATAGAATCTATTTGAGTCCAAGCAGATCCATCCCATGCCTCAATAAATAAGATGTTAATGGCTGAGGAGTTAGTATTGTGACTATAGTAATAGAATTCTAAATAAGGAATTGTTAGGGTACTTACATCTACATCAACAGATTGTAAAATAGTACCAACATCAGTTGCTGAAAAATCTATCCATGCGAATGATCCAGAATTACCTGTATGATCACCAGCTGCTGCTGCTGCATAGCCAGGGTTACCAGTAAATCTCCATCCATCTCCAGTAGTAACACTTTGGCTCCAGCAGGAAGGAATTATTGTGTTGTCAAAAGTTTGAGAATATGGAGAGGTAGCAGCATTACATGGTGTTGTGAATGTAAATGGTCCAACCCATGTACTTGTAATACCACCCCCACAATCAGCTTGAATATAATAGTCGTAAGCAGTAT